>ERZ1292623.4938-Hain-H51-01um-R1-4938-length-10784-cov-6_pt1 | contig 10784 bp, 8 predicted proteins | sample MGYA00564398_ERZ1292623 | MGnify/ENA primary metagenome ERZ1292623 (study PRJEB36523, sample SAMEA6512633) | groundwater metagenome | collected 2019-01-07 | study: AquaDiva: Metagenomics assemblies of 32 groundwater samples
CATCTGCGCCCTGTTGCTGCATCCATAACAGTTCATCAAACACCTGCTTATGACCGAAATGTAAAGGACCAGACGGATTTAATCCAGAAACAACCGCCCACGGTTCATTATTTGCCATTGCTTTGGTAACTATCTCAAAATCTTTATGGGCAAAAGTTATGCCTTTTTTCATATTTATGCTGGGGTTTGGAAGATATTTTAAAAACCTATCCATGGGTTTTAAGCCAAACTCTTTCATCTTATCAGCATAATATTGTCTATCCTTAGATGCTAATTTTAATTTTTCTTCATGTTCTTTTTTAGCTATTTCTTGGATGTTCATTGTAACTTATTTAGTATATTCGTACACAAACTATTATATATACTCCCCTTAAATTTTTTGGGGGGTATTTTTCCGTTGTAAAAATAGTCATATAAAGTTATAGGAGTGTCATCTCCTTCCAATCGTTTCCGTGCCATTTCGCTAATAATCCCTACATCTAAAACAGGATTTGGTAATTTTGGATTTGTAGACAAAAAGGATTTCTCAATTAATTTTTTAGTTTCAATTTTGGTTGTTTTTCCAATTATTATCCTAAAACTTTGAAGTCTTTTACTTCCAGCTTTATATGCTGTTATTCCATGTTCTTCTATTCCTTCATGGGTTATAAAAAAATCATAGTCAACTCCTAAGGGAAAGGTTGGCGTTAAGTATATTGAAATTAATGGTTTAGATTTTTCTCTTTTTGCAATTTCTCTTGCTATACTGTCATACAAATTTTCTCTTGGAGGACCAATTTTTATATTTAGGTCAAGGATAGTAGTAATTTCGTCAAAAGAGTATGCAAATCCTTTTTTTCTTTCTAATTCTATTTTTGATTCAGGCACTGTTTTTTCTACCATCTTCATGAGCATTGGATCTTTTTTACACATATTTTCTACTTTTTTTATTTTTTCTTGAAATTTTTTTTCCCCAATATAATCACTCATTTTTATTATTCTCAGATTTAAATTATAAATTTTTTTTATTTTTTCAATAAATTTCACTCTTTCTTGGCCAAGGTCCATATACTTCTTATAAAGATTGGGGGATACATTTCTACAAGCAGCTGTATCCGCAACCATAATTATAGGGTCTGTTTCATATCCCTCTTGTTTTAAAGACCGGGCAATGCTGTCTACAAAAAAATAATATTTCATACTATCAATAGTATTGCCTTTTTCGTCATATGTTTCCCCGTAAAATATTTTAATAGGTTTATCAATAAATTTAACTCCATCTTTTATTTCTTCTACTTTTGGGCTTTGCATAATCAACCCTTTTTGTGATAATAGTTCTTTTAATATCATCTTCTTATATCCTTAAAAAGCCTGCCATAATCTATGTTCCCAGAAACTTCCCAGGGTGTCACCTTCATTTTTTTGTCCATTTTACCTTAAAGCGCCGTCATTTTTTAAATATATCTGGAAAGGTGCTGTTAATAAAATTTATCTAAAGTATCCAAGATAATGATAATTGTTAATATTTATAATTAAGGTTAACACTGGAAAATAGCTATGGTTAAATAAAATTAAGTTGATTATTAAATAAATATATTCCATATTTTTCATATAAATTTATAAATAAGTTCTCCTTGAATTTTATATGAAAATAAAAGGGGTTTATATCGGCATACTCATAGTATTTCTATTAGCCATTCCTTTGATTTCTGCAGAAATTATAATAGATGAACAGCCAGAAAGTGTTTACAATCTTGGGGACCTGATAACTATCCCCGTAACATTAAAATCAACTTTAGGAATAACTGGAAATTTTCTGATGAATCTTATTTGCAATAGTCAGGAAATGAATTTCTATAAAAATGGGGTGAGCCTTTCTCCAGATGGAAAGAAAAAAGTTGAATCCTCATTAATTCTTTCAAAAACAATTATTGGTAGTCTAAGGGGAACATGCACTATCAAAGCTTCTTTAGGGCAGGAAACTATATTTACAAATAACTTTCAAATATCTGATTCAATAACAATAAACAGTAATATATCAAAAGTAAATTTTAATCCAGAAGAAAATTTGATAATTAAAGGGAATGCTATTAAAGAAAATGGAAATCCTGTAAATGGATTTATAGAACTAACTATTCTTGATGGCAATTCAACAATTCTTGTCAAGCCTGAAACAGTAAATAATGGGGCTTTCTCCATAGACATGGTTTTTTCAAAAGATATTAGAGCAGGAAACCATCTTCTTAGATTAAAAGTTTATGAGAAAGATTTGTCAGGAGAGGAAACTAATGTAGGCTTCCTGGAAAAGAGTATTTACATTAATCAGATTCCAACGAGCTTAGAGATAGTTTTCGAAAGCCAGAGCATAGATCCAGGAACAAACGTAAAAACAAAGGCAGTCCTCTATGATCAAACAGGGGTTAAAATAGATTCTATAGTTTTTTTAACAATAAAAAACAACAATAAAATATTAGAGCAGGTTGAAGTTTCTACAGATGAGTTTATTGATTATCTTGTAATGTACAACGAACCTCCCTCCACATGGAAAGTTGTTGCTGTGTCTAACAAATTAACCTCTGAATCTGAATTTAGAATCCTTGAAAAAGAATCCGCAACTGTTGAAATAATAAACCAAATAGTACTAATAACAAATACAGGGAATGTTCCTTATAATAAAACTGTCCTTGTAAAAATAGGGAATCAAACCATGAACATTGATGTATTTTTGAAAGTTGACGATAGCCAAAGATGGTTTTTAACAGCACCAGATGGGCAGTATTCAGTTGAAGTTGTTACTGATGGAAAAATAACAGGAGCCAGCATAGCACTAACAGGAGAAAGCATAGATATAAGGAAAGCTTCTGCCGGTATAGGTAGTCTTGTAAGATTCCCTGCTGTATGGATATTTGTTCTTGTAGTTCTTGGGTTTGTCGCTCTGATATTCTTTAAGCGTGGATACCAAAAAAGTTTTATAGGATATATAGGACAAAGCAAAAAACAATCTGCCTTTGATAAAGAATCAAGTTTCCAAGTTTACAATCCTAAAAGTGCAAAAGCTGTTTTAGAACTTTCTATTAAAGGTGATAAGCAAGATGTTAGCATGATAACTTTAAAGATAAAAAACCAAGAATTACTAAGCAGAATTAAAGAAAGCGGTTCTGAAGAAATCTTGAACAAAATAACAGAAATTGCAGAAGACCATAAAGCGGCAACTTATGAAAGCAATGACAATATTTTCTTTATCTTCTCTGCAATTAGAACAAAGACATTTAAAAACGAGATGACGGCGCTAAATGTAGCCCAAAAAATAAGGAATCTTCTTCATGATAAGAATAAAGCGCTAAAGAATAAAATAGATTTTGGAATTTCTATTAACAATGGTTCAATTGTCGCAAAGCAGGAACCAGACAGCTTCAAATTTATGCCGATGGGAAATTTAATGACATTATCCAAGAAAATAGCTTCTGCTGCTGAAAAAGAAATTTTCATGAGTACAAAAATGACAGACCTTGTAAGGGCGAACGTAAGGGCAGAGAAGCATGTGAGAGATGGAGTTGAAGTATATTTATTAAAGGATATAAAGAATTCTGAAGAGCATGAGAAGTTTATAAAGGGATTTATGAAAAGGCAGGAAAGAGGGTAAAAAACCTTTTATTTAGTCTTATTTTTTCTTTTTTCCTTTCGTGTCTTTTTGTTTCTGTTTTTCCTGTGTTATCTCTTCCTTGACAATTTCTTTTATATCTTTCTTGGAGAATTTTTCTTTCATGTAATTAGAGCCAAGAATTCTTAAGACAATCCCTGCTAAAATCAAGAGAATTCCCAAAGCAAAGGAAAGAACGAAAACTTTTTGAGTATTGCTTAGGAATATCTTAATTAATGCTGAAAAACTCCGGGCAAAAAAATATGCAACATCTTCAAGTTTTAGGATAGAGATGGAGGACAGGACCAGCAAAACACCGACAACTATGGGAGTATTTCTCTTTTCTTCAATGAATAAAAAAATGAGAAGTATAAGGATAAGAGAAGCAATCAAAGAAATATAGAATTTTCCCTTCCAGTAATCTCTAGCTTTCTGAGAAACAAGAAAAAATGGCAGTTGTGTCTTTACAAAACAACCCCAAAATTTGCAGTCATATTTTTTGTAATAAATATCATAAATAACATCATTAAAAGTTTCATTAATCACTACATCTATATCTGTGGCATTTGCATAACATGGAATTGATACTACATAACCTTCATAACTAAATAGATATTCTGTATTATTCTGGCAATAACTCTTTATTTTATCTACATTATCTCGTGCTACTTTCGTGAGATTAAAGTCTCCTAAGACTTGTTCCTGAATTAAACCAGCTGTTCCAGATTCAGAAAGATTTTTTACTAGGGGGTAAAGGCTTTCTTTAACATTATCATATTTTAACGATGATTCCAGGATGAAAAAAGAGTTTAAAGCTAAAAAAGAAATAAAAAGGAGAACTCCAAGAATAAAAACAATCCCACCCCTAAAAAATCCCATAGGATTTTAATGTAAAGGGCATTTATAAAATTTAATATAAAGGCAAGAGACTATTAATAAAAAGCAACTCTCTAATTTAACTTAATTTGAATAGATTTAATCATGATAAGCCAATTAAAAAAATGAATTAATATTAATAAAAGAATTTTATCAATTAGCAACATTCCAAAGAAAACCTTTATTAATCTCTCATATTTTTATTAAATATGCAGGTGAAAAAAGAGGTTAAAGAAGAGAGCAGCAACTTTTTAAAATGGTTTTCTGAATTAAACAAAAACTCTGGTAGTGTTGCTGGAGGAAAAGGTGCGAATCTTGCAGAAATTTACAATTTAGGAATTCCTGTTCCTCCGGGTTTTATAATAACAGCACAGGCATATGATTATTTCATAAAAAGGGCAGGACTTAATGATAAAATAAAAACCCTGCTGGGGAAAATAGATTATGAAAATACTTCGCAGTTAGAGGAAATAACTAAAGAAATTCGTGCATTAATAGAAAACTCGCATCTTCCTAAGGAAATGGAAGAACAGATTCTTGAAGCATACGAAATCCTAGGAACAGAAGAAAAAGAAGCAGATGAAGAAGCCAGCCATTTTATCCAAAAATCTTCAAAAGATATTTTTGTTGCTGTACGAAGCAGCGCAACAACAGAAGATTTAGCAGAGGCAAGTTTTGCCGGGCAGCAAGATACTTTCCTAAATATACATGGAGAAAAGAATCTTTTGGAATCTATTAAAAAATGTTTCTCATCTTTATTCACTCCAAGAGCAACTTATTACAGAAATAAAAAAGGATTCAAGCATGAACAGGCAAGTCTGGCTGTTGTAATACAAAAAATGATTGATTCAGATAAATCAGGGGTGGTTTTCTCAAAAGATCCTTCGCAAAACAGAGAAGATATTGTTATAGAAGCTGTTTTTGGTCTTGGGGAAGGAATTGTTTCTGGAAAAATAACTCCAGATAGCTACCTTGTTTCCAGGAAACTTAAAATTCTGGAAAAAGATATCGGGAATAAAAAAATTGCAATAACCAAATCTGCTTCTGGAGAGGAAGAAATAGTAAAACTAAAGGAAGAGAGATCTAAGCAACAGGTATTGAAAGATCATGAAATAACAAGGCTTGCTGAAATAGCTCTTCAGCTTGAGGCGCATTATCAAAAACCTCAGGACATAGAATTTGCTATAGGAAATGATGAGATATATATTGTCCAAACAAGACCTATAACAACCTTAGAAAAAAGGCCGCAAAAAGAATCTAAAGAACTCAAAGGTGAACTTATTCTAAAGGGTTTAGCAGCTTCTCCCGGAATAGGCGTTGGAAAAGTAAAGATAATACATAGAAAAGAAGACTTAAAAAAAATTGAGAATGGAGATATTTTAGTTACAGAAATGACTAATCCAGATATGGTAGTCACTATGCAGCGCTGTTCAGCAATAGTCACAGACGAGGGGGGTTTGACTGCACATGCTGCAATTGTCTCTAGAGAAATGGGAATTCCTGCAGTTGTTGGAACACAGGAAGCAACAAAAAAACTGAAAGATGGAGAAATTATAACTGTCGATGGTTTCAATGGAAAAGTTTATCTTGGTCGTGTGTCTGAAAATATTCAGAAAGAGATAAAGCCAGTAACACACAAGACAAAAACCAAATTAAAGGTAATTCTCGACCTTCCAAGTTTTGCATCTCGTGCAGCTAAAACAGGTTTAAAGAGTGTTGGCCTTGCAAGAATTGAGGGCATAATCGCAGAATCAGGAAAACATCCAAATTATTTTCTGGAAAAGAACAAGGTAAAAGACTATGAAGAAATTATTTTCCAGGGGATAAGGAAGATATCTGAATATTTCGATGAAATCTGGGTAAGAACTTCTGATATAAGGACAGATGAATTTCAAAACCTGCAGGGAGCGCCTAGCAAAATAGAAGCTAACCCTATGCTTGGAATGCATGGTATTCGTTTCTCTCTAAAATATCCTGAAATCCTAAAGGCAGAATTAAACGCAATGAAACGTATTTCTAGTCTTGGGAAAAAAATAGGTGTAATGGCCCCCCAGATAATTTCTGTAGAAGAAGTAAAAAAGCTAAAAGAAATCGTGAAAGAAATAGGTTTTTCAAAGGCTAAAGTAGGGGTCATGATAGAAACCCCCGCAGCTGTTCAGATGATAAGAGAAATTTGTGATGAGGGAATAGAATTTATTTCTTTTGGTACAAATGATTTGACACAATATATTCTTGCCATTGACAGAGGCAACGAACAAGTGCAGGATTTGTATGATGAAATGAATCCAGCTGTTCTTTATCAGCTGGAATTTGTCATAAGAGCTTGCAAAAGAAAAGGGGTTGAAACCAGCATTTGCGGACAGTCAGGAAGCAAAAAAGAAATGGTTAAATTCCTTGTTGAAAAAGGCATAGACAGCATAAGTGTTAATGCAGACGTTGCTGCAGATATAGCAGAATACATTGCAGAACTTGAAAAAACAGAAACAATAAGTTTTGATGAAAAAGAGATAGTTAATGAAAAAACAACAGAACAGCCAGAAAGTCAGGATAACTCTAATGAAGAAAAAGAACCAAAGCAAAAAGAAAGGATAGATGGAGTAGAAAATCAAGATAACTCTAATGAAGAACTTCTTTATGCAGAAACTTTTTCTCTTGTCACAGATACAAACGAAGAACTTCCAATGATTCCTGGTGCAGAATACATTAAGGACCAAGAAAGCCTTGGGAATGAAGATGAAGTCCTTAATATCTTCTAAATCAAGAGTAAATTTATAAATAAGAAATCATTAATTAAGACATGGCTAAAAAATCTTCTTCTAAAAGACGTAAAGGTCCCAGGGCTAAAAGCATAAAGAAAAAAATAAACCTTGGAGCAAAATCAACAGAAGTAGTGTATCATTCTACAAAGGAAATAAAAGTAGAGCGTGCCCTGATAGAAAATTTTATTGGCTTGCAAAAAGTAATGGTTAATCTTTCTAATAAATTTGACAATCTTTCTTCCCAGATTTCCAAACTCTTGGATTTATTTGAAATTTCTGCAAAAGCCCTTGCTAAAAAAGAGCTTTCTTCTTCTGGAACCACGGGAGAAATTGAAGCAAAAAGAATTATAGATAGATTAGATAATATATCACAGCAGGCAGGATTAATAGGAAAGGGACTTGCCTTAATTCATGAAGTTGGAACAGAGAACGAAAGAACGGTAATTCCTTTAAATCAGCAGAGAAAAGTTCAGTTTTCCCTTCCAACACCAAGCCAGAAACCAATTATGCCTCAAAATTCAATCACTTCTCAAAAATTACCTGAAAAGATGACAAAAGAACTTGAGGGTTTTGAAAAATCTATAGTCCATAAAGAAGAACTGTAAAATTTGAAGGCGGAATGCATTAATAAAAATAAGGGGGTGTTATAATAAAAAGGATTAACAGGTTAGATTATAATAATTAAAACGAGTATATTTCATTGCAACAAACCTTAGTCTTTAATTAATAATTTCCTAAACTATTAGATAACATTATAAATATCATCTAACAATTATTTTACCAGATTTTCTTATTAAAAAACCAGGACTAGGAAATGAGTAACTTATTTAAAATTAGAAAACATATCATATTAAAATGCTTGAACAAACATCTAAAGAATTCAGGGAAAGTTTTCTTTTAAAACTTACAAAAGAAATTTTGAAAAACACACAATCCTACAAAAGCTTCTGGTTAAAAAATGAAGTTAAAGAGGTATTAAAGGGGGTTTCGGAAAGAAAAATAGTAGAAATGCCCAGTACTGCAGAGTTACAGGAAGAACAAGCAGAAGAATTAAAAAGAGAATGGGTAAAGGGGATTGTGGCGGAAAAACTAAAGGCAGAAACAAGAAAAATTTCAGAGATAAAAAAAAGGGATCTTTCTACAGAACTTAGAATAATTTCAAATCCTGTTTTCAGATCTGAAATGAGAAAACCTTTTATCAGAAAAATTCCTCCTGCTCTTAGAATTCCAGAGCCAGAACTTCCTGAAACAGTAAGATACTTGAGACCCCAAGCAACAGGAGAGCAAATTGACCTTGGAAAACTTAACATTCTTCTAAAAGATTCTTTAGTAAAAGTGATAGAGTGTAATGGTCCTGACGAAAATGTTATTGTTATTGGAATTATGGGAAGAAAGAAAACCCCAATACTCTTGAATAAAGAGGAAATAGAACAAGTATTGCAGGTATTTTCAGAGACTGCAAAAATTCCCCTCAGCGAAGGGCTTTTCAAGGCAGCTGTGGGAACGACAGTAATTTCGGCGGTTGTCTCAGATATAGCTGGAATAAAATTTGTGATAAGAAAAATTTCTCAGGGGTTTTAAGATGAAAATAGAAAGATTAGAGCTTGGTATTATTGGCAGGGGTAAAACAAAAGAAGAAGCCATGAAAGACTCTGAAGCAAATAGTTTAAAATTATTAGAAGAGAGGAATCTTGATTATGATTTAATTTTGTATGGTCCGAAAAATATAATAATTAGTCATGGGCCATTAATAGAAATTATACGTGACGTTACATTTGAAAAAAGAACAAATAGATATAGATTAAAAATAGGATAATTCTCAAATATTAAAAATAATCTCAATTATTGTCCACAATTTTCAGCTTTCTAAAAAAATATCTTCTCCAGAATTTATATTAAAACTTCAAAAAGAAAAATTTCCCAAAAATTCACTTCTCTGTTCTTCCGAAGTTTTGTTAGAAGAAAGCTTTGATGCAAGATCTTTTAGCCATTTTATTCTGTCTTGCTGCATGAAATTCTGTAGCTCTTCCTGGCTAAGCGATTGCTCATAAGAATATTCTATCCAGTAGTTTCCTAATTCATACCTGACAAGGATAAATCCGTTTTTTGCTTTTGCTTCTGTTGCTTCAAGCGTTAAATTTCCAAATTCTTCAGAAAGAGCATTTCTTTCTCTTTCTGTAAGTTCTAATTCCTGAAGGGGTATTTCTGTTTTGTTCTGTGTCTCATTTAATAATGGCTCTGATTTTATTTCCTGCGGTGATATCGGTGTCTGATTTTTCTCAGGCGTGTCTTGGGGAATAGTCCCAGTCCCCTCTACAATTTTATTATCTCCAATTGTAGTTTCCAGAGAAACTATTTCTTCTCCTTCATAAGAAATTCCAACCTTTAGACCCCCTTTTTCCAGAGAAAGATTCAAATTGTTAAGATTTATTGTAAACTCTTTGGTGTTTTCTCCGGAATAGTTGCTCCCGAATCCTTCTTCTTTTTCTGAATAAGTTGTAGAAACAGAGACAATGTTTCCCCCTGTTGTTAAGGATAAGTCATTTTCAGATAATTGCTTAGAACCAACCATAACGCTTAGGGGCTTTAATTCAGCTCTTTCTCCATCTTGTAAGGTGTAATTGAAGGGGTTTCCAACAGATGCACTGCCCTGAACTTCTTTTTGAAATTCAACTATAGCATTCCCTGTTGGTGTTAAGCTCAAAAAGAAATTTGAAATAAAGTCTAGGGGACCTGTTGAGGATTCTTCTGGTGTTGTATTTGTTGTATTGGTTTCTTCAGCATTTTTTTCAGAAGAGATTATTAGCGTGAATTTTACTTCTGGATAAATTTCTTTTGTTCCAGAAATTCCAAAGCCCTCTCCAGAACCAGCTATATTTTTTCCTGAAACGAAAAAATCCCCTTGGGTATTTGGCTCTGAGATTAAATCTTTCAGAGGATATTCATATTTTTTCCCTGCGTTTTCAAAAACAACAGTGGAAGACCAAGGAATCAACTCTCCTTCTTTGACAGAAAATTTAAGCACGCCTTGAAGAGCCTGGCCTTCCTGATAATTTGCATTTAAATCAAGAACAGCATGACCTGTCAATTTACTGGGCATCTGTCCGATAAAATAAGCCCCAAGAAGTATCAGAAAAATCAGCGGAAGTATCCATATAAATTTTTGGTAATTTATTTTTTTCTGCCCCTGATATTCAGAAACAACTTTTCCGTCAATTCTTTTGCTGTGATACAAATATGGCCCGTATATCTTTCCGTCTTTTTTTATGTATTTTTCATATGACATCTTGTAGGGTAACTAATTCATACTAATAGAAGAAGAATATATTTAAAGGTTTCTTGATAAGTCAGATATTAAAGGGATAACCTATTGAATATCTAAAAAATATTAAAAATATATTAAATTTAATAATTATCTCAGATTTACTTTAAGTTAATAAGATAATTTTAATCCATTTATTTAATAATAAAACATTACTTCATTAAAATCTTCAATCTTATTGACCGCAGTTTTGAGCTTCCCAAATAGA
>ERZ1292623.4939-Hain-H51-01um-R1-4939-length-10783-cov-5_pt1 | contig 10783 bp, 16 predicted proteins | sample MGYA00564398_ERZ1292623 | MGnify/ENA primary metagenome ERZ1292623 (study PRJEB36523, sample SAMEA6512633) | groundwater metagenome | collected 2019-01-07 | study: AquaDiva: Metagenomics assemblies of 32 groundwater samples
ACCCGAGGTTCTGCCGCAGTTCGTCCAGAGTCGGCGGCTCGCCCTTGGCTTTGATATACAGCTGGATATTGTCCAAAACACGCTTCTGCTTGCCCGTCAGCGATTTATTTAGAGGTCCCATATACGCATAGTTTAGCACAAGTTTTGCGCGCAACTACACAATATACACAAGTTTGGGGATATCTTACTCGAGCGTAATAGAGGTGATGACCATGGGCTCTACAGGGCGGTCGTTTGACCCTGTTGGGGTTGTTTCTATCGCCTTGACCACGTCTAGGCCTGCCACTACCCTGCCGAAGACGGTGTGCTTGGTGTCAAGAAAGTTATTGGCCGCCGTGTTGATAAAGAACTGCGAGCCGTTGGTGTTCGGGCCGGCGTTGGCCATCGAAATGGTGCCGATGTCGTTGCGGTTGCCGGGGCGTATCTCGTCTTTAAACTGGTAGCCCGGGCCGCCTGTCCCCCACTGTGCCGCCTTGGCGTCGTCTTTGCTCAAAGGGTCGCCGCCTTGGATCATAAAGCCCTTGATGACGCGGTGGAACTTGGTGCCGTCATAAAAGCCGCTCCCTGCGAGCTTTGTAAAGTTCGCCACCGTGTCGGGCGCGTCTGCGCCGAGCAACTCGATAACAACGTCGCCCTTGGTAGTGTGCAGCGTCGCTTTTGTACTTTCTTTTGTACTTTCTTGCATAATTTGTTCATTCATAAATAAAAACCAATAACCCGCGCCCAGCACTGCGGCAACTGCCGCTAAGCCTAAAATTATTTTTCCCATGCAAAAAGTATTATACGACAGACAAAGAAAAAAGGCTCCCCAATGGGAGCCTTTGCGCTAGTTGAGCACGACCACTTTTGTGCCGACGCGCACGCGTCGGTATAGGTCGATGACATCGTTGTTCATCATCCGGAAGCATCCTGAGGATTCCGCCCGCCCTATTGAGGCTAGGTTGTTGGTGCCGTGGATGCGGTAGAGCGTCGAGCCTAAGTAGAGAGCTCGCGCGCCGAGCGGATTATCGGGTCCGCCCTCCATGCGTGCGGGGAGAAGGCGGCCATTCTCCATGAACTCGCGCGCTCTCATCTCCTCCGGAGGGGTCCACTCGGGCCACTCCTTTTTGGCGGAAATCTTCGTCGTCTTGCCCCATGTAAAGCCGGGGCGGCCGACACCGACGCGATATACGCGTGTTACACCCGCATCGTCGGTGTGATACAGCCTGCGCTCGCGCGTGCTGACCACGATAGTGTCCGGACCGTACATGGCCAAGTCTATCGCCGGCGTCGCTTGCCGAGCCTGCGGTACCACAGGCACCGAGGTGAGCTGAGCAAGTTCCAGCACCTCTTCCGGAGGCACGGGGCCTTGGAGCTGGCCGGCAAAGTCAGGCCGCACTGTGCTACATGCTGCAAGACCAAGCGCCAACGCGGCGATTACTAAACTTTTCATCTGTTCCCCCTTTGCTAAAAAATCTGATGTCTGCCGACACTATACACTATATAAATTAGCCTGTCAAATACGACACCTTTTATCGTATGCCGGTGTCACAGCTTACTGTCACAGCAGTATAGCCGGCGGGGCCGACGGTGGCCGACGTGTCGTTACAACGCGGATACGGCACTCCGGAGCTCCCCGCTTGTATCACATACTCCCCTGGCGGGAGAGAGACTTGAAACGCACCTTCGGTGTCGCTGGAGGCGGTCGCTATAACCTGCTGCGGATTTATTTTGCTCGAAATCCAAATATTGGTTTGGATTGGTTTGTCGGCGCACTGCGGGTCGGGCGGGTCGCGCTCGACGGGGCAAGTTGGGCCAGCCATGACAGTGCCTTTGATACCAGAAGATGTTGAGCTGGCCGTCGGACACACAAACTCGCAGTCGGGGCCCGTGCGGCCGACATAAGAGCCGTCGGGGCACTGCATGGCGTCGGCGGTGCAGGCTACCCAATTTCCTCCGGGGCTCGGCGCTTGCAGTGGAGTAGTCGAAAGATAAAAGACGCCGATGCCGGCGAGCCCGACTACTAGTACCCCGATAAGAGCAGACGTTTTCATAAACGGTTTAATTATAGTACAGTCGGTCCTGCCGCCGCGGTGTTGACGGCCACCTCGTTGATAACCTTGCGCGTAGTGGTTAGCTCGTCTTCGACCTCCTTTTTTTCCTGCCTGAGCTTGGAGTACCGGAACTCATCGCGGATAAGGCCGGGCAAAATCATCAACAACCCGACAAACATCCCGCTCATCATCGCCAAAAACAATACGACCGCGAGCGAGCCCTCTATCTGCCAAGTCAAAAAGGTAACCGTGATAGGGACAATGTTCTGCAGGACAAAAATAACCGATAAAGCGCCGAGTATAGCCCCGACCAAAAGAAAAAATATCATACCCTTCATTGATACATGAAGCCGCATGAAGATTGGGTGTGCGCCTCAGTTTGCCTGCCTATTTGCCGCCCTTTGGTTTTTTGGCATTGCGCATGCCTGCCTTGCGCACAACAGGCTGCATGCGCGAGGCCTGCGGACGCCGCGCGTTAAAGTCCATCCTCCCGCCGCTTCTTTTGTTATTCATATCCTCACTATACCCTAGCCTCTCCTCTCCCGCCGCATTACCAATTAAGCTTAGTGATAGTAAGTTGGAGCACCGTGGCAAAGCTTACCCACGCAAGGTACGGGAGGTTGGCGTACGACACCCATGGTGCGTACGGCCACACAGCCCAGAGCGCCCACACAAGCGTGCCGAGCACCAGCAAGATGTCTGCGGCCGCGAGTATATTACTTTTGAGCCCGAACTGCAGCGGCGTAAACGCGAGATTAAAAATGACGTTGAGGATAAAAGGGAGCAGCACCATAAACGGCAACCTCCCCTGCCAGTACAGCCAGCCGACGTAACCGTAGCTGGCAATAATAATCGCGTACAGCACAGTCCACACCGGCCCAAAAACCCAAGAGGGCGGCGCCCACGACGGGCGTATAAATTGAGCGTATGTCTGCGGCTCGTTCATATGTTTATAGTACTGTACTCTTTTCTATTGCAGTCTTTTGCAAAACACTAGAATAGATTCGGCGCGGGGAGTGAGTTTGTGGCGGACGATGTTGCCTTCGTATCGTTTTAGCAACAGGCCGGCGATAGCCATCTTTCGCAGATGGTCGGAGGCGTTCTCGTACCCTATCTTGAGTGTCTCGGAAATGTCGACGACGGACAGCTCCGGCCTTTGCCGGAGCAGTTCTAGAATCTGCAGGCGCCGGTGATTAGCGAAGCCTTTTACAATGCGCTCGAGCTGACGATAATTTATCGTACTCATGATACCTATAGCATAGCTCTATTGCAGTATTTTGCAAAATACTTGTATAAGGCAGGTGGGGATAAAAAAGATAAAAGATAGAGTAGGTGGACAAAAAAGCGTGCGGCGTTAGAGTGGTGGTGACGAGTTCATCCACCCCTCACGAGGAGGTAAATATGCCTATAGACTTGTATCCTCCCAAACAGAGGGTCCCGCGTCCGGTCGACCGCCGGAGCGAGTACGAAAAGGCCCGGGACGAAAAGAACGAGCAGCTTTTGGTGCAGTGCGTCTGCTGCTCGTGGTACGGAGCAGGGGCGTTACTGGTGCTTGGTTGCATCCTCTATATCCCCGCAGCATGGATAGCCGGAATTTTGGGCTAACCAAGACACAGCAGTGCCGCGCGAAAGCGCGGCATATTTTTTGTTACAAGTTACTTTTTGCGGAACTCGTTGATCTATTTCAGTATTTTGCAAAATACTTGTACACACCGTGTGGGGAATCGGTTTCTTTTGCAGAATACTGTAAAACTATTTTGAGTCCCAGAGCCCTTGAAACCAAGTAAACCATTTTGCCTGTTCTTCCTTTGCGTTTGGACTAGACATCGTAGTTGTCATCATGTCGCGCATTGGCTTATGCGCCTCGTCGGTCGATTGCATGACATGTTGACCACAAGCGCCTGCCACCTTCATCATTTCGTCTCCGCTAAATTCCATGTCGCACCCGCCCTTGTTATCCATAATCTCCTTACAGGTAAAAGTTTTCATAAATCTATTTTAGCACAATGATACTCCCCTACTTTTTGCGGAACTCGTTTTGGTGTTCTTAGACTGGCAAATCCGGCCAATTTTGCTACAGTACCGGCAGTTGTTCCATCTGTTGCAACAGGGGGTTAGCATGAGAAGTGCGCTCGAATTCGACATGGGTGAGGCAGCCCCGAACATGGTAAATGTGGCGACTCTCCCGCAGTTTAAGGGGCAGTTATGCTTCACCAAAGACTCAAATGGTTACGGCTTTATTGCTCGCGGGAGCATTACGCAGATAGGGGGTCCAAAAATTACACTGCCGAACGGAGACCTCCGTCTCCACATAAACGAAAACCGTGGACTCTCCGACCCTATGCCTCGAGGCGCGTGGATTAAATTCTACGTGCGGAGCGCACTGCAGATGCGCGACGGAATCCTCGTCTTTGGTGCAGCACTAGTCGATTAACGACAGTTCGACAAAAAGCCCCCTCCCTCAAAATACCGGAAGGGGGCTTTTTTTATTTATGGAGTTAATTCAGGAGTTTTGGCAAAGCTCCGGCGAAATTTTTCGAGCATAGTGAGAGCCTCATTGGCCTCCTCTACCGTGTAAGCGGTGTGCTCTTGGAAGTCCGCCGCCTTGAGGTGCACATAGTTGCGCACTTTGCGCAGATCGTGGAAGTAATGCCACATGTCCTTGTCGATAAACTTAAAGCTGTGGTACGCCTCGCCAAGCAGGGCGACAAAGTCGTTGCGCACGCCCATCGGCATGCCGGCGGCCGTCTTGGCGGTATAGATCATATCAAACAGAGCGGCCTCGACTATCCCCCCTACCGCACCGAGGATGTCCTTGCACAAAAGCGACTCGATAGTCAGGTATATTTGGTACTCGTTGTACAAGTTGACCGAAAACTCGAGGTACTGCATTTGATAAGCGATATTCTCCCGCAAAGAAATATCCGAAATAAAAGCCCACTGCTCTTTGTGATAAGCGGCGGGGTGGGGCCGCTTGTCTTTAGGAAAAAGCTCCTTCCTATCCGAGTTATCCGCCTTGCGGTTATTCTCCCCCGGCGCAGTAGTTTTGTGCAGTAGGTTCATGAGCCTCTATATTAATCCGTAATTAACTACTGAGCTAATTCAGGAGTTTATCTTTTACTCCCCTTCATGCTTTTCAATTTCTTTTCTAAAGCAGGACGTATTTCTTTACCCACACTCTCATAAATTGTTATCAAATCTTCATAGGCACCTTTGCCACCTAGGAAATCCCAAAAATCTTTACCTACCAAAAAATCCTGCCCATTATCGAAAAACTTTAAGCACGTCCATCTATCATACTTTCTGGGAAAGTACGGGTTATAGTACATACCGAGAAATATTTTTACTCGTTTACCCGCCGCTGCTCTCATTGCATAAATTTCTAGCAAATCTCTTTTCGCTGCCCTCATCTCATTTTTATTTGGCTTCGGGCCTTTTATCTCCAAGTAAATCTCTTCTCCATTTTTTCGTTGTAGGTACAAATCTACAGTCTGGTACCTGGCAACTGTTTTTCCTTTTGTACTTGCTTTATATATTTCAAGAGATTCCTTCTTATGGTCTGGACGCCTTCTAACACTGTCTAGATCGCTAAGGATGTCTTCAAATGTTTTTTGAGCCTTCACCGTAACAACGCCTGCAAGTCTAGATTTGCCCTGTAACTTTTTCGCGTGCACAAAATTCCCACTAGATACCATTTTTGCAATAGTTTCATGCCAATTACCCATGCCTGTCTCACACCCGTGTATAAACCCCTTAACTAAGTATCCTTATTTTGTAAACAAGGAGTACTGAAAAGGCTTCGCGGAGTCCATTCCACTCAAAGTGTATGTACTTACTTTCTTCTCCACTTTTTCCTTCAAGAAATCGTGGATTTTCTTCTTGGTAGCTGACGAAAGCGCCATGAGCTATACGCTAACACCTAACCATGCTGTCGTCTACGGAAGGACTCTACGAGGATTTGAAGTGAAAGATAATTTCTGAATATGGGGTACGATCCCTTTCGGTGCGGTTTAGTACTGGGCGCTTGAATTGGTTTACAATTTTCATGCCTGATTTTTCAGCAATTTGCGGATAGAGATTGTATTTATCATTCGCAACCAGAAATACATCATAATCCTCTTTGAAAAACTTCTTGCAGTTGTTTAGAACATCTGCTATCCCTTGCACATATGATTGCCGTGCTTCGAGACCCTGACCTTTATACAAAGGGCCGATTTCCAAGTCATCATGTCGTTTAAAACCTAGGAGGTCGTACGCGTAGGCATGTTGCTCATGGTAGTCTATTTGACCTACATACGGCGGGGAGCAGAATATTCCTGCAATTTTTTGTTTTTTCAAGATTTTTGAAAACTCTTTGTTTGTTTTTTCAGTACCAGCAAAAATATCCACCTTGCGAGAATCCCCTTTTAAAATTGAGATGTGCGCGGGTTTGCGTAGTTTTTTGAACTCATGAATGCGTCCGTCAGTATCGACGGCATAGCGATTAAGCATTGTTTTGATAGAGAAGAGGGGCTTACAAATCTTTTTATGCTTAAAACAGTAGTAAGTTGTAACTTGGGGCTCTTTAAGAGTTGCTAAGTCACTATGAGTGGTGGCTCGGCATGAACGTATTGTCCTGCTCAAAATGAGACCTAGAATTTTACGTGTTTTGACATCCTTCTCTTTTTTAATAGCCTCGAACACATGGTCTATCTCTCGACGAACATTAAATAAGTACCATTTATCCAAAAAGGAATCGGAGTCCTTCTGATTTAAAACAATTGAGTATTTTTTTACCAGTTTATTGTATGTAGGAAGAAATACTTTCTCTTTTTCTGTGCCCAATATGCTTTCTTTTATGTTGCCTTGGTTTAATTTGTATTTAAAATCATGACCCGGAAAATGCTTATTATTAAACACGGAAAGCTCAGACAGAAGCTCAATCTCAAATTCCTCAATTTTGTTATCATCCTCAAAAGACTCTAGAGAGTTAAGCATTTTTTGAACTGCCGCGCGCAAATAGTCGGAGTCGTAGTGAGAAGCTTTTACGCTTGCAATCATGCAATTGAACTCAGAGACATCTATACCAACACTGTGAATACCCATCTCGAGTGACTGAATTACCGTAGTACCCGAGCCCAGAAATGGATCTAGAACAATATCCCCGGTCTTAAAGTAGGTTCCCTTCTTAAAATCATCAATGGTTTCCCCCAAAAAATACTCTACAAGCTGAGGGATGTACTTTCCCTTATAAGGATGCAACCGATGTACATGCTTGGTCGTATCTTTTTCGCGTAAATTATCAAAGGATAGTGCCCAATTTAAATCATTTCCTAGCTTACTTTTCCAACTCAACTCTCGCGAGCCTGTATACGAAGCGTAGTATTTCTTAAGGTCGTCGAGATGTACCATTGTGGAACCATTTTCGCCATGTTTTTTAACCTTCCCGTATTGGACGAGGTAAGAAATATTAGTGGGCGAAACCTCTCTCTTGAGGTGACTAGATGCCCATTTAGAAGCCTCTGGAATCGAAACGAGCGACATGATGTAATTATCCCCCATATGTGTATTTTACACCTAATATTTGATGTAAATACACAACATACACAAGTTGTGTGGATAACGTAGAAAACTATAGGCTAGAGATGTCCTCTATTTCAGGAATTTGACAGAAAAAATCTCCTATATGTTCTCGGATTGGCCTCTCTTTATTACGAAAAATATAACTGTCGTCTAACACGCAAGTAGCATGATAATGCATATCTTTTCGATCGTCCCCCGCTTCTTGGGTGCCATAGAAGCACCGGCCGCGATACTTGCCGTAGTAATTAGAAAATCTACATATAGTTCCATCAAAATTTTGGCAATCCTGCCCGCAACGGTATCTCCCTTCCGTATCCAACTCACCCCACAGTGTCCCGTCCGCGTATTTTCTGATAACTGCATCACAATATAAAATATTCGCTCCACATTTAGGACAACGGTTATGCATGTGATTTTTTAAATCAACTGCAAATGTTGGAATCGAGGTCTGTATGGAAAACTCCCTCCCCTGCTTTTCTTTTTCGTAGCCAACTTCGATACCGAAACTCTCTCTGTTCCTCTTTAAGATAAGAAAATCGGGTGGTGCCATTTTCTTCCCGCCGCCAAAAAGTCGTTGAATGAGCAATAACGGAATAATAAGTCCTTTCTTGAGACGAATAAGTTCCAAAAAAACTACGAGCTCTTTGGGACAACCCAAGGTTTTAGGAAGGAGAGAGTCAACAAAGGTGTCGTATGGATCCCAGCCCGCTTGGCGGATAAGCAAAGTAGAGGTCTTAAGTGCTTCTGCCAAATCTCTATCCCCTTCCTTTTCATACAACACATCGAGAGGAATGACTTCTTCAAGTTTTTCTATATATGCGCGGCGGAGCTGTGGATTTATTGTAATGGTGTCTAAGAGTAAGAGCTGATTTACACAATAGAGTACTAATTTAGAAAAATTTCTAAAATTATCCTCCGAGCGAGCGGCATGATAGTACGCTCTACCCGTAAAAATATATTCAACTACATCGCCGAGTATCATCTGACGAGCTAGCGTCGGATTTCCTCTGGTCTGTTTACCCCCCGCATACAGTTCCCTGCCAATCTCATCCATATAGGTACCTAGCTCGCGTGTCATATTTATCTCCATCTGGTTGTACAGAGGGGAGTTAGCGCGAAATACTTCATCGAGACACTTTAAATGTTCGACAGAAATACCAAGTCTTTTTAACAAGACTTCCATAAGTTACTCAAGCCTACCAAATATGAAGGATTTAGCTACCTACTCGGAGTTTGGTTTTCCTTATCGGGTTCGAAAAAAGAAGATCCGAAGGCTTTACTTTGAGACCCTTTTTCTCTCAACCATATGAGGTATACTCCGAACCCCCAACAAAAGACGAAAACCATCATCGCAAAGAAAAGGGGAGGCTCTCCAAAAAAGACAAAGAAATAATAATTTAGTACAAAAGAAATAACATAACTATAGACTGCGGTCGAACTATATCGATAATATATGAGCGATTCTTGATATAAAGAATATTGTTGTCGGCAGATTTCTTCAAGACCCACAAAGTGGGCCCTTAGTAGTACAAGCTCTTCCGGCAACCCTTCTGGAATAAGGAGACTCCCTGATCTTGTAATATTTGCCCTCTTAGAGGAAAGATAAAAAAATATTATGGAAACTAAAAGGAAAGGGAATGTCCACATCAAAAAATAAGCCAAGTAGACCTTTTCATATCCCATGGTAACCGGGAGAATCGCAAACAGGCTGGCCACTGTCATCAAAGTTGCCCCTCGTGCAGTAAACTCTGCCAATATTCTTTGAACCTGGCCCATGTCGTAATACATACCCTCTATTCCCTGTTTGAAGACACTTCGAATCTGTCGTGACAACTCTTGGTTTGTTTTACCAATCTGAAGGAGTTCGGTGTCAGAAAAATTTGATGCACTTCTCTTTTCCATGATTAAAAGCCTATCAAATATGAAAAATTTAGCCATTAACACAAAACCCGCCCTGGAGGGCGGGTTTTGTGTTGCAAGGAGAGCCCCTACACGCTGACCCACAAACCTGTCCGAGCACTTAGCCACTCCAAGTCACTTGGCTGAAGTTGCCCGTAAAACTCGCCTCCCAATTTGAAGACGACAATCTCGTCGTTACCATCAAGATGTCGGCTGAGGTTACTATAGACCTGTTTCGCCGATAGGCTACTTTCCACCAACCAAGAAGAGGTGGTGTTGTGCCAGTAGGTGCCTGAAAGTGACCGTATGTCGGCGTAGAGAGCCTCGTAATTTTGGCCCGGACGCGCAAGTCTATAAGCAATTAGATAGAGATTCATATGCTGTATGTTTATGAATTTCTTGATAAGGTTCGACCAAGAAAGCAAAAACCCGAAAAAGCTTATTAACTTCCTCGGGTCTTCGCTCTAATTTTATTTAGTAGGTGGCTCGAGGGTGGTGATGGTTATGCGTAGCGTTGTAACGGTTGGCGTAACCCCCGATGTTTAGTTTTCGAATTTTCGACTTTCTATTTTCAATATATCACAGTTGAAATAAAATTGCAACCTACCTCCCCTTCCAGTCGCGGATTATTAGTTTTTTGTTTTTGAGGTCTACAGTGACTGTGAGTTTTTGCTTCTCTTTCCACTTAAATTTTCTTATTATTTCCACCGGGAGCGCGAGGCTGTAGGACGCACCGCCGCCCACTTTGGTGAGCTTGCGGACCTGCTTTTTGCCGGAGGTTGCTTTGGGTCTGGCCATGGCTAGATTGTACCTCTAAAAATAAGGGATTTGGCCTCGTCCACAACTCATTGACTCTTCAGTTGAGAGGCGGTAACATATCGGTATCACTACGAAAAAGACCCTTGTAGGGCTCGTCCCTGCCGGGGGCTTTTTTATTATTGGGTTAATTACGTAGTTAACTACTGAGTTCGAAGCCAGCGATGCCGAAGTTTTCACTAAAATGCTGGCCATAATCGTGAAAAGTTGTTAAAAAGAGCTGTATTTCATGGTTATTACTGCTGGGCGGGAGGATTTAGCTACACCGACTCATTACTCGCTGTCCCCTTCCTCTATCTCGGTCGAGAAAAATGAGCCGTTCCCTATGCCGGTTTCTGCATACACACTTTTCATGCCAATACTTACGCGCGGTGGATGCGGTTCCAGACCGTCGCTCCTGCGTAGCCCACCACATACCCGACACAAGCGGCAATGATTATGACGGTAGCCGCCGCGGTTGCCTCGAACGGGCC
>ERZ1292623.1735-Hain-H51-01um-R1-1735-length-20468-cov-28_pt2 | contig 10782 bp, 13 predicted proteins | sample MGYA00564398_ERZ1292623 | MGnify/ENA primary metagenome ERZ1292623 (study PRJEB36523, sample SAMEA6512633) | groundwater metagenome | collected 2019-01-07 | study: AquaDiva: Metagenomics assemblies of 32 groundwater samples
ACAACCGCTATTTTTATTATTGTCGCGGGACTTCTCATTGGAGGATCTATTTTGTTTGTGAATTTTGGCAAGACGCCTGAAAGCGCCACTAAATCAGACAATGTTTCAATTATTAATGGAAAGCAGATTATTGAAATAGGAGCAAAAGGCGGATACGCGCCTAAAGTTTCTATTGCGAAAGCAAACATCCCGACTATTCTAAAAATTCAAACTCGCGGGACATTTGATTGTTCATCGGCTCTAAGTATTCCGAGAATTGGATACAAAGCAAATTTACCGCCATTAGGAATTACGGAAATTGAAGTTCCCGCGCAAAAATCAGGAGCAATTTTACGGGGTCTTTGCGCGATGGGGATGTATAATTTTAAGATACAGTTTGATTAAGAAGATAAAAAATAAACGAAGTTTTTTGTTATTTAAATTTTCGGGCCACTGGGAATCGAACCCAGACTACAAGACCCCCAGCCTTGCGTACTGCCACTATACGATGGCCCGATAAAATTTTGGCGGGCATAAATAAATTTACGCCATAGAAAGGCGTTTGATACATTTAGCGCAAGCCACAACTTTCTTGCCGGAAGGAAGTTTTGATTTCTGTAAATTAGGATATTTTCTTTTTTTTGGCGTCGGGTTATACTTACCGCGGAGCTTGTTTCGGGAAGCTCTCATAATAGAACCTTTGCCGCAAATTTCACATTTTTTCATAATATAATTCATTATTCATAATTAATTATTCAATGTCAATATGGACCCAATTTATTTAAAATTATTTTTATACATAGTCATTGTTCTCTCGGCAACTTTTCACGAATACGCCCATGGTTTTGTCGCTTACAAACTCGGCGATTCAACCGCTAAAGATGAAGGCCGTTTAACTTTAAATCCTTTAGCGCATATTGATTTAATGGGAACGGTTATTATTCCTCTCTTTTTATTATTTTACGGCGGGATTTTTATTGGCTGGGCAAAACCAGTGCCTTATAATCCGCATAATTTAAGAGACCAAAAATACGGCTCGCTTAAAGTCGGCATTGCCGGACCCGGCGCAAATCTATTGATTGCTTTGATTTTAGGAATTTTTTTGCGGTTTTTTTCAAGTTTATCGCCGTTTTTTCCGTCCGAGGCGAATCCGCTTGCGGCGGAAATGGCATTATCCGTTATCGTTTATATAAATATTTTTTTGGCTTTTTTTAATCTTATTCCGCTTCCGCCGCTTGACGGTTCAAAAGTTTTTGCCGACTTATTTCCTCGCAGTCGTCATTTCATGGAACAAGCGGGTTTTTTGGGAATTTTTCTGGCGTTATTTTTAGCCTTTTTCATTCTGCCGGTTATCGCAAAATTTGTTTTTTGGCTGATTGTCGGACAGGGGTTTGGGATTTAAAGATAAAATATATTATAATGTTTTGAATTTGTTTGACATTTCCAAAAATATTAGTATTATTAAAATAGATTAGATCTTTTAAAAATAACGAAAATTTTCGTTTATAAGGAGGTGGAAAAATGAAAAAGATAAAAAAGATTTTAATTAAATCGCAGTTTGTTCAAGTAGTTAGAAATGGAGATAAGACCGTAATTTGGCATTCACTTTTTGGGAACCCCAAAATTGTTTCGAAAGAGACGACAACATTACTAGATATTTTTTCTAATCCGCATTCGCTCTATTCTATTCTCAACGAATACGATTTTGGAGAAAATGGCGAAGAAGCTATTCAAGATTTAATTGCAAATTACTATCTTATTTCTAATGATTTCAATGAGAGGAAATTTCTTGCAAAGCGCGTACGAGAACGCGAAGAATTTATCACTAATGGATATCTTATTGATTATCTTGAGCTCATCATGTCGGAGGCGTGTAATTTTCGTTGTACATATTGTATTCATTTTAATAATCTTAAAATATCTGACCGCATTAATAATTCTAAAAAATTTATGCGGTTTGAAATGGCCAAGGAAGCGGTGGATAAGTATCTTGAAATTCTTTGTTGGAGCAAAAAGCGTGTTGCTGAAATTAATTTCGGCGGAGGTGAACCGCTACTGGCATGGCCGGTTATCAAGCAAGTGCTTGAATATTGTCGTGCCACTTACGATTTGGAGTTCGAGTTCCGCTTCTCAATTAACACGAACGCTTCTCTTATTACACGGGATGTTGCTGAAACTTTAAAGAAATACCGTGTTAAAATTGCTTCTAGTCTCGATGGCTTACGCGAAGGGAATGACCGTGTTAGACTGACAAAGTTCGGTGGTGGTACATTTTCCCAGATCATGAGCGGATTTAATATATTGGCGCAGGTAGAGTATCCGCTTAATGGTATTGCGGTGACAGTCACTGAAAAGAATTTCCATGAACTCGACGAGTCAATTATTGACTGGGCAGTAGCCCGCGGTATGAAGAATGTCAGGGTTGATATTGATGTTATTGATATAGTGGAAATTCCGATTGAAGACATTATCGCAAAGCTGATGCGTATTAGATATTACGCTGCGGAACGAGGAGCTAATGTTTTTGGTTTCTGGTCTCGACCAGTTGAAAATTTAAATGATTCAATACTGGATGCGCATGTCGCATTTTGCGGAGCGGTTCGCGGTAATAATATATGTATAAGTCCTTCCGGGAATATCTACGGATGTGGCTACAGCACCGCGCAACTTGGCACGCTTCATCAAATTGAGTCGTTTTATGCTCCTGAAAGCCAATATCATTGTTTCGTTCGTGATCATCTGACTGGAATGATAGAAATGTGCAAATGGTGTATGATTGAAGGTCAGTGTGGTGGTGGATGTAATATTACGCAGGAATTCGCTCGCGCAACTGATACTGCGAAGATTAAACGAATGTGTGATTTTTACCGTCAGATGACGCGTGAACTTCTCCTTGAACAGCTTAGAAAAGTGGATTCCGAAGTTGAGTTAGAGGAAATTCAAACAGAAAGGAGGTGATAGCGATGAAGGCAAAACAGACAAAGCAGAAAAAGTTGCTGAATTTGACAGTGAAGCCTCTTCCTAAAAAGAAGATACTTAATACTTGTCAGGCGCCCAGCAACTGCGGTTAATAATTAATAACCGTTGCGGGGCTGAGAAAAAGTGATATACTATTACTATATCTCAGCCCCATTTTTATTTTTTATTCGTATGAAAAAAATAATCCAAAAAATTTATAAAGAAGTAGTAAATAAATATAAGAATAATAAAAATGTTTTGGGTGTTGTATTATTTGGTTCGGTCGCTAGAAACAAATTTGATCAATATTCTGACATTGATATTTATATTCTTTTAAAAAAGAAGATAAATTATTCAAGGCTTAATTTTATAAAATATAATATACAAGTTGATATTATATTAAATACCGTGAGTGAAGCAAAAAATTTTTTAAAAGAAGAGAAATATGGCGTAAGAAGAAATACTTCTCATATGTTGGCTCATAGCAAAATTATTTACCAAGCAGGGAATGATTTGGAAAAGATTATAATGGAGGCAAAAAATAATTTAAAATTACGCACAAAATATAATAATGATGAAATATTGATGCATAAGTATTCCATAGATGATTTTTGGGGCGAGGTGAGACGGGATATTAGAAATAAGGATTACACAGCTTTTGGATTGGATAGTCAATTACTTTTGAATAATATTATAGAATTATTTCTAAAATTAAAGGGGGAATTTTGGAAACAACCAAATGAAATATTTAAAACTTTAAATAAATCTGATAAAAAGTTTGCCGAAAAAATTAAAAATTTTTATAAAACAAATAATATGGAATCGGGGGGGAAATTAGCAGAACTTGTAGCTTACATCTATAAAAAATCTAATGGGGTATTACCTCAAAAATGGACTATAAAGTAAGAGATAATTATAATAAATCTTTTTAAGATGGAACAAGCGGGTTTTTTGGGAATTTTTCTGGCGTTATTTTTAGCCTTTTTCATTCTGCCGGTTATAGCAAAATTTGTTTTTTGGCTGATTGTCGGACAGGGGTTTGGGATTCTAAGTATTGTATAGGCGCATACATCTTAAGCTCTATAAAGTATAAGTTTTATACTGATATACTTAAGTATATCAGTGAGAGATAGAAATAAAATTGAAAACTTTTTACGCGTTAATGGTCGCGGTTATACAAGTCTTGTAAAAGTTCGACGGAAATGTTATATTATTATTAGTACAAAAATAATATAATATTAATAAAAAGGAAGGAGGTGAGAAAGATGGCAGAAAAGATAGAAAAAATAGAAAAGATAAAAGCAACTAATGAATGTGGTGTGGAGTATCTTTTTGAAAGAAGGAGCTCATGCGGGCATTGGCTTTCTGATAAAATTGTTAAAATTTCATCATTTAAGCCCAAGCCTAAGTCTGGGCATGCGGATGTCGTTCCTTTGTTTATAACAACAGAGGATGAGTAAAGAATGAGTTGTCTGTTTATTCTTAACAGGCAACTCATTTTATTTTTTACGATTTTTTATTGACAATTATTGATCTATTTTGTTATTATGTTGAGGCTGTCGTCTAGCCATTTTTTATTTAAATGGTTTTCTATAAATTTCGCATTGGGCTCGCCCCGTTAGATAAATAACGCGATATCATTTCTGAAAGTTCGAATTTTCTTAATAATGATATTTTATTGATTGATTTCATAAATTTTTATCTAACGGGGCTCGTAAATTTTAATCACATTGACATGCCAACAATCGGACAATTAATTAAAAGCGGGAGAAAAAGCAATATTAAAAAAACCAAAGCGCCGGCTATGAGTTATTATTTTAATACTCAAGATAATAAGCCGGTTTATTCCAGTTCGCCTTTTAAGAGAGGCGTTTGTTTGAAAGTTTTTACAACCACGCCGAAAAAACCGAATTCGGCCATGCGGAAAGTCGCCAGAGTTCGTTTAACTAATGGCATGGAGGTGACGGCTTATATTCCGGGTGTCGGGCATAATCTTCAAGAGCATTCTATAGTTATGATACGAGGGGGCAGAGTAAAAGATTTGCCGGGAGTAAAATATCACATTGTTCGGGGAGTTTTAGATATTGGAGGCGTTGAAGGCAGAAAACAGGAAAGAAGTAAATATGGGGCGAAGAGACCAAAGTAGTAATCGCTAATAATGCGAATTAAACGCAAATAATGCTAATAATTAAATTCGCATTATTTGAATAAAATTCGCGATATTCGCGAACACTCTATGCGCAGAAAACATAAATATAAAAAATTTCATCAACCGGATGTTCAATATGATAATATCGCCGTTTCGCGGTTTATTAATTATTTAATGGCAGAAGGAAAGAAGTCAACGGCGGAAAAGTTGTTTTATAAAGCTTGCGCCAATATTCAAAAAGAAACTCAAAGCGAACCGCTTCCGATTTTTGAAAAAGCCCTTGAAAATGTTTCTCCTCTTTTAGAGGTTGTTTCCAAGCGCGTTGGCGGCGCCAATTATCAGGTGCCGAGAGAAGTTCGGCCGGAAAGAAAATTTTATTTGGCTTGCCGTTGGATTATTGAAGCGGCGCGCGCCAAAAAAGGCAAACCCATGGATCAAAAATTAACCGAAGAATTAATTATGGCTTCAAAAAATGAAGGCGCGGCGATTAAGAAAAAACAAAATGTTCATCGAATGGCGGAAGCGAACAGAGCGTTCGCGCACTTCGCGAGATAGAAAAATCGCTAATTACTCACTAATTTATTCGCGAATATTCGCGAATTTAAAATTCGTGATTGATTAGAGAAGCGTATGAGACAATATCCTTTAGAAAAATATCGCAATATTGGCATTATAGCCCACATTGACGCCGGCAAGACAACCGTTTCTGAACGGATTCTTTTTTATACCGGCGTTTCCCATAAAATCGGCGAAGTTCACGAAGGAAAAGCGATTATGGATTGGATGGAACAGGAAAAAGAAAGGGGAATTACTATCACCGCCGCCGCCACTACTTGTTTTTGGACACCGACTTATCTTTTTCCGCCCGAGGCGAATCCGCCTTTGGCGGAAAAAACCGTTCAAGATGAAATTCAAAAACAAAAAATTAGAAAAGAAAATGAACATAGAATTAATATTATTGACACGCCGGGACATATTGACTTCACAGTTGAAGTTCAGCGTTCATTAAGAGTGCTTGACGGCGCGGTGGTTGTGTTTGACGGCGTTGCCGGTGTTGAACCGCAATCCGAAACCGTCTGGCATCAGGCGGATAAATTCAGGGTGCCGCGGATTTGTTTTATCAATAAATTAGACCGCATGGGCGCCAATTTTGAAAATTCTTTTAATTCAATTTTGGAAAGATTAAATCCCAATGCGATTATCGCTCAAATTCCGATCGGCGCGGAAGAAAATTTTGAAGGCATTATTGATTTGTTAAAAATGAAAGCTTTTTATTTTGAAGGAGAACATGGCGAAAAAATTATTGAAAAAGAAATACCGGACGAATTAAAAGCTAAAAGCGAAAAGTTAAAGGTTTTATTAATTGAAAAAATCGCCGAAACAGATGAAAAATTAACGCATAAATATCTTGAAGGAAAAGAAATTAATTTTGAAGAACTTAAGCAAGCGCTAAGAAAAGCCGTCATTAATGGTCAATTAATTCCGGTTTTTTGCGGTTCGGCGTTAAAAAATAAAGGAGTTCAATTGATGCTTGACGCGGTTTTGGATTATTTGCCTTCGCCTCTTGATTTGGCGGAAATTAAACCGATTGAAGGAACTCATTCAAAAACTGAAGGAAAAATTATTCGCCAGCCAAATGATGGAGAACCTTTTGCCGCTTTGGCTTTTAAAGTCGCCACGGATCCTTTTGTCGGCAGTTTAACTTTTTTTCGGGTTTATTCCGGTTCTTTTAAGCGAGGTTCTTATGTTTTAAATTCTTCAACCGGCAATCAGGAAAGAATCGGCAGAATTGTTTTAATGCACGCCAATCAAAGAGAAGAAGCTGAGGAAATGTTTACCGGTGATTTGGGCGCGGCAGTTGGATTAAAAAATACTTCAACCGGCGATACCTTATGTGATCCGGATAATGCGATTATTTTGGAAAAAATTGTTTTTCCGGAGCCGGTAATTTCCGTTAGAATTGAGCCTAGAACAAAGGCCGACCAAGAAAAATTGGGCTTTGCTCTTCATCGGTTGTCTGAAGAAGATCCAACTTTTCGCATTGCCGGAGATCCGGACACTGGTGAAACGATTATTTCCGGAATGGGAGAACTTCATTTGGAAATTCTCATTGATCGGGCAAAAAGGGAATTTGGCGTTGAGGCTGATACCGGCCGGCCGCAGGTTGCTTATAAAGAAACAATTAACGGCGAAGCGGAAGCCGAAGGCAAATATATCAAGCAGTCCGGCGGCCGCGGTCAATACGGTCATGTTAAATTAGAAGTTAAAAAATTGGAAAGAGGCAAAGGCTTTATTTTTACCAATAAAATTAAAGGAGGTCTTATTCCTCAAGAATTTATTCCAGCAGTTGAAAAAGGAGTAAAAGAAGCCCTAAGTAAAGGAATTTTAGCCGGTTTTCCGGTTATTGATATTGAAGTATTGCTTTATGACGGTTCTTTTCACGAAGTTGATTCTTCGGAAATTGCTTTCAAAATTGCCGGCGCGATGGCTTTTCAAGAAGCGACAAAAAGAGCTAAGCCGATAATTTTAGAGCCGATAATGAAAGTTCAAACCATCGCGCCTTTGGAATATTTGGGCGATGTAACCGGAGATTTGAATTCCAAGCGCGGTCGTATTGAAAATATTTCTGATAGGCTTAATATTAAGGTAATTGATGTTAAAGTGCCGTTGTCTGAAATGTTTGGTTACGCGACTAAGTTGCGGTCAATGACTCAAGGCAGGGGAGTATTTACAATGGAGTTTGATCATTACGAAGAAACGCCGAATAATATCGCGCAGATGATTATTGAGGGGAAAAAGTAGAAACAATATGCAATATACTATTGACGCTAAAAATAAAAAATTTGGCCGTTTGGCTTCTGAAATAGCCGTTATTTTGCAAGGGAAAAAAAATCCGAACTATGAACCGCGGCTGGAAGGCGAAGACAGCGTGATTGTTAAAAATATAGATAAAATGGAAATTATCAGCGATAAAAAAATGATTCAAAAAATTTATTATCGGCATACGACTCAAATCGGCCATTTGAAAAAACAAACTCTGGGAATGCTTTTAGAAAAAAAAGGGCCGGCATCGGTTTTAAAAAAAATCGTAATGCAAATGTTGCCGGATAATAGATTAAGGATTAGGAGGATAAAGAAACTAATAATAGAATAATGAATGATGAATAATGAATAATGAATGAAATCAAAATTTATATTCCATAATTCTTAATTCTTAATTCATAAATTCGTATGTCCGAAAAAATTCCAAAAACAAAAAAAATAATGGAAGAAAAAAAAATATTGGCGCCGGTTAAAGCGGATCGTTATTATGAGGCGGTCGGCCGCAGAAAAACCGCGATAGCGCGAGTAAGGCTTTTTACCAAAAAAACCGGTATTGAAGTTAACGGCAAAACCGTTAATGATTATTTTCCTATTTTGCGTCTTCAAAAAGCGGTTACCGCTCCTTTGGAGAAAATGAAAATTAGCGATAAGTTGGGGGCGATTATTAAAGTTAAAGGCGGTGGAATCAAGGCTCAATCCGAAGCTATTCAATTGGGCATTGCCAAGGCTCTGCTTAAATTTAATCCGGAATTCAGAAAGCGGTTGCGTCGCGTTGATCTTCTTACCCGTGATCAACGAATGGTTGAACGAAAAAAATACGGTCTTAAAAAAGCAAGGAGAGCTCCGCAGTGGAAGAAACGATAGGGTTTATCCCCACATAATTTTATGTGGGGGATTTAGCCACTAGCCACTAGTATGTTTTCTTTAAAATACATAATCAGCCTTCTAATATTTATTCTCTCTCTTCACTTTGTAGCCACCATTAATCATTGGTATTGGATTTTTCCATGGTTTGATATTCCAATGCATTTTTTGGGCGGATTTTGGGTGGCGATGGTGTTTATAACGCTGAATTTAAAATTTGCCATTAAATTACCTAATTATTTGATTACCGCTTTAATGGTATTGTCTTTTGTCGCTTTAATCGGCGTTTTTTGGGAATTTTATGAATTTCTTTATGATGTTTTTATTTCCAGCCGAGGTTATTCCGGTTTTCTTCAATTAGGCGCCGCCGATATGATAGGGGATTTATTTTTTGACCTTTTGGGAGGCTCGATATTTTTGATTTTTTATAAATTATCCAGTTCTTATTCTAAATTAAAATAATAAAGTTTTTTTTCGGCGAGAAAATAAATTCTATTTAATTTTAAGTTGTAGTTAATGGTGAGTGGAGCCGAACCATCAATAAGGGTGTATTTATTTATCGGCATGCGATCGTCAATTTCAATAAAATCTATCCTTCGGCATTGCTCAGGACAAGTTTTTTCTTTTTCGGCATTAATATATTCAACCAATAGATGATAAGAATCTTTATACCAAAAAACATTTTTAATTTTTTTGTTTTTGTAAATATTTAAATTTATTACATCGCCGGCTTTTTTATTGATGCCCAAGCGGTAATCTTCCAAAAAATAAATAGTTATTTCACCGTTCTCGTTAAAAAAAGCGATTTTTTTATTATCCGGTGAAAGGATAATTTGGGAATTGGGAAATTGTGAAATTAGGAAATTAGGAAGTTGGGCAATTATATTTTCAGTTTTAAGAATTAAATTGTAAGAAGCTATAACATAATTGTTTGTAGTTTGTAGTTTGTTATTTGTCGTTGGTTGTTGGTTGTAGGTCGTAGGTCGAATATAGTAAATGTTCGGATTTTTAACAGTCCAGGCAAAAATTGGCCCTTCAATGATAGTTTCTAATCTAAGGCGGTTTAGATCTAAAAAATAAAGGTTTTTATCTTTTCCGCCCGAGGCGGATCCGCTTTCGGCGGAAATAATTAATCTATTTGAATCGGCCGGATGAAAAACAATTTCATCTATCCCTTCGGTGTCGCTTAGGGCAGGAGCGGCGTTTTTCTTTAAATTATTAAAAACCGCGCCAAGATTAACGGTTTTTGAAAGGTCATTTAAATCATAAAGATAATAGATTTGATTTTTTGAATTTTTTCCACTCGAGTCAGAAATAATGATTTTCTCGCCGCTTTCGCTGAAATTGATAAATTTATTTCCTTTTAATTTGGAGGGGTTGGAGCCTTCAAGGTAATATAAAACTTTATTGCTTTTTCCGCCCGAGGCGGATCCGCCTTCGGCGGAAAAAACAATTTTTTGTTGAGAGTTAATCCAAAAATTATCAATTGGTTTTGAAATTGGAATCAATGGATTTTCTTCACCTAACGTTAAAAGTTTTTCCGGAATTAAAACCGTGTTGGGAATTTCCGCAACGAGATTTGATTTAATTTCGATATTTTTTTTGTAAGATAAATAACCTTCTTTTTCAATTTTTATTTTATAATTTTTTGGAAGAAGATTATTTATTAAGGTTCCACTTTGAATTATTCCGGATTTATCCTTAAAAACTTTGTTGTCTATTTTAATAAGAACTCCTTTTGGTTTGGTTTCTATAAAAAGACCTCCGGTTTTTTGAAAACAATCCGACAATTTAGCGATGATTTGCCGGCTAATGGGCAGGGAACAATTTTCCGAGTTAATTCGCCAGCCGTAAGAATAAAATACGGCCATTAAGCCGGTAATAATAAATAAAAAAAATAAGCTATAAAATAAAAAACGCCGAGATTTAAAAGTCACATTTTAATATTATAATAAATACTGCATACTGCCAAGCGAAGTTTTCGCCTTCCTTTTAGAATTTTGAAATTT
>ERZ1292623.4122-Hain-H51-01um-R1-4122-length-12014-cov-8_pt1 | contig 10780 bp, 10 predicted proteins | sample MGYA00564398_ERZ1292623 | MGnify/ENA primary metagenome ERZ1292623 (study PRJEB36523, sample SAMEA6512633) | groundwater metagenome | collected 2019-01-07 | study: AquaDiva: Metagenomics assemblies of 32 groundwater samples
GGGGCGGGGGGGCAGGCGGCGGGGGGCTTAACCGGGGGAGGTACCGGGGCACTCACGGGCGCAGGAGGAGGAACACTCACAGGGACAACGCCAGGGGTTGGAGCACTGACAGGAGTCGGGGCGGGGAGTGCAACCAGGGTGCCTTACTCCCAGGCAGGTGGTGGTCAACTCGCTCTTTCTGGAGGAGCAGCAAACGCGGCAGGGCTTTTCGCTATGATGATAGCCGCTATTGGAACGTATCGAGCCTTTGGCGGGCAAAACGAAGGAACTAAGCGATTCGAGGAGGAATGGAAGAACCCGTTTACCGTGGAGCGGCTTGAAAAACTCGCGGCTGAACAGGGGCAGTTGAAAAGGATCACGACTGGGAAACGGAAAGCTTCTCCAAAGTGGTCCAATATCAATTATCAAGATGGTATTGACTTATCAGACGTAGTGAAAACTGCATTTCTTCCGACTATCACTCTTGCCAAAACGCTAGGAAAGGGCATAAAAAAACTTCTTCCCTCTGACTTTTTCGGTGGTGGAACGGCAGAGCTGTTAGAAGGCGGAGGGCCATCCTTGATGGAGTTTTACGGGGGAAATACCCCTGCTATCTTGGTCAAACAAGCGGCCGAGCAGGCAGTCAAGGAGGGAGGGGGCCTTAAAAAGTTCCAGGAGATCTTACAAAAGCTGCGAGAGCAGGATACCGACATGGAGAAAATGCTTGGTCACTTGGGATACTTAGGGGGTGATCTCCCAACAATGCCGAGCGATCAGCTTTTTGAAGATCCCTTTCATCAGTACATGAGGGTGGGGGATGCGCGTGAACAGGCAATGGAGAGGAAACGAAACCCAAGACGCAAGTATGGACCAGAGACGCCGAGCTTCAGGGTAGGCGGAATCATGGACCGGGATGGTCTCGCAAACCTCCATGCAAACGAAGTGGTCTTGCGTCCAGAGATTACGAAAGCTCTCGGGGGGCCGGTGGAGGTGAATAGGCTGAATTCCTTCGAGTTCCCCAAACGTCTCTTCGAGGTAGCCCAGTCAAAGCAGACAGGAGGGGCCGCATCAACCGTAATCCGGCAGGGGGACACCTATGTGGATCAAAGCAAGGTAGATCTTACGCTCCAGATGGGCCGGGCAGATGACACACTCAAGGCCGGAGACATCCGTCGCCTTGTCGCCGAGGGGATCACAGAAGGCTTGAAGCGACGATCTGAGCACGGCCGACGCTCTTACGACAAGCGCGGCGAGATCCCAGAGGGGAGACGGTAAATGGGAAACACCGGCGTTGCTCTGATCTATGACTTTGCCGACAACGATGCGGCCACGGTAACGGCCTCCGCGGCTCACGCCAACTTCCCGGTAACGAATATCAAGAAGAGCTATCCGGGCCGGGTTTGGAAAGAAGGGAATAACAACCCTGGTCCAAAGTGGCTCAAGTGGGATTTTGGTGTCTCGAAGTCGGCCAACTACATCTTACTCGCTGGTTGCAACTTCGCCGCAGCAGATCCGATCTCAGCCGGGTATCCGAAACTGTTTGCGCATACATCGAATCTTGGAGATACAGAAGCACTATGGAACCCATCCCTTGGAGGGACTGGAACCAGTGTCGGCCAGCTCGTTCATAATAACGGGAATTATCTGAAGCTCAGATTTTCCGCACTTACTTCTTTCAGATGGTGGTTTCTTGTGTGGAAGCATGAATTAGTAGATCCGATGAACGCTGAGGTGGGCCGGGCAGTGATCGCAACGCATCTACAGTTGCCCTATCCGATGGACAACGTTTGGGATGACTCGTTTCTTTCAACATCGACCGAGTCTGAAGCGGGCCACGAGAAGCATTTTCCAGTTGGGATTATCCGACCAGCTTTAAGAGAAGCGGTCTTTGACTTTCACAAGCAAAAGTTGACGAATGATGACCGCAAGAATCTCGTCACCATGCTAAAAAGTGTAGACCGGCTAAAGCCCTTCTTTGTGGACCCGCATCCTGACGACACCACGGTTGAAAATCTTGCCTATGGCCGGTTCTTAGAGATGCCAAAGTTTGACAGGTTCAACAAGGATGACATGCAAACACGCTTCGTGTTTCGAGAGGTTTTGTAATGTCGGCAACAGCGCCGGTTCAATTTTCAAACTTTCTCGATAACTTCGCTGAATTTCCATCGTTTTTTGATGGGATTCTCCTAGCACTTGCTTTCTCAAAGCGATACGCCGACCGAGACATCCCACTTCTGCAAGACGGAACATCGCAGCAGTTCACTGGCCACCTCTTGTCACAGAATACGGTCATTCATCGAATTGCAACCGAATTCCAGCAGGTCTTTCAGGATGATTATTGCGAGATTGCTTTATCAGACCAGAAAGACTTGGATGATGGATCTCGCATAAGCAGCGTCTTCCAGGGCTCAACAACCGGCTCAAATAGATCCGGGGCCGAGGTTCAAGTGTTACTTGGTAGCCCGACGGACGATGTCAACGATATGAAAATGCTCTTTGAAGGCATAGTTGATTCAACAGACCTTGCAGAGGTAGGCGAGGAAGATTTGAAACTCAGGCTTGTGAGTATGGTAAAGAAGCTCGGCGGTGAGTTTATGCGAGTGTTCACTCGCGAGAACTACCCCCTGATTGATGATGCTTTGATTGGGCAGGTAATCCCATACGTGTTTGGAGATTGGCAGACAGATGTTGGGAGTCTGTATCCTATACCAGCTTACTACGTAGGGAACGGGAACTTTAAGATAGCAGACCATGAGATTGCCGAAGTTGGAGCAGCAATTGTTGTTCGTGATGGCAAGTATCAACCATTTGGATTCACGGCAGACCTCGAAAATGGAGAGTTGAAACTTTCCAACTACCATAGACGCCAAGGGGACCAAGTCTTCGTAAAATGCAAGGGGTATCGTGCGGGCGACGTGACGGTTGCTGATACTCCCGCAAATGTTGCGCTGGTGATCATCAGAGACATTATGGAGTTCTTCGACATCCAGTTTCTCAATTGGGACCAGTTTGATGGATATACCAAGCACTTGAAGGTGCGCAGGTGGATCGGCGATAAAATCCTGGCTGAGGATCTTCTACAGTCCCTCGTGGATGAAGTTGGAGCGCATCTTGCCATGCGCTATGACTACACTCAACTTGAGCCTACAGGCATTCGAATTGAGCCTTACGTTGCGAACTTTGCCCGGCTTCAGAACGAAGTTGACCAAACGAACCAATATGAAGATTACGATAATATTGGAAGCTTCACAGAGGTGCTTGATCCGCTTCGTTTGTATGCAAACAAGATTGAATGGACTGCCGGAATTGATCCATCAGGGCGAGTGTGGACATCAGGAGAGATTGAAGACACGTCAGAGACCTCTCTTTCGAACATCAAGGAGCGATCTCTACAGAGAAACTACCAGTGGATTTATCGGACAGGAGACGCCCACGCTCTAGCATCAAGGGAGCTTTACAGACGCATTATCAGAGTTGCAGATAAAGCCGGGGGATATTAATGGCTTTCGATAAGATCTATTTTGCAAATGGTTTTTATGGTCTTGCAAAAGCGGATGTTGCTAATAAAGAATCTCCCACGCTTGATTATACGAGATTTTTTGATAACTCCGATACTTACTTTGGCAATCTGGCTCTTTACAAAGGCTCTGCATCTGATATTCTATATTTTGATGATATTTCAAAGTCTCGTCAATTCGTCATTGAAGGAGCAGTTATCCCGGCACCGGAAGGCGAAACACTTCTCACACCTCCCCTTTATGTTGTTGGCGTTTACGAGGTGACCGCCGGGAAGACTTTCAACCAGATTCAGCGTGTTGAGCTTCGTGGGGGAGTAACCGAGTGGGATCAAATTCCGTCAATCGCGTTTACGCTTCTTTACTCCTATACTCACCCACATGATGGGAAGTTTTACGTTGCAAAGCTTGATGGTTACACTGAAGGGACCGTTACCCCGAACTTCATAGATTCAGAACTTCAGCCAACATGCGAGATCATTAAATCTCTATCTTGTGGCGGTGATATGAACCGCCACTACTGGGACCCCGATATATTCTCGGTGCTTCAGTGGAACTCATCACAGTTGGATGGGACACCTCCGGAGTCACCGCTTGCCTTGATTGATGCTTCATGGCAAATAGGCTTTCCACAGGTTTGGCCGCATCCGGCGATCAGGCAAATGAGAGGAGTTGTAGGCAATATCTTTGTTATCGAGAACCGCTTTGCTGTGGTTCCTAGAGCCCCGGACGGAACATACCAGCCGCTTGGTGGTGTCTTCTATGGTTTCTATCACAATAAGGCCACAGACTACACCGTAAAGGTTGGCCCATTCGCAATCAAGGATGATGTGACCGGTGCTCCATTTGTCGTGAATAACACCCATGTGCTCTTCGATGTGGACTCTAGTTATTACGCCTACTTTGCTTCAGCGAATGGTCTTGGTCTTTTTCAGATCAGGCAGTTCTCACAGGGAACACAAGGCGCAGAGACCGTCTATAACAAGATCTCAAGCATCCCGTTATCCGCTAGAACATTCCCTAGGGAGTTGCCTCTTGGAACAACTGTCCGCCGGGACTTCATACGAAACATTGTCGTCAAGGGAAACTATGCTTATGTTTTCTATATGGCCATCCTGCCAAACACAGACGGACAATGGACCCCCTGTATCACAGTATTTGATGTCACGGATAAAAACGATGATCCGCCCAACAACGGGCCAGTCTGGCTTTGGGATGAAAGCTTTACTACTTCCAAAGCTGACGGAGGGATGATTGATACGGCCGACAAGAAAAAAATGATCTGGAACGGCAGACCGACTTACATGTATAACGCCAGCACTACTAAGGGGTATCTCTATGCTCCAACAACTGAAGGACTTGCGATCTTCGATGTAAGCTGCATTACCAAAAAGCGGCCAGACTTTATTAGTTACTGGTCTGCATTTGGAAATATCAAGTATCCAGCGGAACACGCAAGCTTTGGAAGTCAAGTCCCTGGTCCTGTTTTAATGCCGGTGACCATTGAGGCAATATGTGCAAATGGAACAACGACTGCAACCGAGTCTTGCGGGGGGGTGCCACAGGAAAACCCTGAAATTGATCAACCGGCGAGCATTCCACCATACCGCCCTTGGGAGTGGCATGGCTCCCTATGGCGTGCTCTAGGGGAAGATCCAGGAAAGATTTGCCGGTTGAACTTTGGGAGGAATGCAGGTCAGTTTTTCCGGGTAAGGTCTCACGAGGTCCACGCCGGAAGTGCTGTAACAACGCTGGAGCTTCCCCCATTCCGGCCTGAAAAAGTGGGGAAGCTCGCGACGGGGGGGGCCTCAAACTGGTCACCGAGTGCCGCCGGGATTGACCTTGAAAGCGCAGGGTTTTGGTATGGAACCAATGTCATTACCGCTGCTTACAACGACATCCTGGTCTTCTCGATCGATAACAAGGCAACCTGGCACATCGCTACTTTCACAGCAAAGGAATATGAGGATCTTACTACTTTTCTAGGGCACATCAAAATCATCCTGAGCGCAGCGGTGACGGCTTTGAATCCAGCAAAGTCAATCACGAGCATCGTAAGGGATGGAAACTACAAAATCGCTGTGACGATCTCCTCCGGGGATCTCGATTTCGATTGGTCAAAGACACCGCCCCTTGACATCACAAAAACTCAGCAGCGCCGATCTACTCGCTTTGGGCAACAGATTTTTGGGGCAACGGTAGAGACGGCGGACACGGACACGGCCTCAGTTGTCACGATGGCAAACCGTATTCTCTATCCTTTCGATGCGCTCTACACGGATCTCGTTAAAGACTTATCACGGTGGGGGTGAAAAGTGGCTAAGGACTCTTTTAACAAGATCACGGATTTTATTACGGCTTACGGCGATCTTCTGGTTGACTGGGCAGTAAACATTGCCTACTCCATCCAGAACCTCAAAGAAACGAGGATTCAGCATCATCTGAACCTGAATGCGGCGATCACCAGTCAGGACACTGAGGACAAATCCGGCTCGCAACACGCATCAACTCTTGATCGAGGTGTTGTCTCGCATGTAGTATGGGCCGGGACAGTGACCCGTACACCGATTACGATCGACACAGTGGTTGACTGGCGGCACCGGTTTCTATCGGTCAGAGGGTTTGCCTCAACATCGAGCAATGGGTCAGAAATTCCTGGAGGGTCAAGCGATAAGGAGATCAGAAGCCCCTGGACTTGGGCTGACATCCTGTATGCAGTCCCGATCAACAAGAAGATCGAGAATCAAACCCGCTCCAGACTCAAATGTGATTTTCTTTCTGGAGGGGGAGCAACGCCGGTCGGTGTAGGAACAAACTACCCGTTTGATCAGGCTACCTCAACTGAAAACTGGGGAGTCATGAAGTGGGAAGACTGCGGGGATGAGGCGAGATCTGATACCATATCAGAAACCGCAAGATCGCTCATCTATGTTTGGGCCGATTCGGCTACAGGAGATCTCAAAGTGGCGAGGGATGACGCAGGAGACACGGCGAACGATCATGATACTACCCTGATGATTCTAAACTCACCAAAGATCAGATAGAAAGAGGGTTCTATGGGATTCACGAGAGAGATCTGGACAGCGATAAAAACGATGTCGCCAACTTTCAAAACGATCTTTGATCAGATTTCCGGGAATGTGGACTTTCTTGACTCTGCACTTCCACAGGCCGGTCCCGCTGAAAACCCAGTTCTGGGTAGAAACTCTAATCTTCACGACGGCGGCTCTCATCATATCCTTATTACTGAGTGGATTGACGCATCGACCTCGGGAATCGATCTTGACGATACGATCGACTGGAGAAGGCGCTTTGTTGTTGTCTATGGCTTTATCAGGTATTCGTCTTCTAATTCCTATCTTCCACATGCGGCAAATGCCTGGACCATAGGAAGGCCAACAGAACAAAACACGGCTGATGCACAGCATTCTTATCAGTGGTATGGGGGCCGCGCCGGTCTTGGCAATGAGCTTTACAATGCAGAAAGCCGAGTAAGGCATTCCTGGTTTACGGGGGATGGGGTGGTCTCTGGCGGAACAGATGTAAGACAGGTTGATCCGTTTTACTATCTCTCCGAAATGCCGTTTTTGAGAATTCCGTCAGAGGACACACACGATCCTGATTGCCCCGAGAATTTTAACCCGCCTCCAGACATGCACGGATCGTTTGTCTTTCTCTATGTGGATTCCTTGAATGGGAGACTTAGATGCAAGCTTGGGAATTACTTGAAAACCAATACTGAAGATCCACCAAGCCCCGATGACGACATGACAATTTATCTATCCTGCTGGGCTTCCCCACAGATGAACCCGCGAAGTTAGGAAAACAATATGGCATTCTGGCTTTACGAATTCAGAGAACAAGTCTACAAGATCATCAAAGCATTGAAGACCACGAGAATCGAGGAAGTGGTCGCGCTTGCCGAAAATACTGACTTCCTGCGTCAAAACTATTCAGAATTCCGTATTGCAAACCAGATGACGCTCCCTGAAGGCGGAGCTTACAAGGGAGGCTCTGCCATCAGGGACATCGCCTTCACTGCAACGAATTGGACGCAAGTTATTGATGACACGATTGACTGGAGAAACCGGGTTATCCTCGTTGAGGGGTGGGGGGTATCCGGTGGCCAAGGGTCATATCTTCCAAGTCAGAGTAACGAATGGCTGATTGGAAGAATGACGGGATGGAAAAGTCAGGTTTTGAATGGACCATTAAGACAGACCTGGCCCACCTCTGAAAAAGGGAACACGCAGGGTGATCCAGATAGAGGAGCTGCAGCCTTCAATGCAAGGCAAAGCTTTAACTATGGATACGATCGGCACATCCCGGGTAGTTATCCTAACAGCTTTAGGCCAAATGGACGCATGTGGACATTCTTCTATACAGGCGATGGCGCTTCATGGCCCATTATTAAGACTGAGTATGACGGCTCTGGAAAAGTAAGATACGCGATCAATGACTCGACTTATTACTTTTCCTTTATCCACTTCGAGGACATTTTTGGTTATCACGTCCCGCTCAATGCGGGTGTGAACTGTATCCTGCTCTGGGTAGGCAAGACTTCACCATTTCAAGGGAAGCTCATGGCGAGGGTTGGAAGAATCGAGGAAGGGATTGATCAGGAACCTTACAAGACTGAATGGGATACAGACTTGATGTTGAAAGTCTGGGCCGGGCCGCAAATGGAATAATGCTTGACATATGGCTCATTGTTTGATATAATATGTCAACTTAACTTTCTTTATGACAAAGGAGAAAACAATGAAACCAGATTTCAAAAGACTGAACAAGTCGATCAAGGATCTCTCGGACTTCCTCTCTTCACTCGAACTTGTGAACACCTCCGACGTTCCGCAGCTCGAAAAGGTTGAAGCGCATATAAAGAACGTGCTTGAGGATTTCCGCTGCGAGGTGTCAAGATCGTTCGGCACGAAGCTCGATAAGGTGGTCGCGACATACCCACGCGAGCTGAGGGGAGTTTCGGCGCTGTCTTATTTGGCCAAGAACGGTCAAAAAGACATCGTCAACGCCATCTTGACCGGGGAGTTGATCACGGCTGCGGGGCAGGTAATCAAACCTGGAGATGGGACAAAGGTTCCCATCGTGTTGAGCCTGAAAATTCTTGGGGGCAAGTGGAGACCAGTGACAGAGGAGATCTCGGAAGAGACACCCGAGGAGAAGACTGAGGAAAATGCGGCATAGAACGACTGTCCGCTGATTATTTCCTTCTTCGTGCAAAGAGCATCCATGTGAAAATGGGTGCTCTTTGCTTTTTGGGGTTTTAGGTAAACAGATTATGCAATTCTTGAGAAGGAACAGTGATCCTCTTCCGATAATCCATCTTTGGAATGAAAATATCATAGATGCCCGCTCGGTAGAGATCAAGTTGGAAAAAACCGTTTGAATTGGTGTTCACTGTAACTGTTGTAGCCACAATTCCCACTCCGCTCGGAGCTTGGAAAACTCTGGCTTCAACTGGAATGTTTGCCTGATTTACTCCAGAGCCGTTTGTTACCGTCCCGTATACCCCGCATAAAAGCAAACTTCCAGGCGTCGTGGCAAGCTGTGGTGTGCCGGTTAAGGTGAACGTCCCACCACCGGCGGCGACAGTAATCGAATATGGATTTGTAAAGCCAGCACCGGCCTTGCCCAGTCTCACCTTGTATGCCCCTTGAGCAAGCGCGAAACGGCCGTCAAGCCCACTTACATCCGTCTTGCCACTGGAGACCATCAAGGTCTCTGCCGTGTTGTAGATCGCGATCCCTACTTCAGGGATTGGCACATTCCCAGAGTCCACGACTTTGATTATTACCGGCTCGATGCCGGTGCCGGTGTCTGCATCGACAACCTCGAGGTGAAGTAGACGTCCTTTCCCCTGCGCTCCAAGAGAGGGGGCCACGGGGTGTAGAAGGTAGCGCCCCTTAGTGGACGGGGCAACAGTGGTGCTTGTTTGATAGAGCCCAGGGATGCTTGTCTCTGCCATTGCAAATGGGCTTCCGGTGATGTGGGCAAGGGAGTCGTTGTAGACGTTGAGGATGACGTTCGCGAGCCCGCTTTTGTCTCCTGGAGCTCGCCAACGATATTTCTGGGCCCGCCCGAGGGGCACTCTCATTTCGCTTACTGTTTCCCCCCGGGTGATGTCGAGCACAAGGTCCGTGATGTCTTGCGCCTCGGCGGTAGCGATGTCAAATTCCCATCTCCACAGGTCATCGGTCGATGTCTGTTTGATCTCCATCGACCAGAAACCAGCGAGCGCGAGAGCGATCGAGGAGGCATAGTCCCCCGAGGTGCCCACCTCGGATGGGCCTGAGAAAGTGAAGTCTGTCGTCTTGATTACGCCCTGGTATTCGAGCGTCTTGGTGAAATGGGTGCTGTTGAGTCCGGACAGCTTGTTGAAATTTCCGTCATAAACCGGAAAGTGAACGTAGACGGTTTCCCCGAGCTTTGCGCTCATGCTTCCAAAGCCAATCATGAGTTCATCCCTTCACCTTCAGTGTTGTTCTTCCCATCGTCAGGGTCATTACCATCAGGAGGATTCATCAGCTTCTCTATGGACTTTAACGGGGGCTTATCCTGCTCGATGATTAGAAAGTCCTTCCACCCCGTTCCTCCACATTCACAATTTACCCTTACGTCAATCAACGCGTCCATTTTTTTCTTGCTCATGTTCGGGGTTTTGCTATACTCCTCGATGTTTCTCTGACAGATGCACTTGCTGATCCAGTTCTTTTTGATCAGTACTCCAAGGATCGTTCTGTAAGCAATCATAACGTCTCGATGCACAACGCTTTTTGAAGCATTTAGCATCCTCTCATCGCCCATACCATTTGCTTGCATTTGATCATAGGCAGAGCCCTTGACAAAATTCAGTGTCTCGCTGATTTCCTGGGCAATATGCTTCATCTTTTTTCAACTCCATTGGAATGAATTTACTGATTGTCCCAAAAAAAAGGGGGATGGTCAAGAGGCACCATCCCCGGAGTGGAGTTGTCAGATGAAAAAAGAAGAACTTACGACAGTTCGTAGAATACGCGAATCACAGAGTTAGAGCCAATTTTGAGCGTCAAGGTATTCGTAGCGATTCCGACCTTCCCAATGTAGGACAGCCTGAAAGGCAGCGTGCCCATGTCTGCGTTCTTGATAGCACCGGAACGGTTGCTTGTTTGAAGCGTAGTCGTTGCGCTCATCTCATCGCTGACATCGGTTGAATCAGCCAGCACAAAAGCTGTTCCAGATGTCGCTGCCCACTTGGCATTTCCAGTTGAAGCATCCATCTGATACTGGAA
>ERZ1292623.4940-Hain-H51-01um-R1-4940-length-10780-cov-4_pt1 | contig 10780 bp, 7 predicted proteins | sample MGYA00564398_ERZ1292623 | MGnify/ENA primary metagenome ERZ1292623 (study PRJEB36523, sample SAMEA6512633) | groundwater metagenome | collected 2019-01-07 | study: AquaDiva: Metagenomics assemblies of 32 groundwater samples
CGCGGTGCGGGCCATGCGTTCGGCCATGTCGATGCGCAGCATCTGTTCGCCAAAGGTGCGGAAGCCCGCGATCCGCGCACCCATCTGGTCGAACTTCTCGCCCGCCGGGATCAGGGTAAGGCCGGGCAGGGGCAGCGGCAGGCAGGGCTTGCCGATCCGCGCCGCCAGCAACGCGCCGCGCCAGCGTGCAGCGCCGGGCTTGAGCAGGCCGGGATGATACAGGTCGAGCACGCCAATATCGATACCCGCCCGGCGCAGCAAATGGCGCTGATCCTTGTCCAGATGGCCCAGCGCCGAATCGAGATCGGTGCGCGGGCTGACCCCGCCGGCGTCGCCCAGTTGCGCAAACACGGCGCGCACCACGGGGGGCACCTGCGGATCGGCGGCGCTTTCGGCCATCTTGACGAGCGGCAACAGATGCTTCTGCTTTTGCGCATCGACCCAGTTGGTCAGGCGCGCCGATACCTGCTTCTGCACATCCTGATCCAGCGCCAGAATCGCGCGATCCAGCCGGATTTCGGGGGTCAGCAGGGTTGGCCCGGCCAGCAGCGTTGCGACCGGCGTGCCGTTCCACGCGATGCAGGGCGCGTCGCCCGCTGCGTCCAGAAGCGCGAAATCCACGTCCGCCGCGCCGATCAATTCGTCTGCCTTCACCCGTAATACCTTTCCAAGGCGCCTTTCCGCCGCAGCCAACAGCAATTTCCTGTCCTGATGGCGCGTAGCGGGATCGACCGAGAATCGGAAGCCGTCAAGTCGTCCTATCGTTTCGCCATCTACACAGACATTGCCGTCGGCCTCCACGGTTACGGGCAACTGGTTCACATTTTGGCCGATGTCACGCAACAGAACGGTGGTGCGGCGATCGACGAAACGCTGCGTCAGCGCGGCGTGCAGCGCGTCGGACAGTTTTTCCTCCAGCGCGCGCGTCCGTTCGGCCATTTCGGCGGGGTGGGCCAGCCAGTCGGCGCGATGGGCGATATAGGCCCATGTCCGCGCCGCCGCGATCCGGCCCGACAGCGTGTCGATATCGCCCTGCACCGAATCGAGCCGGGCGAGTTGCTGGGCGAACCAGTCGCGCGGAATATGGCCGTTTCCTTCCGACAGAAACTGCCAGATGCGATTGACCGTGCGGGCATGATGATCCGCGCCCAGTTTCTGAAAGTCGGGCAGGCCGCACGCATCCCACAGCCGGGCGACCTGTCGCGGGGCGCGCACCCGGTCGATGACTTGCGGGTCGGCGGCCATGCGCTTCAGCACGGCAAGGTCGACCGCTTCCGGCGCGGCGCGCAGTTCGGGACGGTCGGGCCGCGTCTCCAGATCGGCGATCAATGTCGCCAGACTGTCGAGCCGGGGTGCGCCGTCGCGCCAGTATAGATGCTCGATGGGCGGAAAGCGGTGCGCCTCTATCGCCTCTATCTCTTCCGGGGTGAAGGCGGCATGGCCATCTTCCCCGCCCAGGCTGCCGAATGTGCCGTCCTTGTGATGGCGGCCCGCGCGCCCGGCGATCTGCGCCATTTCCGCGACGGTCAACCGGCGGCTGCGGCGGCCATCGAACTTGCGCAGCGAGGCGAAGGCGACATGGGCGACGTCCAGGTTCAGCCCCATGCCGATCGCATCGGTGGCGACCAGATAATCGACTTCGCCATTCAGGAACATCTGCACCTGTGCGTTGCGGGTGCGGGGGCTGAGCGCGCCCATCACCACCGCCGCGCCTCCGCGAAAACGGCGCAGCATTTCAGCGACGGCGTAGACTTCCTCGGCGGAGAAGGCGACGATGGCCGATCGTTTGGGCAGGCGGGACAGCTTCTTTGCGCCCGCATAGGACAGGGTGGAGAAACGCGGCCGACCGATAATGTCGACATCGGGGATCAGCGATTTGACCAGCCGCGCGATGCTGGCCGACCCAAGGATCATTGTTTCTTCCCGCCCGCGCGCGCGCAGCAGCCGGTCGGTGAAGATATGGCCGCGTTCCGGATCCGCGCCGATCTGCGCCTCGTCCAGAGCGACAAAGGCGTAATCGGACTGGCCCTGGGGTGCGGCTCCGGCCTGTCGGCCTATGCCGAGCGGCATGGATTCGGCGGTGCAGAGGAAATAGCGGGCCTGCGGCGGCACGATCTTTTCCTCGCCCGTGATCAGCGCAACCTGGGCCGGTCCCTTGATCGCCACCACCCGGTCATAGACTTCGCGGGCCAGCAATCGCAGCGGAAAGCCCATCATGCCGCTGGAATGGCCGCACATGCGTTCGACGGCCAGATGGGTCTTGCCGGTATTGGTCGGGCCCAGAACGGCGGTAACGGGCGAACGGGTGAACTGGACCATGGCCCATTCTGTCGGGCAGGACGGGTTCGGGGGCAAGCGGATTCCGTGGTTCCATGGTCTGCCGCGATCCTGTCGGACCGCTGGCACCGTTCGTCGCATCGATGCGTGTCGCGGCCCCGTCTTAAATTGACTTTAACCTTGGGCGTTCACAACAGTCGCGCTCGACGCACGGCGCGCGGGGCCGTTGCGGACGCAATGAGAAAATGCCCTGGGGGTCGCGGGTTTGTTTCAGGAAAGCCAGTTTGGATCGCAACAGGGCGGCGCGTCCGTGTCGCTGTGGCTGGCCGATTCGATCGCCCGGACGCCGGTAGCCCAGCCGCCGCAGGACTGGCGCGCGCGTTTGCGCGAATGGTCGGACGCGGTGGAACTGGTCCCCGATCTTGGCCAGCGCGTCGGCAGCCTGACCTGGTTTCGCGGCCTTGCCACCTGTATCGGCCTGTGTGCCACGGCCATCTATCTGTCGCCCGGTTTTCAGCCCGTGCCCGGCGCGCCCGGCGCGCTGCTTGGCGAAAAGCAGTTCGACGAAGTGCGCAGCCAGATGATCACGCCATTGGCGCTGGGTGCGGACAGTGGCCATCGCATGGGATCGACCGATGCGGTCCAGCCCCTGCGTCAGACACCCGAACGCCCCCAGATCGAATTGAATGCCCAGGTCGGCAGCAGCGATACGCTGTCGCGCGCCTTGTCGCGCGCTGGCGTGAGCAGCGGTGACGTAGCGACGATCAACGCGCTGGTCGGCAGCGATGTCGCTGGCGGGGTGAAGCCCGGCACGCGGCTCGACATCATATTGGGCCGCCGCGCCAGTCGCGACCGGCCCCGGCCGCTCGACAGGCTGGCGTTCCGCGCCCGGCTCGACCTGGGGATGGAACTGACGCGCGCAGGTGGCGTGCTGTCGGTCAAGCGCATTCCCATTCGCGTCGACGATACGCCGTTGCGGATTCAGGGCGTGGTTGGCGACAGCATCTATCGCTCGGCCCGCGCAGCCGGTGCGCCGCCCAAGGCGGTGCAGGCTTTCCTGCGGGTGATTGCGGGGCAGGTCGATCTGGGCAGGATCGGGGCGGGGGATCGCTATGACATCGTCACCGCCTATCGCCGCGCCGAAACCGGCGATGTCGAGGTAGGCGATCTTCTCTATGCCGGCCTTCAGCGGGCCAGCGGCAAGTCCATCGACATGCTGCGCTGGACCAAGGATGGCCGCACCGAATGGTTCGAGGCGTCGGGCGTGGGCGAACGGCGCGGTGTGCTGTCATCCCCGGTCGCGGGGCGCATGACGTCGGGCTATGGCATGCGTCGCCATCCGATATTGGGCTATACGCGCATGCACGCAGGCGTCGATTTCGCCGCGCGCTACGGATCGCCCATCTATGCGGTGACGGATGGGGTTGTCGCCTTTGCCGGGCGGCATGGCGGGCATGGCAATTATGTCCGCATCCAGCATGGCGGCGGCCTGGCCAGCGGCTATGCCCATATGAGCCGCATCGCCGCCGCGCCGGGCCAGCGGGTGCGCCGTGGGCAGGTGATCGGCTATGTCGGGTCGACGGGCCTGTCGACCGGACCGCACCTCCATTATGAACTGTATCGTAATGGCGCGACGATCAATCCGCTGTCGGTGAAGTTCACCACAACCGCGCAACTGGCCGGGGCCGAACTGTCCGCATTCCGCGCCAAGCTGGCCCAATATAAGGGGCTGCATGTCGGCGAGCAGGACCGCTTTGCGCAAAAGGCGCTGGGGCCGGTGACGAGCGGGAAATAAGCCGCTTTCCGCGCTGCCCCTGCTTGGGTAGAGGGCAGACATGACCACGCCCATCACCGCCATCCTGCTTGCCGGATCACGGCCGACGCCCGATCCTCTGGCGGTCGCTGCTGGCGTGGCGATCAAGCCGCTCGCCCCGGTCGCGGGCGAACCGATGATCAATCACCCCGCGCGCGCGTTGCTGGCGCATCCGGCGGTGGGGCAGGTTGTCATCCTGACCCAGTCGTCCGCCCCCTTTGCCGCTGATCCCGCGACCGCTTGGCTGACGACACATCCGCAGGTCCGGTTCGAGCAGAGCGGGGCGGGCATAGCCTCCTCCCTGCTGGCGCTGCTGGAGCGGGGCGATGTCCCCTTTCCGATCCTGCTCACCACTGCCGATCATGTGCTGCTCGACAGCGCGATGCTCGATCAATTTACGCAAGAGGCCGCAGGCGCCGACATCGCCGTGGCGATGGTGGAGCGGCGCATATTGCTGGCGCGCTATCCTGGGTCGCGCCGCACCTGGCTCAAATTTCGCGATGGCTGGTGGTCGGGCGCCAACATCTTCTGGTTCGGCAGCGACCGGGCGCGCTCGATCATCGCCTTGTGGCAGGAGGTCGAGCAGGATCGCAAGAAGGGGTGGAAGATCGTATCGGCCTTTGGCCCGGTTGCGCTGATCGGCACGCTGCTGCGCCTGTTGACGCTGCGCGGCGGGATTGCGCGGATCGGCCGGCGCTTCGGGCTGACCGCGCGGCTGGTGGCGATGGAGAAGGCCGAAGCCTGTATCGACGCCGACAAGCCGGATGATGTGGTGCTGATCGAACGGATCGTCGCCGCGCGCGGTTAGGCGCGCAATCACCTTGATCCGTTCGTTTCGAGCGAAGGCGAGAAACTTGTGCGCTACGTTTCTCGACTTCGCTCGAAACGAACGGAGGTAGGTTCAATCTGGCGCGACGATGCGCCTAGGCCGCCTTGCGCGCGCCGTCGAGCTTGTCGAGCAGCGCGTCGACATCTTGCGCCGGGATCGGGCGGCTGAACAGATAGCCCTGGATCTGGCCGCATCCTTCGGCGCGCAATATGTCGAGCTGGTCGCTATGCTCCACGCCCTCCGCCGTCGTTTCGATGCCCAGCGCGTCGGCCAGCGTCGTAATCGCGCGGATGATGGCGGTTGCGCCCTGATGTTCCAGCAGATCGACGATGAAGCTGCGGTCGATCTTGAGCTTGTCGAACGGGAAGCTGCGCAGATAGCTGAGCGAGGAATAGCCGGTGCCGAAATCGTCGAGCGCCACGCGCACGCCCAGCGCCCGCAGGCTGTGGAGCGAAGATAGCGTCGCCTCGACATTGTCGATGAACAGGCTTTCGGTAATCTCCAATTCCAGCCGGTTGGGCGCAAGGCCCGACCGCGCCAGCGCCTGAAGGACGACGGCGGCCAGATTGGGGCTGCGAAACTGGATCGGCGATATGTTGACGGCCACGCGGATATGGTCGGGCCAGGTCGCGGCGATCCGGCAGGCTTCATGCAGCGCCCATTCGCCGATCGGGATGATGAGGCCGGTTTCCTCCGCCAGCGGTATGAAATGGACCGGCGACACCATGCCGCGCGTGGGGTGCTGCCAGCGCAGCAGTGCCTCGAACGCCGTCACGCGATTTTGCGACAGGCCGAACAGCGGCTGGAAATGCAGCGCCAGTTCGCCATTGCGCAGCGCGGCGTGCAGGTCGGTTTCCAGCGCGCGGCGGGCCTGCGCCTCTGCGTCCATGGCGCTTTCAAAGAAGCGATGGCTGCCCTTGCCCTCGCTCTTGGCCCGGTGCAGCGCCAGTTCGGCATTTTTGAGCAGGCTGGTTGCGTCCGCACCGTCCTGCGGGCTGAGCGCAATGCCCACGCTGGCGCTGACGATGATGCGATGACCATCTATGTCGAACGGTTCGGCCAGCGCCGCGACGATGGCGCGACCGGCCTGATCGGCCGTCTGCCCCCCGGCGCGCAGCTTGATGGCAAATTCATCGCCCGCCAGCCGGGCGGCAAAGCCGTTGGGGCAGGTCGCCTTCAGTCGTGCGCCGACTTCGCACAACAGGGCGTCGCCAACCGGATGGCCAAGCGATTCGTTGATCGATTTGAAATTGTCGATGTCGATGCAGAACAGCATCAGATTGCCGCCTTCGGCGCGAGTAAGGCCAAGCGCAACCTGTTCGCGCAGCATCGCCCGGTTGGGCAGGCCGGTCAGCGCGTCGTGAAAGGCCATATGCGCAATCTGCGCCTCGCGCGCTTCGACCGCATCGACCATGCGGTTGAAGCTTTGCGCCAGCCGCCCGATTTCGTCGCGCGTTTCGACCTTCACCTGCGCATGTTCGCCTGCGCTCACCTTGCGGGCGGCGGCTTCCAGCGCGACGATTGGCCGCGACAGGCTGCGCGATGCGGCAAATGCGCCAGCCACGGCCAATACGCCGCCGACCGCGCCGAAACCGAACAAGGCCCAAAGGATCGGCGCATAGCCAGCCATCGCGCGGGTCAGGCTATATTCCAGCACCAGCATTTCCGGCGCAGTCTCTATCAGCGTTTCAACGGGCCGGGTCTGCACCAGCATCAGTTCGCCGTTCCGCACGACTTCGCGCAGGCCACCATTGGCCGTGTCCGTCCGGGCGACACGCGCCAGCGGCATGAGTTGCGGATGCAGGTCGATCGAGGACAGTTTCGCCAGCGCCTTCAGGTCGGTCGGGCCCATGTTGCGGGCAAAGACGACCCAGCCAGTCAACATCGGCGCGCGAACGGGCGCGGCTGCCACGATATGACCCTCGCTGCCCCATCGCACCACGCCCTGCATCCGCCCGGCGTCGAGCGCGTCGTAAAGCTGGTCCTGATCGGTACGGCCAAGATGTCGAAGGTCGCCCACCACCGTGCCATCGACGCCGACGAACAGCGCATGGTCGAGCTGGAAGCGGCCCTTGAGGCTATGCAACGCGGACTCGATCGTCGGGGCGTCATTGGTGCCCACCGCCTCGCGAAAGCCGAAATCGCTGGCCAGCACGTCGGCCCCCTGGCTCAGTTGACGCCGTTGCATCGCCGAAATCCGGTCGAACAGGGCGCTGCCGACATTCATCTCATGCCGGATGGCATTTTCGGCATAGCTTTCGATGGCCTGGCGCGTGCCCAAAAGCGTGAGCGTCATTACGGCCAGAAACAGCGCGCCGTAGAACAAGGTCATCCTGATCGTCAGGGTCGACTGTGCCGCGCGCCGCCAGCGCAGCCACCGTCTTTTCAGGCGAAGGGGTAGGCTCATTTGGACGCGCGCAACGCCAATGGCACGGTCTTGCTCACCATGCCGCTCGCCGGAATGGGCAGGTTGATCAGCATTTCATTATCCTTGCCCTTGAGCAACGGGTGCCAGACCGTGACCCGCGCCGTGCCGGTCCCCAGCCCGTTTATCCGCACCTGTCCGGCGGCATTGCTCTTGGCGGCGAAGGGCGTGTCGACAACCTTGATGAAGCCGCTCATGGCATCATGAATATTGCAGCCCAGCGCCACCGCGCCCGGACTGGTGAAGGTATAGCTGCGGCTTTCATCCTGCCCGAACAGCTTGATTTCAAACTTGGCCGCCTTGGAAAAGGAATAGACATGATGTCGCACCTTGTCCTTGTTGGGGAATTTGACCGTCGCGCCGACGGGTACGATCAGCACATGGGGCGAAAAGGCGATATTCTGCTGCACCATGGTCGTACCCCATGGGAAGCGGATCGGGCCAGCCGGGATGCCGCCGGCGGGACGGACGGTGACGACCGCATCGCTGACCGGGCGGCCAGCAGCATCGACGATCCGAAGATCGATGTCGCCCGCCATGGCCGGGCTGGCGATCAGGGAGAGGGCGGCGATGAAAAGGCGGGGCTCGTTCATGGGTACTGTTGGTAAAAGCAAACATTGAACAAATGTTTAGTTCGTTATGGACCGCATTTTCACGCTGACGGGACGGGAAACATTATTTTAACCATGATTTGCCTATCTGCCGATCATGACCTGTTTCCGTCCTTTCCTGTGCATCATGCTCGCGCTGGCTGCTTTGTCCCCGCAACAGGGCATGGCCAGACCGATCCGCAATGGTGGCAAATTGCTGCTGACCAATGGCATCAGCTCGCTGGAAGGGGCGTCGGGCGGTGGCCTGACTCCCTGGGCGGTGATCGCCGGCAATGAAACATCGGACGGCTTCGGCCTGTCGGCCCATGGTACGCTGGTCGAGGTCAAGGATTATGACTATCAAAGCGCTGGCGTCGCGATCGGCATCCGAGATCGCATCGAACTGAGCTACACGCATCAGGATTTCAACACGAACGAGATTGGCGCGGCGCTGGGGCTGGGCAAGGATTTCGCCTTTTCGCAGGATATTTTCGGCGCGAAAATCCGGGTTGCGGGCGATCTGGTCTATGACCGGCTACCAGCCATTGCGGTCGGCGTTCAGTATAAGAATAATAATCAGGATGCGATCGTCCGGGCGGTAGGGGCCAAAGGGGACGAAGGCGTCGATTATTATGCGTCGGTCAGCAAATTATTCCTCTCGCGCTCCATCCTGCTGTCGGCGACCGCGCGCCTGACCAAGGCGAACCAGATGGGGCTGCTGGGCTTTGGCGGCGGCAAGCAGGGCAATCATACGCTTCAGTTTGAAGGATCGGCCGCCTGGCAATTGTCGCGCCGCATCGCGATCGGCGGGGAATATCGGCGCAAGCCCGACAATCTGAACATCGCGCGGGAAGATGACTGGTTCGACGCCTTTGCCGCCGTCGCCATCAGCCGCAACGTCACCGCGACCATCGCCTATGCCGACCTGGGCTCGATCGCCACGGTGAAGAAGCAGCGCGGCGTGTTTCTGCAGCTTCAGACCGCCTTCTAAAGGACGCATGCCCATGTCCATCATCCTCTCGCTGCTCTTGTTGCAGGCGCCCTATGCTTTGCCGGGGGAGGCCGCCGTGGACCCTTATGTCGCCGACAATCACCACGCCGGGGCCGAGCCTTTTACGGGCGACGGCATGGCGAAGGCGTTTGGCGGGCAGGACGGCATCCGCCGCATCGTCGATCGCTTCGTCGCGATCAATTTCGCCGACCCGGTGATTGGCGAGATTTTCGCCAATCATGACAAGGTTCGCCTGAAGCGTACCTTGTTCGAGCAATTCTGTTTCATCCTGAATGCCGGCTGCACCTATAGCGGGCGGGACATGGCCAGCGCGCACAAGGATCTGGGCGTGCAGAAGGCGGACATGAACCGCCTCGTCGAAACGTTCCAGCGCGCGATGAGCGAGGAAGGGGTCAGCTTCCAGGCGCAAAACCGTTTTCTCTCCAAACTCGCGCCGATGCGCGATGATGTGATCGAAAAGTAACGTTACGCCTGCGTTCTGGCTGAAACCCTTTTTCCCCGCGTTGGTTTAACTTGTGGAAATCACGCAAGGAGTATTCACATGGGTGAAGTAACCGACAAGTTGAAGGCCGCTGGCAACAAGGCGGCGGGCGCCGTCAAGGAAGGCATCGGCAAGGCGACCGACAATGAGCGCATGGAAGCCGAAGGCAAGGCACAGAAGGCCAAGGGCACGGCTCAGGACGTTTCCGGATCGGTCAAGGGCGCCCTTGGCGATAAAATCTGATTTTGACTTGCTCCCAAGCAGGAGAAAGCCCCGCCCTAATCAGGCGGGGTTTTCTTTATCCGCCAGATAGGTGCGCACGTCCCGGCGCAATTCGCCCGCGCACAGATATAGCGCGATGACATTGGGGATCGCCATCAGGAAGAAGCTGCTGTCGACGATGTCGACGACACGGCCAAGGTCGATCGCTGCTGCGGGCGGCAGGGCGACGATGTAGAGGATTTTATAGGTCCATTGCGCGCGCGGACCATGGCCGAACAGATAGCCCCAGGCCTGCAAGCCGTAAAATCCCCAAGCGACCAGCGTCGAATAGGCGAACAGAAACACCACGACAGCCAGCAGCCATGGAAACCATGGCGACACCTGCGCAAAGGCGGCGGAGGTAATCGCAATGCCCTCCAGCCCCATATTCCATGTCCCCGCGACGACCAGCGCCAGACCGCCCAACGCGCACACGATCATGGTGCCGAGCAGGGGTTCAAGCAGCGCGACCAGCCCTTCGGACACCGGGTGGCGCGCCCGTGCCAGACTGTGCGCCATCACGGCCGATCCGACGCCCGCCTCACTGGCGAACACCGCGCGGCGCATCCCGGCGACGAACGCGCCCACAGCGCCACCTGTCGCCGCCTGGCCATTCCACGCCCCGTCCCAGATCAGCGCCAGCGCGCCGGGGATGGCGTCCAGATGCAGGATCAGGATCGCCAGCACGCCCGCCAGATAGACCGCGACCTTGAGCGGGGTCAGCCTTTTGGCGACTTCTCCCAGCCAGGCTGCGCCGCCCAGCGTCCCCAGCGCGACGGCCCCGGCCAGAAACCCGCCATAGGCCCATCCGTTGGTCAGGCCCGTCACCACCTTCACTTGCGCGAAACTCTGATTGACCTGCACCATCGGTATGGCACCGAAGAGCGCGAAAAAGGCGTAGGCACCGCCTAATATCATGCCGATTTTCGGCCATCCGCGCGCAGCGCCGACGGATTTGAGCACATACATCGGCCCGCCATGGACATGACCGGCATCGTCGAAGATGCGATATTTGAGGCCCAGCGTGACCTCCGCCATCTTCACCGTCATCGCGAACCAGCCGATGATGAACATCCACAATATCGCGCCCGG
>ERZ1292623.4941-Hain-H51-01um-R1-4941-length-10779-cov-4_pt1 | contig 10779 bp, 11 predicted proteins | sample MGYA00564398_ERZ1292623 | MGnify/ENA primary metagenome ERZ1292623 (study PRJEB36523, sample SAMEA6512633) | groundwater metagenome | collected 2019-01-07 | study: AquaDiva: Metagenomics assemblies of 32 groundwater samples
GGCTGTACGCATTACCCGATATACAAAAAAGAAATTAAACAAGCCCTGCGCAAGGTTTCGCCTCACGCAAAAATAATTTCTCAAGACGAAATAGTGCCGAAAAAATTAAAAGATTACCTCGCGCGGCATCCGGAAATCGCGAACAAACTTTCCAGAAACCACACCGTCAGAATTTTAGTCACCGACGAAACGGAAACTATAGATAAATTGACTCGAAAATGGTTTGGCAATGTGAAACCCTATCTCATCAAGCTCTAGAGTTATTCACTTGACACAGTACTATTAAATGCTTTAATGAAAACATGAATAGGAATTGGCAAAAAATGTATATGTACGCGCAAAACCCAATAACTGGGGGTTGTTCGTTGCGTTCCAATTCTTAACCTTTTCTAAAATTGAAACCTAAAAAACAGCCCCAAAGCGGGCTGTTTTTCGTTCTTTGACAACTGAATAGAGTAGTTCACTACAAAAAGAAAGGAGGTGAACAAGATGCAAAAGGAGGCACCCACACTGACAATCACCTTGACCAGATCTTTCATCGCGGAGGATTTCTTCCGTGACTGGAAGGTTGAACCGAACTTCGCCCGCCTTTTCCGCTATACGGTTGAGGAGACGGGCGGCCGGCGGGTCGCAGTTGATCTCCACAGTCTCGATGGCTGGCTGGAGAACGGTCCCATTCTGAGAAAGCTGGGCGGTATTAGGGAGGTGGCAATTTCCCTCCAGGTTTTCGCCGCCATTGCCGCACTCGGCCTCTCTTTCGTGGCATGCGTTTTCGATGAGAGTGGCAAGCCCTGGGCTGTGTTTCATCGCCAAGAGGGCGCTAAGCACATTGTCGGGGCGGATTCCATCGACTACCAGTACTGGTGGTACGGCGGAGGCCAATTCGTTTCTCGCCATGTGTCCGAACGGGCGCAAAAACGGCGATGGCAGAGAGAAGTTCAAGCCTTCATCTCGCCCCCGTCGATTTTCGCCTGAATTGAGTGCGGGCTACCTGCACTTTCCACTAATTCCGGTAACGCTAAAAAGAAAGGAGGTGAAAAATAATGGAACGTTGGGAAATTGACATACAGAGACGCGAAGCACGAGAGAGAAGGATCCGGAAAGAAATCAGAAACCGGCACGAAGAAAATCTCCAAAACCTGCTCGGCATGAAAATTCTCGAACGGCAACCGTTCGTCGTTTTCACTTACGAATGGAGAGAGGATCTGCAGATGAGTAAGTACAGACACTCTACTGCAGCCCTTCAGGCCTTCGACGATTTTCGCAACACGATCGAGTTCCTCGTCTGCTTCCTCATTGAACTAAATGAAAGAATCGGACGTGGAGATACATGGTCAGCAAAGGCAAAAAGACATCTCGCGGTTGAGCACATTGCTCACGGCGTTGTCTGTCAGCTTGATGCTCGACAAGTTCTCCAGATTGCGCGAGATTTCGCGATTCTTAATCCCGAAGGCACGATGTCGAACGTACATCAGGACACCGCCCACGTCACTAGCGCATTTCTCGCTCTTGCCGCAGCAACGAATGGAATTGTGGCAACGAACAGAAGCGTTACCAGCTTGAAAGCTGGGCTGAGCGACGAATGGGGAAGAGCCATCGAGGAGAGACGAAAAAAGGTGCAGTATCTGTCCCGCTAACTCTTATCCGCAAGCGCGTGGCTTGCCGGACTCCTTACTTGAGTGCAGGTTCCCTGCACCTTCCATTAATTCCGGTAACGCTAAAAAGAAAGGAGGTGAGAAAAATGACTGAAGAAAAAAAGTTCGAGCTGGAGTGCAGGTTGCTTGCCGACATTCTCGCAGAGGAAAGATTGTCTCTTCACGACCTGGAGAGCGATCCTGTCTCGACTGATCGAATCGCCCGGATCTTCTGTGTTCTGATCGGACTCGACAGGGAAGACTTCCACCAACTCGTGCGCAGAATTCTCGCCACGCTCACTTCTGCGAACCAGAAACTTCCGCACGTGGATTTGCGAGATTCTTCCCTGCGTTTTCGTTCCACAGGACATCGGCATCGCACTCTCGACGAGATCGAGCGCCAGCCTGATCCGGATGGACACACCCGTGCCCAGTTCGGCAAGTGGCCGTCGCTCGACTGACCTACAGCACGGGTCGCACAAAAAAAGATACGCAAGCGCGTTGCCTGTGTGTCCGCCTAACTGAGTGCAGGTTTCCTGTACTTTTCATTGATTCCGGTAACGCCAAATAGAAAGGAGGATCAAACATGCACAGCTTGAGTAGCATCAAAGCGCGGAACATCGCTGCCGTGCTCAAGGCCGAGACTGCTCGCCTCGAGAAGACAATTCCGAAGGCGGTCATCTCCAGCGGCACCCTACCACGCGACGTTGTCTTCAACCTGATTCTCGACGGAATTCGAGATGTGAGACGCCGACTGCGGGAAGATGTGCAACTCGCCAGCTTTTCCCAGAACGAAGGCTGGATCGAGCCCTACAGCAAAGAGGCCGAGATCTACCTCGATCTTCTCGTCGCGCTCAAGGGTTTCCTGAGTGCCGAGGAAGACAAGGCCATCGAGGCTGAGCTCGAGGCATGGGCTCGCAGTACCCGCTAACTCGGTTCCGGCTCAGCGGAAACTGAGCTGCAGCGTGAGTTGCTCTGAACCAGCAACTCACGCTGCCCCAATTATCAATTGAACTACTCACCCATCATCGAAATGGCCGTGCGCAAGGTCTAGACACCTTCGCACGGCCTTTCTTTTTTATATGAAACTATAGTTCCACGGAAATCGGGCAGTGATCGGAACCCAGCACTTCTGGAAATATTTTCGCGGATTTTATTTTCGGCGCGAGCGATTTGGAAACAAAAATATAATCAATGCGCCAGCCGACATTGCGCTCTCTCGCCCGCGCGAAGTGGCTCCACCAGGTATAATGTTCGTTTCCGCGGGCAAAGATCCTAAACGTGTCTGTGAAGCCAGCGGAAATTATTTTATCTATGCCTTCACGCTCTTCCAAAGTGAAACCCTTCACGCCATCATTTTCTTTTGGTCGCGCGAGGTCGTCCGGAGTGTGCGCGACGTTTAGATCTCCGCAAAAAATTACGGGTTTTTTCTTATCTAATTCTTTCATATATTCTAAAAATGCGGGATCCCACTGCTTGTGTCTTAACGGAATGCGCGAGAGATCATCTTTAGCATTTGGCGTGTACACGCTCACTACAAAAAATTTTTCAAACTCCAGCGCCAGCACCCGGCCTTCTTTGTTTGGGTCACCATACTTATCTTTAAGCTTGTATTTTTTTGCAATACGCTCCGGCAAGCCCAACGCTACAGATAGAGGTTTAACCTCTATCCGGGTGAAAATTGCGGTACCACTGTAGCCTTTGCGCTCCGCAGAGTTCCAATATTCTTCGTATTCCGGCAGATCAATTTCGCTCTGACTTTTTTCCGCCTTAGTTTCCTGTAGGCATAAAATATCCGGCTTAAATTTTTCCACGAACGGCACAAAAAGCCCTTTTTTATGTATTGATCTTATCCCGTTGATATTCCACGAAACTATTAACATACGAAAATTATACGAAATAAAACGAAAAACTACAAAAAACTTTTCGCAGATTTTCGCAGCTTTCGCATGACGTTCGTATATTTAGTATACCTCCGCCTGGTAACATTTCTCACAGTAAATTATTTCCGGCCGCTCCGGGGCGTACGAAGTTTCGAATTCTACCTCACACTTGCCTTCGTGATGCGGATGCTTTTTGTCGCACATACACTGCCGATGCCAGAGACGCAGTGGGTTGCGTTGTTTTAGACGAGCAAAATGGCGACAGTTGGGACAGAGGCGGGGGAGAGCAATGTTATTAACTTTTAGAAACCGCAGTTCTTCGGGTAAAATTTTAAAAGCCAACGTGCACTGTTCGTCGCAATTTTCTTTATGGGCACACTCTAGTATCTTTCCCACAATTTCGTTTGGAGTGTCCTTGATGTGGTCCGGCAAGTTTTCGGATTTAATTTCTATTGTGTAGGTGTGTGGTGGCCTCGATATCCACCTCAAGCCGTATTTCTGAACTTTCTCCTTGGGGAGTGGATAATATTCTTGCGCTATTGTTTCGTTGTAGGCAAAAGGAGAAATTTCGGTGGGGAAAAATTCTCCGTATTTATAGACTCGGCCCTGGGCATCCACATAGGGCATCTCTTTCATGTGCTCAATAACTTTCGGCAAGAGTTTTTCATATTCCTCCTTTTTATATCTTTTATTTAAAATACAATATTCACCCTTGCGCACTCCTATGCACCCAAATAAATTTTTTGAGCTGTAACACATGTATGTGTATTTTGTATCAATACACCCATGATTTAAAACACCGAAATAATTTCGGGAAGCATTAATGCCAAAATCTACCCCTTCGTACAACAGTTCTGCTTTTGCGCCGAAACCATAGCCGTCATAACCATTTTTTAAATCCATGCCGTGGGCAGCATATTTTGAATCTTCTACATTTCCATAAATATCAAAAATCATCCTACTATTTTTTGAAGTCATAATATTGTCCCCCGTAACATTTACAGATTTAAGGATACTAGCAAAACGCCTAGGTTGCTTTTTAACAAAGTCACCATAATCCTTCTTGAATTTAGTTAGAGCTTTATAGCTTCCAAGATCATAATTTTTTAGCTCCTTCTCGTACTCTTCCTTGGAATATTGTTTATTAAATATGTTGTGAGTCTTGTGTCTTAAATTAACACACCCCAAACAGTTTTGCAGATTAATGCAAGATGTTAAAAACATTGAGTCGATGCTATCATCGCTATCATAACTAAAGTGGCCCTTGTACATATTTGTACAAACAACATTTTCATAGCACTGTTCAGATTTCATCACTGTATAGAGGTCAAAAGAGTCTTTGGTATTTAATACTCCTTGAGCATATGCTACATTTTCGTTCTCGTAGGATGCATATAATAAATAGCAATTTTTACAATCAGCGTTATGATTTCCGTACTCGCTGGCTATGCAGTTAGTATTACCCAAGTTGGCCAGTGGCACTCTAAAAAAAAGATCTCTAAATTGTTCAAAAAATGGGCGGGAGAAATCGTATTCTTGTCCATAAGAGAGAGGATCCCATTTATCGCTCCACCAGATGTCCCGATCGTAAACCGTGAGCTTTGTTTCTGGCGAGAACATGGAAATAATGCTTTTGCCGGAAAAAGCGCAAGTGTTGTGATAAAGCGAACGTTCATTTCTCCACATAAGCCTACGCATCGCCCGGCAGTCAGGGCACCAAGTCGGAGGAGGGACTTTGATTTTCTCGTAAAAGTTAAAATCGTCCGGCTCGATCACAAAGTTTTGTTTGCAGTTTTGACAATTTCGGGTTTCGTTTTGCATATTTTCATTATACTACTTCTTGTTATGAAACTTTTTATGGATGTCGCGCAAGTGTTTGTCGGTGACGTGGGTGTAAATTTGGGTAGTGCCTATGTTGGCGTGGCCGAGGATAGCTTGCACCGAGCGCAGGTCGGCGCCGTTGCCGAGTAAGTCTGTCGCAAACATATGGCGCATTACGTGCGGGGTAACTTTTTTAGAAATTCCTGCTTTGAGGGCGAGTTGTTTTACCACTCTTTCGATAGTTCTTTTTGTCACTCCCAAATTTTTCCCTTTTTTTGCCATCGTTTTTGGAACACTTTTTCCAATTTGTATAAACAAGGCATCGTCCATGTCTGTTCTTTTGGCTAAATATTCTCGCAAAATATTTTTTGCAGTGTCAGAAACAAAAACTACGCGTACTTTTCCGCCCTTACCACGGATAGAAAGTTCATCAGAATGCAAATCAATGTCTCGGGCTAGAGAACATAGTTCGGAGACACGCAGTCCAGTGGAAAATAATAATTCTAAAATAGCGCGATCACGAAGAGCTTTCAGATCTTTCCCACTTGGAGTATTTAATAAGCGATTTAATTCTTCGTTGGTAATGAGATCCAGAGATCTTTCCTGCACTTTTGCCAGTTCAATCTTTTCTGCAGATAAAGTTTTGATTTCTTGGCGCGCTAGATATTTTAAAAAAGCTCTGATAGCAATCATATAATAATTTTGAGTTTTTCGACTTAAGGTCTCATTGGGTCGGCCCAAGTTTTTTAAAGTTTGTCGATTGAGCCAAAGACGAAATTCCCGGATAACCCTATCAGTAATGTTTGCTGGATTATCATTTTTAATATATCCCAAAAAACGAGTCAGATAATGGTCGTAATTCTCTACAGTCTTGAGTGAGCGCCCACGCTCTATCTCTATGTATTCTAAAAATTGAGTTTTGAGTGCTTTCAGCGATGCCATATGTATTATATTGTAACAAATATTGTGCGACATAGGGCTAGGGTTGCAATTTTGAGCAGTTTATGCTACTATGACAAATATGTTAGCAACCAAGAAAAAGCAGGCAGTTATTAAGAAAAATCAAATACACGAGAAGGATACAGGTAGCCCTGAAGTGCAGGTGGCTGTTTTATCGAGCCAAATTGATGCTCTGGCCAAACATTTAAAGAAACACAAGAAAGATAATCATTCTCGCCGAGGGCTTATCAAAATGGTAGCCGATCGCCGAACTCATTTGAAATATTTAGAGAGAAAAGATAAATCTCGCTATTCTGCCCTGGTGAAGAAAATGGACCTCGCCTAGAGGTTTGTTTTCTTTTTGGTGTATAATTAATATATGACAGTAATAAAACATAAAGAACAGAGAGTTGGGGTTTTTATTGATACTCAAAATGTTTATCATTCAGCTCGCAACTTATATCAAGCGCGAGTTAATTTCGGTGCGGTTTTGAAAGATGCAGTTTCTGGTAGGAAGCTCGTGCGTGCTGTAGCGTATGTTATTACCACAGAAGCAGGGGATGAAAAAAATTTTTTTGAAGCGTTAGAGAAAATGGGGATTGAAACTAAAACAAAAGATTTGCAAATTTTTGCCGGAGGCGCCAAGAAAGCGGACTGGGACGTAGGCCTTGCTGTAGATGCTATCAAAATGGCACCTCGTCTCGATTGCGTGGTAATTGTTTCCGGAGATGGCGACTTTGTGCCACTCGTGGAATATCTACAAACGATGGGCGTACAAGTAGAAGTTGTTTCTTTTGGCAAATCAACTTCTGGGAAACTTCGTGAAGCAGTAGATGATTTCGTGGATCTTTCCGAAAATCCAAGAAAATACTTGATGGGAACGAAATAATTTTTTGCTTTTTGGCGCGAAAGTGCTAGTATGAGCAGATAATCCGCCGGAAGGCGGACAAGTTTATAAGTTAATCAGGTTCGCCTTTAGATAGAGATAGTGTCCCACATTTATGAAAAAAGTTGTGGAACAATACTTTATTCTGAAGGAGAACTACCCCAAAAAATGGGAGTATTATGCAAAAAAAAGAATATAGCGTAGAGATTGGTGGAAAGACTATGACCGCGATCTTTAGCGATTTAGCGGAACAAGCGCACGGTTCGGTGATTTTAAAATATGGCGAGACGATAGTGCTGGCGACAGTGTGTATGTCTAAAGACAGACAGCAAGGTCTCGGATTTTTTAATTTGACAGTTGATTATACGGAAAAGTTTTACGCGGCTGGGAAAATTCTCGGTTCTCGTTTCGTTAGGAGAGAAGGCAAGCCTTCAGAAGAAGCAATTCTCGCAAGCCGTGTCATCGATCGCACTCTTCGTCCACTCTTTGATCAAGCTATTCGTCATGCAGTGCAAGTGATTGTCACCGTGCTTTCAGTAGATGACAATGATCCTACTATTTTAGCTGTGAATGCTGCGTCGCTCGCGCTAGCTGTTTCCAATATTCCTTGGAATGGTCCTATTGGTTGTGTACGCATTGGGAAATACGATGACGATAATTTAAAAATAAATCCAGGGCAATCTCTACGCCTAGATGACACTCTATATAAATTTGATCTGACAGTTTGCGGGAAAGATGGCAATATAAATATGATTGAGGCATCTGCGCACCAGAGCAAAGAAGATGAACTGGAATCCGCTTTGCAGAGAGCAAGTGAAGAGATAACAAAACTAGAAAATTTCCAGAAAAATATAGTTAAAGAAATTGGTAAAACGAAAAGAGTGATTGAAAAAGAAACAATCTCTCCGGAATCCGTGGCATTGTTCAACGAACAAATTTTGCCTCACATCGAAGAAGCGATTTTTGCAGGAGCTGGCAAAGAAAAAATAGATCATTTGCATACCACCTGGAATAATTTAGTGCGCGAGAATCCGCCAGCTGGCGAATCGGAACGCGAAGATTTCATTTTGGAAGATAATTTATTTGACGATACGGAAAACGAAATTCTGCACAAAAAAGCAATAGAGGAGAATAAACGCGCTGACGGCAGAAAAATGGATGAACTCCGAGATCTTTTTGCGCAAGCCGGCGGACTTTCCAGTCAGCTTCACGGTTCCGGAATTTTTTATCGCGGAGGCACACACGTACTTTCTGTTTTGACTTTGGGCGGACCGGAAGACAGAAATTTGGTTGACGGATTGCAGCTGAAGGTAGAAAAAAGATTCATGCATCATTACAACTTTCCTCCATACTCCGGAGGAGAAGTGGGCCGATCCGGATTTACCAACCGTCGCGAAGTGGGTCACGGCGCGCTCGCAGAGAAAGCCTTATCTATGGTTTTGCCTTCGGTTGCGGAATTTCCTTACACCATGCGTTTAGTTTCTGAATCAATGGCCTCTAATGGCTCTACTTCGCAGGCTTCAATTTGCGCTTCAACTCTTGCTCTGATGGATGGCGGAGTGCCGATTTTGGCCCCAGTCGCAGGTATTGCTATGGGATTAATGTATGAAGATAATTCGAAATATAAAATTTTGACGGACATTCAAGGCCCAGAAGATCACCACGGAGACATGGATTTCAAAATTGCCGGTACGCGCGAAGGGGTGACTGCGATCCAGCTTGATGTGAAAGTAGATGGAGTGCCGATAAAGATACTTGGTGAAGCTATGCGCCAATCTAAAATAGCGCGAATAGCAATTATCGATAGAATCGAGAAAGAAATTCCAAAACCACGTGCAAATATTTCGGCAAATGCGCCCAAAATATTAATTATAAAAATTGATCCTGCTAAAATTGGCCTGGTAATAGGTGGCGGAGGGAAGACTATAAAAGAAATCAAGGAAAAAACTGGTGCCGAGATAACTATTGAAGATGACGGCACAGTTTATCTGACTGGGAAAGATGGTTCCGCTGAAAAAGCCAAAGAAATAGTAGAATCCATGACGCATGAATATCAAGTAGGGGAAGTATTGAAAGGTAAAGTAGTGAAAATAGCCGATTTTGGAGCTTTCGTAGCCTTAAATCCATTTACCGATGGCATGGTGCACATTTCCGAACTAGCGCCATTTCGCGTCGAGAGAGTTTCAGATATAATAAAGGAAGGCATGATTGTGCCGGTCAAAGTAATCAATATTGATCGAGAAAGAGGGAAAATAGGATTATCTATAAAGGAAGCAGATCGAGATTTCTTTAATAATAAAAATGGAGCCAAATAAAAAAGAACATAAAGCTGTCGTTGAAACTTACGCCGAAGATATGGCGCAGGTTATTGAGAATGATCGAGAAGGATTGGTAAAAAAAATAATTCACGGAGCGGAAGAACAAGAAAAAGCTAAAAAAAATTTATCGCCTGAATCACAAAAAAATAAATTTTTTATGCTAGGAGGGGGATTACTAATAATGATAGGTTTAGGGGGATTACTACTCTCGTTTTTTTCTAATGAGGCAAATACAGTAGAAGTGGAGAGACAAGCCGCGCCGCTTATTTTTAACGATAAGACTACCTATTTCGAGGTTGTCGGATTGAAGCCAGACGCTATAATTCAAACTGTTTTGAGTGAAATTAATACGTCTACAGTGAAAGAGGACGGAGTAGAGGGAATTTATCTGATTGAAAATAAAAAGATTGTAGGGCTTCGTAGATTTCTCGCTTTGATTAGAAGTAATTTCGTGCCAGGAGATAACACGCTTTTTGTTAGTGATAAATTTTTGATGGGGATGGTAAAAAATAAAGAACAAGAAAATGAAACTACCCCAGACAATAACGGTTTCTTTTTATTGTTGAAAGTGCGGGGGACAGCAGATATCTTTGATGCGATGCGAAGATGGGAAGATAAAATGTTTTCCGATTTACATGTATTGCTTGGAGTAAATATCGACAGCAGTACCCAAGCCCTTCGTATTAAAAGTTTTGAAGATGGAGTGATAGAAAACAGAAATGCGCGTATTTTGTATAACGCAGATCATAAAATAATTTTATTGTATCTTTTTGCGGATGACAATTCCATAATTGTTACCAACTCGCAAAATACTGCGCATCAAATAGTGCTTCGTTTGACGTCTAGCAAAACTCAACAATAGTCTAGGCAGCGGGGAACTCTACATAGAATTGAGAGCCTTTGTTTACACCCTCGGAGCGTTCCCAGACCCGGCCATGATGCGCATCCACGATAAGTTTTACGGAATACAAGCCATAGCCGGTGGAATCCACATTTACTTTTATGGATTCTTTGCCGCGGCCGCCTTCGGTGAAGAGATTTTTTTCATCTTCCGGCGTGATGCCGATACCGGTGTCTTTAACCGAAAGCAGAACTTTATTATTCCCGTCAGAAAGATTTACAGTTATAGTGCCCTGACGCGTGTACTTGGTAGAATTTTCCAAAAGATTGTTCACGACTTCCTTGAGCCAAATCGCATCGCCCAGGACTTTATAATTTCCGTCTTTAATTTCCGATTCCAGCTTCAACCCTTTTGATTCGATCGGCCCTTTCTTTTCAGAAATAGTTTGCTCCAGAAT
>ERZ1292623.2776-Hain-H51-01um-R1-2776-length-15369-cov-7_pt3 | contig 10778 bp, 8 predicted proteins | sample MGYA00564398_ERZ1292623 | MGnify/ENA primary metagenome ERZ1292623 (study PRJEB36523, sample SAMEA6512633) | groundwater metagenome | collected 2019-01-07 | study: AquaDiva: Metagenomics assemblies of 32 groundwater samples
TTGACTTTGCCGGTCGCCTTCTCGCCAACAACCGCTTCGCCGGTTGTCGACAGACTATCCGAGGCCTTGGCAGAAATTGTTTTCTTGGTGGCGGGGACGGTCAAGAGATCGGCGACTGGATTAGTACCAATCGCCATATCAATGACTTGGTCACGACGGAGGGGGGAAACTGTCAGGGTAACTTTGACCCGACCCTGGAGAAAGTAGTAGGCGGTGGCCGAAACAACGAAGAGAGCGAGCAAAATTAGCGGCGCAAACAATAGTAGGGGCCGGGAGAAATTTAACTCGGGTAGCCTGGGCCGGCCGAGGGATAATCTGCCGAAATCCAGTTTGGGCAACCTTGAGAGTAAACCGGTTTTGGGGGTTGGTTCTTCCTCGAAGGGATTGTTGATGACGGGGGTGATTTCAGAAGGCGCTTCTTCTTCGTCCTCGAGCTTAAAACCAAGAGAGGAAAAGTCGCCGGAGATACTCTCGACGGCGGCATCGGCAACGGATTCGGAGGGGGGTTGATCTTCTTCGGTGATCTCAATCCCCAAAGATTTGGCGGCCTCGGCGCCCCCGGATAGGGCGATGGCGCGGATAGAAAAGTCGATAGGGAGGACCTGAACTTTGGGGATATGAATAAAGGGCAATTTTTCGGTCCAGGGATAGCTCACGATTTGCTGTTCTTCATCAGAAAGGTCGGAGCCATTGGTTAAAATGAAGCGGGCCGGAAGTTTCTCGGCGTCAAAACGGGCCAGGCCCTCCTCAACGTCGCGGGCCAGATCATCGGAACGGCCGACTTCCTCGATAGCTTGTTTTTCACCAACATTGACGAGGGTGACGATGACCTTGCTCGGATAAATTTCAAGCAAGATAGCCGTAGGCGGAATTCCCTCTTGATCCTTTAGGTGGCGGACAACGGCCTCGGTGATCGTGACGACGCCAATTGGTTTGATGGACAGATCGTCTTTTAGCCGCTTGATTATTTTTTGCTTGGTCGGATGAACTTTGTTGTCGACCAACCAAGATTCGGGAAGGCCCAGAATAACCCGGTCAGGCTGGCTATCGAGTCCCTTGATGGCTTCAGTTAGCGAAGCATCGGTCCCGTTGATGAGTGAGTCTTCTGAGTCCCAAAGTTCGTAACTGCCGAGAGAAACGATCGAGGGTTTTTCGTCTTCGACTTGCCAAACGGCTGTTTTGATGAGTGACTCATGAATTTCGATAGCCAGAAAAAGTTCGCGGACGGTTTTTTTATTCTTGGGAGTAAACAGGTTATTGAACATTGCCAGATTATGAGGGCAGTTTTAAGTAGACACGACGAAGCGAGCTACCAAGCGAGTCTTGTTTAACTATTTTTATCTTACCAATTTCTCCCGTAGCCTTCACATGGGGTCCACCACACAGTTCCCGGCTGTAGTCGCCGATGTGATAAACGGTCACCCGATCGGGATATTTTTCCTTGAAAAAAGCTAGGGCCCCAGCCTTGATCGCCTCGGCATAGGCCATTTCTTTTTTCTCCACCGGTAGATCGGCGGCGATTTTCTCATTTATTAGTCTCTCGACTTCGTTTATTTGGTCAGCAGTTAGGGCTTTATCGTGGGTAAAGTCGAAGCGGAGTCTTTCTGACGTGAGGTTGCTTCCCGCTTGGTGGACATGGTCTCCAAGAACGTCGCGGAGCGCTTGCTGGAGCAGGTGGGTGGCGGTGTGATATTTGGTCACAGTTTCCGAGTGATCGGCCAATCCCCCCTTGAACATGCCGGCGGATGAGGTTCTTGATGTAGTTTGATGAATTTTGAGCTTTTCGTTGAACTCGTCCCAAGCAAACTCAAGTCCTTTATCTTTCATCAACTCCTCGATAATTTCTGGTGGGAAACCGTAAGTTTGATATAAATCAAAGGATGAAATTTTTCCGATTTGGCGCAGACCATTTTCTAAGGTTTTTTCAAATTTCTTCAATTCTTCCAGTATGGTGTCGTGAATTATCTTTTGGTTTTTTGATAGCGAGATGTAAACTCCGTCATAGGCCTGAATTAGTTTTTGCAACACCGAGATTAGACTGACGTTAAGGTCTATATTTGCAATTTTTGAGTGGACAGCGGCTCGGCGAATAAGTCGCCTCAAAACATAACCTTGGCCCTTGTTTGATGGCTTAATACCTTCGTCTATCAAAAACAACGAAGCTCTTAGATGGTCCAGGATAATTCTGATATTTTTTTCGTCTCCAACCAATCTGACACCTTCAAGCACCTTAGCCGCATCCAGAAAGAAATCTGTCTTAAAAATATCTGGGTCATGGTGGGCGGCAGCTAAGATTCTTTCGAGTCCGCCACCAAAGTCGACATTTTTTTGTTCCAGTTCCTTGAGAGAGCCGTCGGCTTGTTTCTGGTATTGCATGAAGACGGAGTTGCCGATTTCGAGGAAGCGGCCGCAGTCGCAATTGGGGTGACAGAGTTTGCCAAACTTTTCATCATGGGGGGTACCAAAATCATAAAAGACTTCGGAATCCGGGCCGCCCGGTTCACCGGCCGGCATTTGATCGGGTGTACCGGAACGGGACCACCAGTTTTTTTTGGCGTCATAGTAATGGATTTGGTCAGCGGTTAATCCCAAACTTTTCCAAATTTTGTAGGACTCTTCGTCCTTGGGAACTTGATCGTTGCCCTCGAAAAGGGTGACGTGTAAACGATCAGGTAGTAAACCGACCTCCTTCGTAAAAAACTGCCAGACCCAGGCGAGTTGATCTTCTTTGAAGTAATCCCCAAGGGACCAGTTGCCAAGCATCTCGAAAAAGGTAGTGTGGCGGTTGTCACCCACTTCTTCAATGTCTTGAGTCCTAATACATTTTTGACTATTGACGAGTCTCACTCCTGCCGGATGCGGCGCCCCAAGCAGATAGGGAACCAAAGGTTGCATACCGGAGCTGGTAAAGAGTGTGGTGGAGTCGCCCTCGGAAATTAGGGGGGCCGAGGGAATAATTTGATGTCCCCGGGACTCAAAAAATTTTAGATATTTGCTTCTAATGTCGTTGCCCGTCAGCATGGGCTCATTATAGCTTACGAATTTAAGGCATGAGAGGCTCGCCGTCACTGGTGAAATAAGTGGGGGTCCGGGCCGGACGGTTAGTCAGCGGGGGTGGCGGGGGAGGATATTCGTTAAAACCGGTGGGCTGGTCGGGCAAATTTTCGATAGGTGGTCTGATCTGACTACCGATTTGTTGGAACAAGTCTGAATTAAGTAGTTTTCGAGCGGTTTTGCGACCCTCTTCTGTCCCCAATAGAAGAGCGCCAATGACGCCAAGGGTTAAGCCAAACATGAAACTGCTGAAAGAACTATCAGAGGTTCCCGAGATCTCGCTCATAGCGGGGTTTGGATGGTAATCGGCGGCTTGGGGTCGCTGTGCCGGTTTAGAAAGTTAGAAAAGACCTCGATGATTTTGGTCGATTGCTTTAAGCCTTCGACAATGCCTAAAACGTGGCTAACCGGTTCGGCAAAGCGCTTCATCGCCGTTTCGGTGGTATCGATGGCGCTATTGAGTTTACTAAGGGTGTGTTTGAGTTCTTTGAGAAGGAGAATGATTTGGATGCCAATGACGGTCGCAACGGTGGTCAGAATGGAAATGGCGACTAGGCTGACGATTTGGGGCAGGGGCATATATTCAGTATAGCAAGTTTACGAGGGTGTTGAATAACACCGTCCTTTCTGTCATCCCGAGCGCAGTCGAGGGATCTTCGGAGTCTAGACAAGGGTCGGATAAAGATCTTTCAGAGTTGGGTTTTGTTTTGCGATAAGAACGTTAACGCGGCGAAGTAAATTACTGGTGACGCCGGTATAAAGAACATTACGTTTATAGTTACTCAGGATATATACGAAGAAGTATCTCTGTCTTCGCCCCATTTACTTCAATTGTAGACGGTACTGATTACAAAAGATCCCTCCACTCGCGAGTACACTCGCAATGACGAGGAAAGTTACTGGGAGAGGATGGTCACGTTTAACGTTTTGGTGGTAGTGTGGTCTTGCAGGGTTGAACCCTGTAGGTTAACAGATTAATTTTTCTTGTGGCGGGTGACGAGTGCAATTTTTTCAGGATGTTTTTTCATTTCTTTGATCAGTCCATCCTCCCCCGACACAAAAACGGCTGCTCCAGGACTTTCCTTCGGGAAAGACCATTGGTCTTTATGAAAAGTAAATCTATCGGTATCTCCAGGCATTACTTCCAAACCCGCTTTGAGATAAAACGGAATTAATTCGCTGGTGCAAAAACCAAGAAGAGTTTTCCCATGTATTATTGAATATTCCCTAATTTTATTTAGAAGCAGGGCGCCGTATCCTTTTCCCTTCACAGTTGCGACAAGTGAAACGAACTCGAAAACGGAATAGGTTTTCTGATGAAACTCTACTCTTGTAACTCGTAATGTTCCGAAGGCGAGGATACTTCCGGTTGGGTCTTTGGCAAAAAAGAATTTGTTGCTCCAATCTTCGTTGTCAGGTTTGGGTGAAATCGGAATATCAGTATTGAACTCCATCTTTCGCCACTCATTGATCGTAGCGAGGTCGTTCTGGGTTAGATCTGAACCGGAAACGATGGGGAAAAGTAAATTCATTATTGTGAAAGAATGGTAATGGGGATGACTTTGGTAGTGGTCCGGGAGAAGCGATTGGTGACGGAAACTTTGACCTCGTTTTGACCGGGGGAAAAATTGAGCTTAGCGGCGAAATAGCCGGAAGAATCCGGGGTGATTTTCAGATCGTCGTTGATGGTGACGGTGGTACCGGAGGCGGTCTTGCCTTCGATGGTTATCGGGGAGATGGTAACGGCGTCTTTTTGGGGGTTAATTACATCCAACGCCGGTGGAGTAATGACGGCCCGGTATTGGAAACCAAGATAAATGACAAAAACTAAACTTCCGAGAAGTAGCAGCGCGGTTTGGGATTGAAATAGTGAAGAGAAAGAAAATTTAGGCTGGCGGCGGGGTGGGGTACTAGCAGAAACGGGAACGGTCGCTGCCTGATAATCGCGCCGGAGGAGGGCGACCCATTCGTCCGGATTCTTACCAAGTGCTTGGGCTAAATTTCTGACAAAACCCTTGGTAAAGGTGGCAGAAGGGAGTTTCTGGAAATCGTTTTCCTCTAGAGCCTGAATATATTTGACATCAATTCGGGTAAGACCTGAAAGCTGCTGCTCGCTGAGGGAGCGATCGACGCGGGAGGCGTGAATTATTTCACCGATGGTTTTCATAAATCAGGACTATTCTATACCGGAGGCGGGGTTAGTGCGGGCGAAGAAGTCGTCGGCGTTGGTGATCAACACTTCCCGGGGTTTGGCGCCTTCGCCTTTGCCGACGATCCCCGCCTGCTCAAGCTGGTCGATGATCCGAGCGGCGCGGGCGTAACCGATGCTAAGGCGGCGCTGAAGTAAGGAGGCGGAGGCCTTGTTCGCTTCGATACAGAAGTGAGTGGCTTCTTTAAATAATTCGTCGAATTCCCCCAAGTCCTGGCCGTTGGCGGCGATGATAGATCTTTTGTTTGCCTGGGGCTTGGTGATAGCGTCGTTGTACTGGGGATCGATGCCGGTACTGCGGAGGTAGTTGATCAAATCGGTAATTTCTTTGTCTTTGACAAAGGCCCCTTGAATTCGTTTCGGCTTGGCCTGATCGGGCGGGACATAGAGCATATCGCCACGACCAAGGAGTTTTTCCGCACCCGGGCCATCGATGATGACTTTACTGTCGACCATGGAGGTGACATTAAAGGCGATACGGCAGGGAATATTGGCTTTGATCAAACCGGTAATGACATCGACGGAGGGGCGCTGAGTGGCAAGGATGAGATGGATGCCGACGGCGCGGGCCATTTGGGCCAGGCGGGTGATATCGTTTTCGACTTCGTTTCGGGCCAGGAGCATAATGTCGGCCAACTCATCGATGATAATGACCAGGTAAGGCATGGCCTGAAAACCGGAGAGTTCGTTGTAGGCGGTAATATTTCTGACGCCGACTTCGGCAAAAAGCTTGTAGCGGCTTTCCATCTCGTTAAGAGACCATTTTAAAGCGTTGACGACTTTTTCCGGCTCGACAATGACGGGGGTGACGAGATGGGGGATGCCGTTATAGCCGGTCAGCTCAACCCGCTTGGGATCGACCATGATGAATTTGACTTCGTCGGGAGAGGCGCGGAAGAGAATTGAAGCGATGAAGGCATTAACCAGAACCGATTTCCCGGAACCGGTGGCGCCGGCAACAAGGACGTGAGGCATTTTCGACAGATCAGCGATCATTGGTTGGCCGGAAACATCGAGACCGAGGGCGACGGCGGTTTTACTTGGATTCTTGGTCATCACTTCAGAGGTCAGCATTTGTTTCAAGCTGACAAATTCCAGGCTCCGGTTGGGTATTTCAATGCCAACGAGGGAGCGGCCGGGAATTGGAGCTTCGATGCGGATCTGGCCCTGGGGAGCGGCGAGGGCGAGGGCGAGGTCAGACTGGAGGGCACTAATTTTTGATAGTTTGGTACCCAGGGCGACTTCGAGGGCGTACTGGGTGACGGCCGGGCCGCAGTTAATTTCGATAATCTTGGCCTGAATGCCGAAAGAATCGAGCGTCTTCTCGATGGTGGCGGCATTGGCGTTTAGGTCGCCGCGGTCGGCTTTGCCCTGCTTCTCATCTGAAAGAAGCGAGAGCGGGGGTGATTGCCAGATGGCCAGGTCGCCGGTCGGACGATACTTGGTGACGCCCGCTTTGGGACCCCTGAGGTCATTGATTATTGTTTTGGCTTTGGCGGCAGTAGCGGTTTCAGGCGCCGTTACGTCTCCGGTTAGACCTTTGACTTTAATTTTGCCGCTTCCCAGGGTAATTCCTTTTTCCCCGATGGAAGTGACTTTGGCACTGGATTTCTTAATGAATTTAAGGAGTTTTTCGATGGTGACGGAGATATCCTCAAATGAAGTTTCGAAAAGAATCAGAAGGCCGATGGTAAGACCGATGGCATAAAAAATATATGCCCCAGGGGAGGTGATCAAAGAAGTGACAGACAAAAAAAGTTGAGTCCCAACAGTACCGGCCTTGGTCAAGCCGGTGAGGGAGAGCAGAGTAATGAGACTGCCAAGAAAAACATGGGGGCTGGCAATACCCCATTTCACTTTCGTCAAGAGAAGACCGCCGGAGACGAAGATAAAGGGGAGGAAAATCAAGGGCCAACCGAGGAATTGACTGCCGAGAGTGTTGATTTTCTCAAGGATGACACCCTGGCGGGAGAAAGAAACCGAGATTAGGCCGCCAAGGCCGATAATGATGACCGCCAGAATTGAGTTGACGGTTTCCTTTTTTAGCGAGAGAGCAAATGGTTTAGAACGGCGTCCTTTTTTGCGGGCCATATTCAGCTATAAGTATAACTTAATTGCTTAAGGGTACGACGGGACGAGAAAACTGCATGCAGTGTAAAGTATAAATATGGTTGAAATAAAAATCTCCACATTTGAAGATAAAAAAATCCGCAGACACTGGGATGAAAGACGGGAAAAATGGTATTTTTCGGTGATTGATATTGTTGCAGCTTTGACGGAGCAATCAAACTTTAATCGTGCTAAAACTTATTGGACTACGCTCAAAAATCGTTTAAAAAATGAGGGAAGTGAAGCGGTCACAAAATGTGACCAGTTGAAAATGTTAGCCCAAGACGGAAAAATGCGCGAAACAGATGTGGCAGACGTGGAAACTATCCTTCGGCTCATCCAATCAATCCCGTCTAAAAAAGCCGAGCCCATAAAGATTTGGCTGGCAAAAGTCGGTTATGAAAGGATTCAAGAAGTGTCTGATCCTGAGAAAGCCTTAAACAGGTCAAGGTCGTACTGGCAAAGAATGGGTCGGAGCGAGAAATGGATTCAACAGAGGATGATGGGGCAGGAAATCAGAAATAAACTAACCGATTATTGGAAAGATAATGATGTCAAAGAGCAAGATGAATACGCGATACTCACTAACATCATCCATCAAGAGTGGAGTGACTTGTCAGTTAAAGAACACAAAAATTTAAAAAAATTAAAAACACAAAATTTGCGCGATCATATGACAGACGCGGAATTGGTTTTTACGGCTCTCGCGGAGCTTTCCACCCGGCAAATTGCGGAAACGATGACATCCAAAGGTTTGGGAGAAAACAAAATTCCGGCAAAAAAAGGCGGGCGAATCGCCAAAAACGCTAGGCTAGAATTGGAACAAAAAACTGGAAAGAAGGTAGTCAGCGGGTCAAATTACCTTCCGCAGGGACAGAAAAGATTAAGGGGTTAGACCTCGATGATGACGGCGATGATCATCGGCCGGCGCTGAGTTTGCTGGTAGAGAAAGCGTTCGAGGGTATCCTCGATTTTCCGCCTCAAAAAGTTCCAATCGGTGACCGGGCGGCCTTTCATGTCGGAAAGGCAGTTGACTACTTGTTTTTGGGTCTGATTGATCAAGTCTCCGGCTTCTTTTTGATAGACGAAACCGCGGGAAACGATCTCGACTTGCTCTGAAACCTCGGAGGTTTCTTTTTTGATGGGGACGACAGCCATCAAGATACCGTCGGCGGCGAGAACCCGGCGGTCACGCAGGACAACGTGGCCGACGTCGCCAATACCAAGGCCATCGACATAGACATTCTTAACCTCGACCCGGCCGGCGGCTTTGACTTTGTGATTTTCAATCTCGATAATTTGACCGTTTTCAGGCAAAAATACTTGCTCTGGGGTGTAGCCCATTTCCAGCGCCAGTTCCCGATAAAGGTACATGTGGCGAATAGTGCCACCGATGGGGATAATATTTTTCGGTTTGAGGAGGCGGGCCAAAAGGGCGAGGTCACCGCGGTGGCCGTGGCCGGAAACGTGAAGCCCCGGAGTACTGCCCGAATAGGAAACGCGAATATCCTGCTTATAGAGAGTGTCAATAAGTCCATAGACATCGCTTTCCGTTCCGGGAATAGCGTCGGCGCTGATAACAACATGGTCCTTCGGTCTTAGTTTAATAAACTGATGTTCGCCGGCGGCGAGGCGCTGCATGGCGCTTCCCTCCTGCCCCATTGAACCGGCGATGATGATCGCCACTTGGTGGGGCTTGTAGCGATTGATCTGTTTGACGTCGATCAAAGTATCCTTGGGAATTTTGATGTAACCGCATTTGGCGGCGGCTTCGATGTTTTGGGCGACGGAGCGGCCAGCCAAAGCGACCTTGCGGTTGTAACGGACAGCCGCCTGAATGGCCATGTCGATACGGGAGATCGAGGAGGAGATGGTGGTAAAGATTAATTTGCCGGTCGAGGTCCGAACCGCCGTGTCGATGGCGTTCAGGAGAGTTCGCTCTGAAGGCGTAAAACCGGGTGTCTCGACGCGAAGAGAATCGGTCAGCATCAGGTCAACACCCTGGGCGCCGACACGGGCGATACTGGTGAAGTCAGCCGGTCGATTATCGATGGGGGTTAGGTCAAATTTGTAATCGGCACCGTGATAGACGGTCCCGCCCGGGGTCTTGATATAGAGATGCTTACAGTTGGGGATACTGTGAGTGACATGGATCAGCTCGATGTCAAAAGGACCAAGCTTGAGATGGTTTTCGACCGCCTGCATCTTGTTGGTCAGACCAAATTCGCGGACCTTTTCCTCGGCCAGGGCAATCGATAAGGTCGAGCCGTAGACCGGGACACCTGGCAAGCGGGGCAGAATGTAAGGCAGACCGCCGATGTGGTCCTGATGACCGTGAGTGAGAACGATACCGTGCAATTTTTTGCCCGATTTCTCTAGGTAACTAATATCGGGAATGACGACGTCGACACCGAGAGCGGAGTTATTGGGAAAACCAATACCGCAGTCGACGACGATTTGATCGTTGCCATATTCGTAGACGTACATATTTTTGGTAACGTCTCCGAGTCCCCCGAGGGGAATAAGTTTAAGTGTATTCATAATTGTTTTACCACTTGGGTAAGAATTGTTTGATGTTGTCAGGCGTAATGTGAATGCTTTTAACCTGGCCTTCGATGATTTGCCTGGCAACTTTGTTAGTAATACCGGCAATGGTCCGGTTGAGGGTACGGATACCGGCGTCGTAACCAAAAGGGCGGACGATCTGGGGCCAAAGGGAGGGGTCGATAGTAAGCGTCCCCGCTTCCAAACCGGCTTCGGCTTCGGCTTTTGGTAAGAGATAATCCTCCGCAATCTTGATTTTCTCAGTGTCGGTGTAACTGGGCATCATAATCGGCTCGAGGCGGTCCATCACGGCGGTGGCGACGTTGCTGGTATTGTTGCCGGTGGCGATGAATAAAACCTCCGATAGGTCAACCGGATAGTCGAGGTAATGGTCGACAAAGCGGTTATTTTGATTGGGGTCAAGCAGTTCCACCAAAACACCCATGATGTCCGCCCGGGCTTCTTCGGTGACGCGATCGATTTCATCGAGAAGAATAATCGGGTTTTTGACCTGGACCTGACGGATGGCTTTGATAATCTGACCGGGTTCGGATTCAAGGTGCAAACGACTCTGGCCGCGAAGATCGCGGGCGCTGCCCATACCACCAAAGGGGATACGGGCAATGGGCCGGCCAAGCGCCTCGGACAGGGCGTAAGCGAAGGAGGTCTTGCCAGTCCCCACCAAACCGACGAGAAAAATGATCGGTGCCCGGGCGATTCCCAACCCTTTTTCCAGACGCAGTTTCAAAACCGACATGTATTCAAGGATTCTTTCTTTGACCGATTCCATACCGTAATGATTCTTGTCGAGAGTCGCCTTGACCTGCGCCAGATCAATCGGTTTGTCAACCCGTTTGTCCCA
>ERZ1292623.4942-Hain-H51-01um-R1-4942-length-10777-cov-5_pt1 | contig 10777 bp, 12 predicted proteins | sample MGYA00564398_ERZ1292623 | MGnify/ENA primary metagenome ERZ1292623 (study PRJEB36523, sample SAMEA6512633) | groundwater metagenome | collected 2019-01-07 | study: AquaDiva: Metagenomics assemblies of 32 groundwater samples
ATGACGGCGACATCAGTCGTTCCCCCGCCAATATCAACTATCATGTGTCCGATAGCTTCCTGAATAGGAATGCCTGCGCCAATCGCGGCGAGAATAGGCTCTTTGACCACATAGGCATTACGAGCTCCAGCGCGTAATGCCGCTTCAATAACCGCTCGCCTCTCGGTTGATGTTACTCCCTCGGGGACAGAAACAAGTACTTCAGGTTTAAAAATATTCCAGCGCCCAAGAGCTTTTGTAATAAAGTACCGAAGCATTGCTTCCGTCACGCGGTAGTCGGCAATGACACCGTCGCGCATCGGTCGATACGCAATAATATTTCCAGGTGTTTTTCCTATCATACTTTTTGCCTCCGCCCCGACAGCTAAAATCCGATTATCTTCTTGGGATACCGCGACAACAGAGGGCTCATTGAGGACTACTCCTTTTCCAGGAACATAGACAAGCGTATTTGCGGTTCCTAAATCAATTCCCAATTTTTTTGAAAAAATTCCCATGAAGATTACGCTGACCCTGCCTTTTTTCTCCTTTCAATTGAAACACCTACTGCCGAGAGCCGCTCTTCAATGCGCTCGTACCCTCGGTCAATGTAATAGACGTTATTGATAATGGAGGACCCTCGCGCGACGATAGCCGCAATGAGAAACGCAAGTCCTGCCCGGATATCGGGACCATCAAGCTCGCGCCCTTTAAGAGGAGTTACTCCTTTTATGAGCGCGCGCTGCGTATCCCACATGACGATATCGGCGCCCATGCGCTTAAGATCTTCAATGTAGCTTAGTCTCCCTTCAAAAATTGTTTCAAACACAAGATTTTCTCCCTTGCATTGCGTAAAAAAAACAACAAGGGGTGCCTGAAGATCTGTTGGAAAGCCGGGGTATTCGTGAGTCTTTATTTGGAGAGAGAGAGGCGTGTTTGCTTTTTTCCATCCGCGCACATGAAGAGTGTCTTTCCCCTCCTTAATGATAACTCCGCTCTCGCGTAACACATCAATGAGCGCGCGGACATGGTCGGGCTTGCAGTCACTGATAAGAAGGTTATCCGATGAGAGAGCGCCCAACAGAAGGAAACTTCCTGTCTCAATACGGTCAGGAATTGTGTCATACGAATGCTTTGGAGATAAGGGAGCTCCACCGGTAATTTTAAGAGTGGTTGTGCCAATCCCTTCAATACGCGCGCCATTGCTTAGAAGAAACTGTGCTAATGCGGTAACTTCCGGCTCCAAAGCGACATTGCGCAATACCGTCACGCCTCGGGCAAGCACAGCTGCCATAATAAATGTCTCGGACACGGTCACGCTTTGAATTTTGAAAAATATATCCGCTCCGGAAAGTTTGCCTTTCGGAGCAAAGAGGGTGAAATGTTCGTCGCGCTCGAGAACCCGCGCACCCATCTTTTTGAAGCCTTGGAGAAAAAGATCAATAGGGCGCTTGCCGATAACACATCCGCCAGGATAGGGAAACACAACTTTTCCGAAGCGTGAAAGTAGCGGTCCTGACAAAAGAATAGAGGCTCGAAAACGTTTTGCGATTGCGGTGTCGAGTATGTGCGCGTGAGCGCTCTCGGGTGAAATTAAAAGAGTCCGGTCATTTTTTGCGCTCACTTTTGCTCCAAGAGAACTCATAAGTTCTGACATGCGCAACACATCTTCAATGTGCGGAACATTGTGGAGGAGAATTGGACCACTGAAAAGGAAAGAAGAGGCCATGGCCGGAAGCACCGCGTTCTTGGAACCCCTAATGGGAATTTCGCCTTTAAGAAGGCGCTTGCCAGCAAGACCTTGTATCAAAAACTCATCTTTCATGTCCATATACTACGTGCTTTTCGCCCCTTTATCAATTTACCCGCCTAACTTTGAAAAAATGTTTGATATTAGAAAAAATCTTGCAAATAAATGTTTATTTTATTCACTATTAACTGATTGGGAGAAGTTTGGCGGGTGAATTGAATTTTAAGAGGTTTTCTGGAATGATTGAGGTGATGAAAAGAAAAGAATATCGCATATTAGCCATTTTAGGAGGTACTTCGCTTATCGGGATATCCGTGTTCTTTGCTCTTGGATACAGAGTTTCCACTAAAGGATTTCTATCCCCGAGTTCAATTTCAATTCTCTCTCCTTCGCCTCAAAGCTCCATATTCGTAGATGGGAATAAAAAAACAACAACAAAGACAGCAAACCAGCTGGTAGAGATTGGGAACCTCTCTGCCGAAGTGCACAATGTCCTCGTGGCTCATACTGACTTCTTCCCATGGGCAAAAAATGTGAGTGTGGAACACGGCAAAACCGCAGAATTACGACCGTTCCTTATCCCCCTCGCACCTCAAGCAACAATTGTTCTCGAAACCAATCCGCTCTACCGAGAAATAAAAACAAACATTGCGGGAGACACGCTGCCAAGCATACGGAGCCCAAAAACTTCCGCTGATGGAGGGGTTTCCATATGGACAGAGGACTCTGTTGTGTACGCGATGTGGCAGGGAGACAAAAAAGCACCGTTGTCTCTGTGCGAAAGCAATTGTGACCGCATGATGGTATTTGCCTCAGATTCTCCAATAAGAAGCCTTGGGTTTTATACAAATCGCAATGATGTCATTGTTATCGCGGTGAAAAGCGGAATATATGCCATTGAAATAAATGCTTCTGGCATACAGAATTTCCAGCCACTCTACGAAGGAAAGGAGCCTGCTTTTTTTAAAAAAGGAAACACCTATCAAGTAATTGATGATAGAGCGGCTTTTGAAATCTCTTTGTGATGAATATAGAAACATCAGGGGAGAACAAGGTGAGTATCATCCATTGCATTCCCTTGTCCTCCGGGGTCTTCAAAGAGAGCTTGTCTTATTTCACAACCCAAGACATTCCTGTAGGCGCCATCATTGCCATTCCGGTGAGGGGACGCTCTGTCCGCGGACTTGTAGTTGAAGTACAGGATGCAAAAAGCATCAAAACGGGGATTAAAAACGCGCCATTTGCGTTAAAAAGAATTGAGTCGGTAGAAACTATTGCTTTTTTCTCTCCGGAGTTCATTGAAAGCGCGAGAGTCGCGGCAGAGTATTTCGCGACCACAACAGGTCAAGCGCTTAGTGCTCTTATTCCAAAGACGGTGCTTGAAAATATTTCCAAAATAGTACCTCACACGTCAGGAAAAACAGTCCTTGCCCCAACAGAGAAGTTTGCGATGCAAGCAGATACGCCAGAGCGCTTTGCTCACTATAAAAGTTTCATTCGTGAAGAGTTTGCGAAAGGCTCCTCCGTATTTTTCTGCCTGCCGACAGTTGAGGACGTGCGCAAGGTGCATGAGAGCCTGGAGAAAGGAATTGAAAGCTACATATTTACCCTTCACGGCTCGCTTTCCAAAAAAGAAATGCTTGCGACGTGGAATATTATTTTGTCCGAAACACATCCGGTCGTTATCATTGCAACGGGTACTTTTCTCTCCATCCCGAGGCGGGATATCGGCGTCATAGTTCTTGAACGAGAAAATTCCCGCAGTTATAAAACTCTGAAGCGTCCGTTCATAGACATTCGCACGTTTGCGGAAATATTTGCCCGCATAAGCCGTAAAAACCTTGTTTTTGGAGACACGCTTCTTCGTGTTGAAACGCTGTGGCGCTATAAAAAAGGAGAATTTCTTGAACTGATTCCGCTTAAATTCAGGAGCCTTATTAAAGGCGAGCAGGAAATCGTATCAATGAAAGGCAAGAAACCGATACGCGGACAGGTATCAGTCATAAGCGACTCGCTTGCCGCACTTATTGAAGAAACGAAGCAAAAGCATGAACATCTTTTTATCTTTTCTGCGCGCAAAGGACTTTCTACGTCAGTAGTATGCCAAGATTGCGGACAAGTGGTGCTCTCTGAGCGCTGTTCTCACCCGGTTATTCTTTACAAAGACGAGAAAGAAAATTTCTTTTTCTGCCCGATATGCAAAGAGAGGCGCAATGCCAAAGAGTTGTGCAAAAACTGCGGAGGGTGGCGGCTTATTGCCCTTGGGGTAGGTATTGAGCGCGTAGAGGAAGAGATACGGGAACGTTTTCCCGATGTTCCCCTTATCCGCTTGGACCGAGACACGGTAAAAACTCACAAAAAAACACTTGATATCGTCAAGAAATTTGAAGATGCGCCGAGTGGGATTTTACTTGGCACAGAACTCGCGCTCGCGTATGTATCAAAAATTGAAAATGCCGCTGTTGCTTCGATGGACTCTCTCTTCTCCATTCCCGATTTTCGAATAAATGAAAAAATACTGCGCATTCTCTTTACCATGCGCTCTATTGCAAATAAAAAGCTCATCATCCAAACCCGTAATCCTGACAATCCCATTCTTGATTTCGCGCTTAAAGGCAACTTCGCCGATTTTTATAAATCAGAAATCGAGGAAAGAGAAGCATTTGGCTATCCCCCATTCACCGTCATCATAAAGATTACCATTCGCGGAAAGAAACCAGCAGTGGAAACAGCGCTTGCGATGGTCGCGGAAAAATTCAAAGAATACAAACCGTATGTATTCCCCGCTGCAACTACCATAAAAGGAGTGTGGGCAATGAATGCGGTGATTAAAATGTCCCGAGAGAAGTGGGTTGATTCCGTGTTACTTGGCAAACTCCTCTCGCTTCCACCCGCGATTGGTATCGAAATTGATCCGGAGACATTAAGCTAAATGATATACTTTTCTCAATGAAAGAAATACTTCAAAAAGAAAATCCTCTATTACGCATGATTTCAAAAGAAGTTCCGATAAGTGAAATCAAGGGCGAGCGCATACAAAAGATAATTGCCAGCCTTAAAGAAGCAATGAATTCTCAAACGGATGCCGTTGCAATTGCCGCGCCCCAAATAGGAGAGCACGTTCGCGTATTCATTATTTCTGGGAAAGTAGATGCGCTCCGAGGCCTGACCGAGGAACGGGGGCCGGACATTGTATGTATTAATCCAAAAATCACAAGAATCTCCAGGAAAAAGCAAGAAATAGAAGAAGGATGTCTTTCAGTACGGTTTTTGTATGGCAAGGTCAAACGCACTACAAAAGCTACCATTGAGGCCTACGATGAGGAAGGAAGAAAAGTGAGGCGTGACGGAGTGGATCTGCTTGCACAAATTTTTCAACACGAAATTGACCACCTCAACGGAATACTCTTTATTGACAAGGCGCATGACCTTGAAGAAATCCCTCCAGCTCCGGAGGAAAAACTACAATGAGCAATTCTGATTTCCCCAATTTCTTTTTCTTCGGCACAGGGAGCTTTGCCCATACGTTTATTGAAGTACTTTCAAAAAGCGCCGTGTATCCTTCTTATGTCATTACGGTACCTGACGCACCAAAAGGCAGAGGCCTCTCTCTCGCTTCTCCCCTTATAAAAACCTGGGCAGAAGTAAAAAGAATTCCCTGTCTCCAGCTAGAAAAACTTACTGACGTAGAAAGTGAGAAAAAGCTTCTTGATGCGGGGGCTCCTGGTGCGGATTTTTTCCTTGTTGCCGACTATGGGAAAATTATCCCAAAGAATGTGTTTACTTTGCCTCGCCTCGGGACGCTTAATATCCATCCTTCACTTCTCCCCCGGCTTCGCGGTTCTTCCCCGATATCCTCTGCAATACTTGTGGATTCGGAAGTGGGAGTAACCATTATGCGTATTGATGAACACATGGACCACGGCCCAATAATCGCTCAAAAAAAGGTGGAGGCGTCCCCGTGGCCTATGCGTGAAGAGAAGTTAGAGGCACTCCTTGCTCAAGCAAGTGTGCGCCTTTTTTTAAACATACTTCCTAACTGGATAGAGGGCAAAGTGGCAGAAATACCGCAAGATGAAAGCAAAGCAACCTATACGCCGAAGCATATTAAAAAAGAAGACGGTCTCATAGATATGTCAGAAAATTCCGAAGAAAATTACAGGAAGTTTCTCGCATACCACAGAAAACCAGGAGTATTCTTTTTCGTTATACGCAAAGATAAAACCCTTCGTGTACTTATTAAAGAAGCACGGGTGCAGAATGGAATGTTTATACCAATCAGAGTCACTCCGGAAGGAAAAAAAGAAATGGAGTATGAGGCGTTTTTGCGCGGAGTTTAAGAAAGACCTTTAAGAAGCCTTTTTATTTTCGCACCAATTTTTCGCACCAAGGTCGCTTTTTTACCTTTGTATGCTTTAAACTCGCGGACAAGTTCGTCTTTTGCCGCGTCTAGTGCCGCTTTGGGAGTGTCCTTTTGTGCTGCTGCATTGAGGTATCGCCCAGCAACATGGAGATTGAATTCTGCTTCAAATACATCGCCTGTTTTATGATGAGTGGTCGTTTGAGAAAGGACAACATTACACATAACACTTTCATCCCCCGGATCTACAAGTTTCTCAATCGAAGATACTTTCTTTGCGATGTATTCGGAAATTTCCGGAGTAATAGTGAAACGCACGCTTTTTATATTTGTCTTCATAATTTTCTTTATTATACACGGCGTCTGGGCTGAAGTCGAAAAAAAAGCCGCCCGCAAAAGAGCGCGGGCGGCTTAGGATGAACTATTACTGCATTTGAGGAACGCGTACCGGAGATGTTCTGTGGTGGCCGATTGCCTCCATATTCGGCACATCTTTGTAAAAACCTCCTGTTATCATTTTCATGATGTCTCCGGTGACATTGCTTCTTCCCCGAGGAAAAAGCTTGATATACCCCGTCTCTTTATATGAATAACCATAAGAAGATGGAATCACCACGCCACCTGGCGCTTTTCTCTCAAGAGTGAGCTTATCTTTCAAACCCCCCTTCCCGTTGGTGTAATTTTCTTTTATCTTTCCTAAGTTGTAATCTCCTGAAGCATTGACTTCAATGAAGTCTTTTGCGTCAAAGATTCCGTAGTTAAGAGCGTATGACAGAATCAATGCCATTGCATTAGACCCACGACTGACAAGATAGTCAGGACGGTTAACTTCAGGCATTTCCATAGCTGCTTTACGAGCGTCCAAAAAGTATCTTCCCACATTGAAAGAGGAAGAAACATGAAGTCCTCTCACAATTTGAGAAAAACGCCCGATGACGATTTCAAGAATTTGCGATTTTAATTTCTCCGGTGCGTGTGCGAAACGATACAGAAGTTCCGTAATCGTTTCATCCACAGGAAACCTTTTCCCTGGAGGTGCTACCACTATGACGCGATAGGTCGATCTGTTATCGTCAATGAATGACCGTATCTTTTCAACCTTACCCGCGTCCGCAAGCACTTTGCCACCGAGATTGACAACTGTCAGCATAATTCCCCCTAAAAGAACATAAGTTAATTGTTTGAATTACTTCCCTGCGGACTACTCTACACTCTCTCGTAAAAAAAAACAAGAAAATGTTAGAATGGGGGCATATTAACGTACAAAGAACATATGAATAATTATTGCGAACAATGTGATTGCGGATGTGAGTGCGGAGACGCCCGAGTTTCAATCGGAGCAAAAGTTCCCGATTGGGAGCTTGACGCCTACCACAAAGATGATTTCAAAAAAATAAAACTTTCCAACTATAAGGGGAAGTGGCTCGTGCTCATCTTCTACCCGGCAGATTTCACATTTGTCTGCCCCACCGAGCTTGAGGAAGCGGCAACACACTATTCAAAATTCACCGAAGAAGGAGCGGAGATTTTAAGCGTAAGTACCGACACAAAATACGCCCATAAAGCCTGGCACAACAGCTCTAAAGCAATAGGAAAAGTCACCTACCCCATGCTTGCAGACCCAACCGGTGAGTTCTCACGACTATTCGGAACATACATAAAAGAGGGCGAAGACGCCGGTCTCTCCTTGCGAGGAACCTTTATTATTGACCCCGACGGAGTACTTAAAACGATGGAAATCCACGATAACTCAATCGGTCGAAGCACGGGAGAACTCTTACGCAAACTTAAAGCCGCGAAATTCGTTCGCGAGCACGATGGCAATGTTTGCCCTGCGAGCTGGGAGCCGGGAAAAGACACGCTCACTCCAGGACCTGATTTAGTCGGAAAAATTTAAGGAAAATAAATTGATTTAGAATTTTTTTACATTTTCATATTTTCAAATAAAACCCCGTATCTACTAGATACGGGGTTTTTACTTGTCGCCCTTAATACAATTAGGGGCGGAAAGTCATCACACGAAGCAGCAGATTTTCTCGTCTTTCGTTACGGCCCATTGAGACAATTGATGCCGTGGCGTCGTCCATTTTCTTAACGATGTCGTGGGGATTAGAATCTAGAAATACTTCAAACTCCAGAGGCTTTTTGTTTGTATGTATTCTAATTTCAATGATTCCTTTCCTGCAATTCCATTTTTTCAAGAACTCAATAAGAGAACTTATGCTCAAGCCAAGGGGTTCTGGAAAAAACAGTGCCACTATAAAAGGAGATATGAGACAGTAGCCCTTTATACCTCCTCGAACACGCACCACTTTCCCCGTAAGTACTTGTTTGAGAAACTCCTCTCGTATGCTCATGCTCACTCCTTTCAGCGTGCGTTGGGAACTTGAAGTGCCACTTGAAACTGCGTCCGATGAAGGCAGGTTGCTCTTGAGACAGTCGCTTCCACCTGTTCACCCGAGAGTGAACTTACTTTGACGCTTTGCGTTCCGCGAATCCAGTTGTTGATTTTACGGTTTATCCTTCCGCTAGATAACAATTTCTGAAAGTTAGAATCATCAAGTATCAATGACTGCAACATAGAAATCCCTCCTTGAGTTTTCTTCTGATGTATTTTCTAGTGGATGATGGTAGCACAAAAATACGAGTAGTCAATGTTAGTTATGTGCGTGCTATTCTTATTTTATGTATATAAAAGTGCGCATAACAACAGACGCAAAGAAAGAAATTGTGGAAGTAGTCTCTGATACGCACTTCAATATCTCTGTTAAAGAGAAGGCTGTACAAAACTTAGCAAACAAACGCGTGGTGAAACTCATCGCTTTGCATTTTCATATAACTTCTAAACAGGTGCGCATTATAAACGGACACCACTCCTCTTCAAAGATTCTTTTGGTAGATATATAAAAAAACGCCGTCGGGTTACGAGCGGCATTTTTGGTACAGTGTGAAACTACATCGTGAGCATATCTGCTTCCATTCCGGCAGCGACGTTCTTGTTGAACACATTGCTGTTAGAGAGGTCATTGAGCATGTAATCAACAATGTTCTCGACGGATATTTCTCCGAGAAGAGCGGTAATACGGTCTTTCTTTTTGTAATCTTTGCTAATCAGATTGATGACATGCTTTAATCCGCACTGAAAGGCAAGACGGAGGGAATTCTTTTTGGGAATATAGAGCGTCACCCCCTTGTCCGCGAATAAGCCTCTGTATACGGTGCTATGGAAACCGATGGAAAATTCATATCGTCCCACAGCTAAACCCTCAAAGAGTTCTCGGCAAGAGTTGGTGAGACTGTCTGCTGAAAGCTCCGGGACTGGGCGGAGAGTATACCACCGGTCATTCTCCCAGTTTGTCTGCCAGGATACCCCATTAATTGTCTTTTCTCCACGATAAGTAGAAATAGAATCCTTGCCAATGACAGGCCTGTCGTAGAGATACAGGTGCGCATCAGCTTGGTTGTATCCCCTTTCAGCGATAAGAATCCGGCCTTTTTTCCAGAACATATCTCTTCTTACAGCGTTGAGACTTTCCTTTGTAACTACAATGAAATCAGAAATAGCTTTATTAGCCATACTGCGCCTCCCTTTTTACGTTAAAGAGCAAGTTTCCTTCCTTCTAAAAAGCATTATTCAGCTTTTTAGTCAATGTTAGATTTTCCAGATAGCCTAGTTAAAAATAGACACGAGATAGCTATCAATTTCCCGCTGGTCAAGGTCGTAGAAATATTTATTTTCGTTGAAGAGCTTGGTCGCAAGTTCAACACCCACAAATCTCCAGTGCCAGGGTTCAAACTGATAGAAGCTGTTGTTTTTCGGATACGAGAGTGCGAAGCCGTACTTATGAGCATTTTGGGTAAGCCATGTGAAAGCTGTAGTTTTCTCAAATCCTTCAAAGGAGGCGCCGAGAGTGGAAGTGGTCACATCAATTGCGGTACCGAGCTGGTGTTCGGAATATCCTTGGTCTGCTGAAAATTGGTTCGCACCAGAACCAAAGGTAGTTTTGTAAGAGGCTTTAAGGGATGACTGTTCGCCGAATGAGCGATATGCCGAGAGAATATGAATAGGTAAATTGTTTTGTGAAGCTGTTTGAAAAAGTGTTTGCAAGTACGGCAGTGCTTTTGCATGAAATTGGGCGGGTTTTTCTTTTTGGTAGAGAAATTCTGTATTAATGTTGGCTAGACTTTCCGGTATGTAATTCTCATTGAGAAAATAAACTTTTGAATATTTCTGCAGAAGTTCCGAGTCGGTTTTAACCATTTTATCAAGTATGCCGACAGCAGTTTGAATTCCTTTTATCTGCGCGTCAAAGAAATCATTTTTCCCTCTCTCGTCTCCGAGTGCGTTGGAAAGTTTCGCATTTTCACCTTGGATCTGTGAGAGTGCCTCTTGCAGGGTCTTTATATTGCTCTCAAATGCCATTGTAGTAGAAGCAAATTGCTCTTTCGTTACCTTAAATTCCTCTGAAAGCCCGTAATAACGATATCCGCCGTAGGCAAGCAGACCAAGCACCACCAGAGCAAACCCCGCAATGGCATTTTTCTGTGTTTCTATAAGGACCAGGAGGTGTTTTTTCACAGAAAGGATTGTACCACGCCCCGTATAGAAAAACAGCTTACATGCTTCTTCACAGCCAAAAGTGACGAAGCTGGGTATTTTCTAGTATAATTCATGCATGGATATCCTC
>ERZ1292623.4944-Hain-H51-01um-R1-4944-length-10775-cov-19_pt1 | contig 10775 bp, 18 predicted proteins | sample MGYA00564398_ERZ1292623 | MGnify/ENA primary metagenome ERZ1292623 (study PRJEB36523, sample SAMEA6512633) | groundwater metagenome | collected 2019-01-07 | study: AquaDiva: Metagenomics assemblies of 32 groundwater samples
ATCAGGATAAATTTAGTTTATTTCATTCCAGCTTTTTTAATAATCTAAAAATAATCCATATTAAGGAGAGTAAAGATGTTAATATAGATATAGGATTAGATGGAAAGTATTATGGAGATCATATTTTAATTGTAGTTGAGAAAAATATTAAGGCTAATATTATAGAGAATTTAAAAGGTAAATGTAAATTTAGAACTTGTGTTGTTGAAGCATATGTTAAAGAAAATAGTGAATTAAATTATTATTTAGTTGATGATTCTGACGGAAATAATTTTTCTACTTACAGAGGTTTAGTTGAAAAAGATGGTAAATTAAATTGGTTTACCAGTGTTTTTTCTAAAGGAATTAATAGAATGGAGAATAGTGTTGTAATGCAGGGAGAAGGAGCTAGTAGTGAGATTTATAATATTTATTTTGGTTCTAATGAAAGCAAATTTGATTTGTATGGGGCAGTAATCCATAAAAATAGAAATTGTAAGAGTAATATGTTAAGTAAAGGTGCTGTAAAAGATAAGGCTGAAAGTATTAATAGAGGTTTGATTGAAATTAAAAAAGGATTCCCTGGAAATAATGGTTATGAGAGACAAGAAGCTTTAATTTTAAATGAAGGAGCTAAAGCTAATGCTGTTCCTAATTTGTTAATTGATAATAATGATGTTAGATGTACTCATGGAGTTGTTATTAGTCAATTAGATGATGAAAAGTTGTTTTATTTGATGAGCAGAGGTCTAAATAAGGAAGAAGCTAGAAGAAATTATTTGATTGGTTATTTTTTTCCAGTTTTAAGTAAATTTCCTGAAAAATTAAGAGAGAAATTAATTAAAAAAATTGATGAGAGATTAAAATGAGTACTGTTAAAGGATATTATTACAAAAGTACAGAAAAAGGTAGGGAGAAATATATTTTTTTCTTTCCTACTTATATGAGTATTTGGTTTTATGGAAGTTTAGAAGAACCAATTGAACCTGATGTTGAATCTGATCCGAACCATTTGGAAGTATCAGCTTGTTTTTTAGGTTTATATAAAGGAGAATTAGCTCAAGATGTTAGGAGGGGTCATATAAGTAAAGTCAGAGTTGATTCTGTTGTTTTAGATGATTTGGAAATAGCTATTAAAGATCCTGATAGAGATTATGATGTTCCAAGTATACTTGGTGCTTTGTCTGGAGGGATACAATGAAAAAAGATGATTTTCCTTTATTAAAGAATAGAAATTTAATTTATTTGGATAGTGCAGCTACAAGTCAAAAACCTAAGATTGTTATTAATGCTATAAATGATTATTATAATAACTATAATTCTAATGTTCATAGAGGAGTTTATAGTATAAGTGAGGAAGCTACTTTAGAGTATGAGAAAGCTAGAGAAAAAGTTGCTGAATTTGTAAATGCTTTACCTTCTGAAATTATTTTTACTAAGGGAACTACTGAAAGTTTGAATTTGCTAGCTTATAGTTTGGATTTAGAAGAGGGAGATGAGATTTTAATCAGTGAAATGGAGCATCATTCTAATTTAGTTCCTTGGCAACAATTAGCTAAGAAAAAGAAATTGAAATTGAAATATATACCGGTAAATGAAGATGGAGACTTAGAATTTAAACCTAAATTAGTAACTGATAAAACTAAAGTAATTTCTGTTACACATGTTTCCAATGTTTTAGGAACTGTTAATGATATAAAAAATATTGTGAAAAATAAGAAAAAGGCTTTAGTTATAATTGATGGTGCTCAAAGTGTTCCACATATGAAAGTTGATGTTAAAGAGTTAGGTGTTGATTTTTTAGCTTTTTCTGCACATAAGATGTTTGGTCCTATGGGTATCGGAGTTTTATATGGGAAATTGGAATTATTAGAAAAACTAGATCCTTTTTTATATGGTGGAGATATGATTAAACAGGTTAGTTTTGAAGAAACTATTTTTAATGATGTGCCTTGGAAATTTGAGGCTGGAACTCCAAATGTTGTTGGAGCTATTGGATTAGGGAAAGCTATTGAATATATTAATGAAATCGGGATTGAAAATATTGAGAAACATAATATGGAATTAGGCAAATATGCAATTAAGAAATTGAAAGAATTAGGAGTTAAAGTTTATGGTAATCCTAAAAATAAGTTAGGAGTTGTTTCTTTTAATTTAAATGGGATGCATCCTCATGATGTTTCTAGTTTACTTGATCAAGAAAATATTTGTATTAGGGGAGGACATTCATGCGCTATGCCATTAATGAAGAAATTAAATGTAAATGGTGTTTGTAGAGTTAGTTTTCATATTTATAATGAAAAAGAAGATGTTGATAGATTAGTAAATGTTTTAAAAAAAGTTTTAATTTTGGTTGAGAAAAATGGAATTACTGTTTGAAGAATTAATGGAACATTATAAGGAACCTAGGAATTTTGGTAGCTTGGAAAATTTTGATATTAAACAATTTGATAGCAATCCTTTATGTGGTGATGAGGTTGAAATAACTTGTAAAATTGATAAGGATAAAATAAAAGAGATTAAGTTTACTGGAGAAGGATGTGCTATAAGTAAATCTGCAGCTAGTATACTAACTGAATATGTTAGAGGAAAAAATTTAAAAGAGGTTATTGAATTGAGTAATGAGCGTTTTTTGAATTTATATGGATTTAAACCAAGTCCGATGAGAATTAAATGTGCGTTATTGGCTTTGATTACTTTGAAAAAGGGCGTTGTAAAATATGTTGGGAGGGAAAATAAATGAGTATAGAAGAAGGTATAAGAGAAGTAGTAGGATATAGTTCTTCTCTTGCTGCAAAAGCTGATTTAGATGCTCCCTTTGATATAGAAGATCATAATCTTGTAACTATTATGATACACTTAGGATGGAAATTTGATATAGCTATTGATGAGAAGGATGTACCTGGTTTAAGCAGAACAATTAGAGGATTGGTTGGTTATGTTAATGAAAATTTAAGGTGTTTAAGATATGTTAGAAGTTAAAGATTTACATGTTAATGTTGATGGAAATGAAATATTGAAAGGTGTGAATTTATTAGCTAAGAAAGGAGAAGTTACTGTTTTAATGGGTAGAAATGGTTCTGGTAAAAGTACACTTGCTAATACTCTAATGGGGCATCCTAAATTTGATATTACTCAAGGTGAGATGATATTTGATAATGAATTATTAAATGAGTTAGGTCCTGATAAAAGGGCTAAATTAGGATTGTTTTTAAGTTTTCAATATCCGCAAGAAATTTCTGGTGTCTCTGTTGGTAATTTTTTAAGGGTTGCTTATAATTCTCTGAAAAACACTAAATTAACTCCATTAAATTTTAGAAAAATAATTGAAGAGAAGATGAGAATGTTAAAGATTGAAAAAAGTTTTGCTGATAGGTATTTGAATGAAGGTTTTTCTGGCGGAGAGAAGAAGAGAAATGAGATATTACAGTTAGCTGTTTTAGAACCTAAATTTGCAATTTTAGATGAAACTGATTCAGGATTGGATGTATCAAATCTAAAAATTGTTGCTGAAGGTATGAATAAGATTAAAGAAAAATTAGGAATAGGTGTTTTAATTATTACACATTATAAGAGGATATTGGATTATATTAAGCCTGATAAAATTTATGTAATGAGTAATGGTAAAATTGTTGAACAAGGTGGAGTTGAATTAGTTGAGAAATTAGAGAAAGAGGGATATGATTGGTTAGAAGAACTAGAAGTGGAAAGTTAGATAGAATTATAATCTTGCCTGTAAATTTTTTGATTGTTCTGTAATTGTTGTTTTTGGTTTATCCTTTTTAGGTGGTTCTTCCTCTGGTTGTTCCATATTACTTTGTACATAATCAAATATTTTTGATAATCTTCTTCGCATGTATACTTCTCGCATTTTTCTGATTTCTGTTGCTAAATCTGGTGGTAGTACAATATCCATACCAATCTCGCTTGCATGAGATTGTATAAGTTCCTTGAACTTTCTTAAACCATAGGATTTTTTTACAATCTCCATTAGATCTGGGCTTAATTCAGCTTGTAAAAAAATTGAGTTATATAGTTGAGGTTTCTGATCCTCCTGTATATACTCTTGTGCTGGCTGCGTAGTTGGCTGTTGGGTTTGTGTAATTGTTTCTTTTTGGGGAGAAGCACAGCCAGAGACTAATGATACCAATCCAGCTAAAGTTACAAAACTATGCAATAAATAATTTTTCATAGAAATATAATATAATCTTGAAAAATATAAATATTTGTATATATTATTCGTAGAATTTAGTAGTGAAATTATCTAATTTCTTCTAGTAAAATACAAGCCTTACAAATTTCTTGAGATGTTGCCGATCCACATTTTTTGCAAGAATTAATTGTTTTAGATTTGAATGTTTCTTTTATTGAGGGTAAGGTTGTTAGGAAAGAGGAAACTATATTATGTTTTGTTCCTGGGAATTGTTTTTCAAATCCATTTAACCAATCTCTTACTTGACTTCTATAGCCAAGTTTAGCATTGGGGCATTCTATGTATTTGTCTAAGAGTTTATTTAGAAAAGCAAATGTAGTAATTTCTTTTTCTGTTAGGAAATAAAATGGCTTTATCCTTCTAATAAATTTTGGATCATCAACTATCCCTGTTACTGGGCCTAAGATAGCTGAAGCTCTTACATTTTTTCTTAATTGATTCATTAAAATTGATTGAGATTCATCATCTAAATTATGTCCTGTTGCTAATTTTTTTATTCCTAGCTCTAAAGCTGTTTCATTTAATAACTTGCGCCTGAAGACTCCACAGATAGTGCAGGGGATTATATCTGTTTTCTTAGTCATTTGATCAAGAGTTTTGCCAGTTTCTTTCTTGAATGAAGTTGTGTGTAATTCTATATCATATTTTTTACAGAATTCTTTAACAAATTTGAAGTTTGGGTCTCTATAACCTTTAATACCTTCATCAATTGCTATTGCAATTATTTTAACTTTAGTTGGTTTAAAAATTTTATTTAAAATATATAACAATGACATGGAATCTTTTCCACCACTAACTGCTACACCAATAAAATCTTCTTTATCTATCATCTTGTAAATTCTGATAGTTTTTCTGACCTTTCTTTCGAAGTATCTATTGAAATGATTTTTACAAAGAGAGATATTACTATTTGTAAGTTTGATTACTGGATTTTTTTGACAATTTATGCATTTCATATATATACTAGAGAATATATTTTTTGGTTTATAAAGGTTTATAAGATTTGTTGCGTATTATTTATTTATGGTCTATATTTTGCAAGAAAAGTTAATGATACCAGATGTTGATAAACTTCCCTCTTTGGATGAGGTAAGTCAGGAAGAAGTTGATAAATTAGCAAGAAGGATTACTAGAGTAATGAGAGATCTTTCAGTTTATAGGGCAGATATGGATCATGAGAAAAAGCTAAAATTTGATAGTATTTTTGTTGTATTTGGCAATTATTCAAGATATCCTCTCCTAGATGGTGTTGAATCAAATATTATAGGGCTTTATCCATTTGAAGGGCCTGTTAATGTTTCTGATACTGATATAGCCATTAGTGGAAATCAACAAAAGTTTGAGAATTTTGCTAAATTACTCCATGCAATTAGCTATGAAGAGGAAACTGACGGTGCATGTCTTGTTCACCTTAATGGTTCTGTATTGGGATTAGGATATTGGTTAGAAACAAATCCTAATTTGCAAACCAGAGATGGGAGAGGATTGGGTTCAATTACTATGAATCATCAAGCTAGTTTGGATCATGTAATTATGACTTTTCATATTAGTAGTGGTAGAGATAAATTATTAAGAACTTATAAAAGAACTGCGAAAAGAAATCCACTCAGACCCTATGCTAATATAGAGGAAACAGTTTTTGATCCGTATGTTCATTTAAAAAAAGACTAACCACCGGAAATAACACTTAACAATTTTATTTCATCATTATTATTAAGTTTAGCTTTATCTGTAATTAATTCATTATTTCTTGTTATTATAACTGTGTTTGGATCTATGTTTAGATTGTTAAATAGCTCATTGAAGTTTTTAGCTTCTATTGTTTTGTTTTTATTTTCTCTTTCAATAAACACGTTGATTTTCAATTTTGGCTTCCTCTCTATATAATTCTAATAATTCGCTTGCGTCCATTAATCCTAGAATTTCACCTCGTTTTTGAGGATCTGTCCTCAATGTGTTTGCTTCTTCAGGACTTAATTTTTTAGTGCTACTTAACGCTCTTGCTTTAGTGTTATATAATTCATCTTCTAACCCTTTTTGTATCCATAAATCTATTACCTTCTTGGATCGTCTTATACCTTCATCTATACCTTCCTTCCTACCTGTCATTTCCCCTATTTGGTAATCTATACTTGTAGTATTATTGTCTCTTGTTTGTATTAATGGAATTGAATGAACTTGTGTTTCTGTTTCTAATGTGTAATTACTATTTACTTTGCCTATATGGTACCCTAAAATAAATAGGGCTGCTCCTCCCATTCCACGTAAAAAATATTTTAGCCCGCTGTTCATTTAATTTCCTATATATTTTGAATATAATGATTTTGCTTCTTTTTCTGAATCTGCCTTTATTAAAACTGAGTTTTTAAATATTGTCATATTTTTAAATTGGAATGCTGTTTTGAAATCTTTTGTGCCTAATTTTTTAAGCTTTTCTCTTAGATTATTATAATTAAAACTTCCATTTATTTTGTAGGTTCCTGAACTGCAATATCTTACTATGTCCTGTTGTTTTGATCCTTTTAAATATTCATATTGATTATTACATACTTTACAATCCGGATTTTTGTTTACCTTTATTTTACTAATGTTATTTTTATTTATACTAAAGAAAATTAAGTCTTTTTCTGGATTATTATTTGTTAGGATTTTAATTGCTTCATTTACCTGTATTGATGCTATTAGATTTGTTATAGTGTTTAAAACTCCTGAAGTTTCACATGTTTCTTCTGCTTTTGAATCTTTTAAAATACAGTTAATGCATGCATGATCTGGTAAAATATTGAAAACATAGCCTGAATCTTTTACTGCTGATGCATATATCCATGGAATTTTATTTTTTATGCAAAATTCATTTATTAGGAATCTTGTTTCTAAATTATCTGTACAATCTAAGATTAAATCTGATTTGATTAAATCAATATTTTTATAGTTTAAATCATCAAAATATGAATTTATATTAGCTTCAGAGTTTATTTTGTTTAAGACTTCTTTGGCAATAATTGCTTTTGGTTTGTTTAAATGTTCTTCTGTAAATAAAGTTTGTCTTTGTAAGTTTGTTAATTCAATTAAATCTCTGTCAATTAGGATCAGATTTTTAATTCCAGCTCTTACAAGTAATTCGGATGATACTGTTCCTATAGCTCCAAGTCCAACTATTGTTATTGTTGAATTTTTTAATTTTTCTTGAGCTTGCTTTCCTATAAATATTTCCTGTCTTGAGTAACGCATATCTTGCTTTTATTAATATGAATTTAAAAAATTAACTAAAATCAAAGAAAAGTTTAAATTCTTGTACTAATCTAGGATGTTTTTTCCTAAGCCATCCTTCAATAAATTGAGTATAGCAGTATGCACAAGCATTTATTTTGTTTTTACAGAATAAGCAGGGTACGTTATTTGTGAATTCTGTAATAGTCTTAAAGTCTTTATTTTGTTTTCTTAGCCCTAGAATCAACCTATGGTTGCGTATATTAAGCCATTCTTCGACTTCACTTTCTAGGCAATCTTGGCATACAGGATTTGTAATTGATTCCTGGCATGCAATGCATATAGGTTGTATATTTTGTTTCATTTTTAACACCTAAGAATAAAAGTTATAAATGAAGATTAGTAGCCTTTAAATTTGGGACAGACTAATCTAAATAAAATAGAATCATACCAATTATGTATGGAATCTGACATATAAAAAATTGGTGCTTTATGATTTATAAGGCTTTGCTATATTTGGTATATATCATGATAAGCTATTTAAATATATAGAGGATTGAATTATTATGAAAAGAGGTATTTTGGTTTTATTGTTTCTAATACTAAATATGGCTTTAGTTTTATCAGTTGATATTCCTGATGAGTGTATTGTTGAGAGTTCTAGTGATATAAATTTGGATTTAAAAGATGGACCTAAGGTACTATTACAGAAATATAGCAATATTCAGGGTGATGAAGAAGTTATTATGTATTTTTATGATGAAAATATATTAGAAAAAGATGATATTGGAGCTTTAAAGCTAATTTTGAATTATAAAAAAATAGATGAGGGTGTTTTTAGTTTTTTTGCTATTGGTTTAAATGAATGTAATAAGGATGATGTAGGTTGTCAGGAGTATTTTATTAAAAAAATAATACCAGAGAGTTGTAGAAGAATAAAAATAGAAGAGTTAGTTCAATTGCGACCACCAGAAGTAATTGTAGAGGAGGAAATTGAAGATTTAAGGTTCTTTGATAGTTGTTCTGATTTACCTCAAGAAATAACGAGTTGTCCTAAAAATGTTTTTATAAGAGGAGCTAATAGTTTATTTTTATATATTAAATATAATTTACAAGCTTTTTTTGATTCTAGTGTTGAAGTTCCATCATTTGAAGAATTAAATGATTGTAAAAGAATTAATATTGTGATAACTGGTGAAGGTTTTAATAGTAATGAGGAGAAGGAAGAGTTTGTGAATTTAGCTAAGAAGGCAATAAGAGATGGTATTTTTAGAAATGAAGTTATGTTATCAAATGTTTATAAATTTAACATATATTTATTAGATCCTGATAAAAATCTTGGATGTGAGCCTGGTTATTCTGGGATAGAAAGAGCCTTGTACTGTGATCTTGGAAAGATTAAAAAAGCTGTTACAGAATGTCCTAATGATTTTGTTTTAGTTCTAGTGAATTCTGAAAAAGATGGAGCAAGCTATGTTAGTAATATTGCTATGTCAACTTCTGGTGCATTTGATGTTGAAGTTATAGAGCATGAATTAATTGGTCATGCAGTTGGAGATTTGAGAGATGAGTATTGGGATGATTCTTATTATGGTGTTCGTGATATATTACCAGAGAGAAATTGTTATGTGAGTAGTAGTTGTATTCCTTGGTGTGATGGAAATGAATGCTTGGATGATACAGGATGTTATAATGGGTGTATGAGATCAAATTGGTATAGGCCACATAGTAATAGTTTTATGAGAAGTGTTGGAAAGGAGATTGGAAGTTATAATGAAAGATTAATATGTGAAAGAATAAAAGATTTAACTGGAAAAAGTTCAAGGTATTGTGATAAATATGAATAAGAAATATTTGTTGTTATTAGTCTTTTTTGTTAGTTTAGTTTCTGCTAAACAAGTTATTTTATTTAACTTTGAGTATGATAATGGTGAAATTAATTTAATAAATATAGATAAGATGGAAGGATTTGTTTCTGAGATTAATGAAGGAGAATATAGTTTTCATTTAATGTCAAATAATGAAGTTAAAGAAGAAATTAATTTTAAATTGCCAAAGGTTCTTGAAATAGTTCCTACCAAAGAGAAAGAAGGTAAACATTTAGAATTAGAAAAATTTAATTTTGCAGTTCCTGTTGGTTATGAAGGTAGGATAGATGAAGTAAGAATTGTTAAGGATAATGAAGTTTTATTTGAGGAAGATGTTACTAGATTTAATTTGAGAGGTGAGAGAATTAGTTATTGGTATTATGTAATTTTTGCTTTATTAGTCATAGTTGTTTATTTAGTTTATAGAATAAGGAAAATTTAATTGTAAATATTTCTTCTATGTCCTACTTTTAGTATAGATATAGTATCTTTTTCAACTTCAAAAATTGCCCTATAGTCTCCTATTCTTAATCGAAAAGCATTTACGCCTTTTAATCTTTTGATATTCATTGAAAAGGGATTATTTTTAAGTTCTTCAACTTTTCTATAAATCCTTAATGCAATATTCCGCTCTAATTTTTCTAATTCTCTTATTGCCTCTTCTTTCCATTCTATTACAAACATTAGAATCCTAGCCTTTTTTTTACCTCTTCATGAGATATACCCTTACCTTTTCTTGCTGCTTCTATTTCTTTTTTAGTTGCTTCACTTAATTCAAGATCATCTTCTATCATTCTTTCAATTACTTCGTTATAGGTTTCTCTTTCCATCATCTTCATTTTATCCAACTTTTGTTTAACTTGATTTGATATTTGTATTGTTGTTGACATTTTATAACCAATTATAATATGTTATAGGTAATTATAGTATATAAACTTTCCGTTTACAATTTACTGTCTAGATAATTAGCCTTTAATTTTGGTTGATCTAAATTTACCACCTTTTTTGTAAACTCTATCACGACGTTTTTTTCTTTTATCGTTCTTAGACTTTCTTTGTCCTGTGGAATAATCGTAGTCTGACATTTGAATAATCACCTCTTAAACTTAATTATCATGTTCATATGGGTCTATAAAAATTAAGAAGCTATTTTTAATAATTTTCTTAATTTAGGTTCGTCAAAACCTACTACTATATTCCTATCAATGTCTATTACTGGTACCCCAAGCTGTCCTGATTTTTCTATCATTTCATTTGCTGCTTTAGGATTTTCACCTACATTTATTGCTTTGTATTTGATTTTATATTTTTTGAATAACTCTTCAGTTTTGTGGCACCAGGGGCATATTGAAGTTTTATAAAGGGTTACATTCATTTTTACCTCCAAGTAAAAAAATTACTTTTATTATATAAATTTATTGTTTAAGCTTAAGAAAGGCTGTTTTATTCATTTAAAGTAAGGTTTATAAAGTGTATTTTAGTATGTTCAAAAGATTAAAATGAAT
>ERZ1292623.2690-Hain-H51-01um-R1-2690-length-15661-cov-6_pt4 | contig 10773 bp, 12 predicted proteins | sample MGYA00564398_ERZ1292623 | MGnify/ENA primary metagenome ERZ1292623 (study PRJEB36523, sample SAMEA6512633) | groundwater metagenome | collected 2019-01-07 | study: AquaDiva: Metagenomics assemblies of 32 groundwater samples
GCGTTCATGCCCGTTCGGGTGAGCGGAGCGTCAACCGGAATACCGTGGCGCAGACGGTAGGACATGGTTGACCGCTTAATTCCGTACATTGCCGCCAACGTCGACGCGCCCGTGCTCCCGCGTCGATTGGTGGCTTGTTCCGCGTGGGTCGCCCAGCGGCAATTCTCAGGAGAGTACGGCCCGTCGTTGTCGATGCGGTCGATTGACAGATCGGCCGACGGGCGAACACCCATGTCGGACACGAAGTTTTCAAACATCATCCAGCGTGTGCAGATCGTGATACCGCGCCCACCATAGCGCGCGAAGGCATGGTGATTACGGTTGGTGCAGCGCGCAACCATCGCCAGCCATGAATGATAGGTCGGCGTCCGAGCCATTCTCCGAGCCATCCCGTGGGTGGCTTGGAGGTATCCTCCGCTGAGTCTTTCACGGCGGTAGCATCCACAAGACACCGTGCGACCGCTCAATAGATTACAATCGTCTACGATGCACCGGATGCCGCATTCGCAGTCGCACTCCCATTTGGCAAGCACCGCAGAGCGCATTCCACGCACACGTTGAACGGTCGTCAACCTTCCGAACCGCTCGCCGACGGCTATCAGATCGATGTATTCACGACGGCGGTTCATGTGCGCGTGCGTCAACTTCCAAGATTCCGTCTTCGTAGCCTAACCAAATCAGGCACAGCAGGAAGACGGGAACGATGAAGATACCGAGCGCGAGGCAGTGAGTCAAATGCCGCCGTTCGTGGTAGTAAAGCCGCTCGCTTTCTGCGTCGTCCTTCGACCATAACCAAATCGAGCAGCCGAGCGTGAACGCGCCCCAGTCGTTGCGCCACATCCAACGCGCGAACGGGCCGGCCGCCAGTACCTCGATCGCGCCACCGCGCATGCGCAAGCGGGATGCCGGCTGCACGATCCGGAATAGCAGCGCGCCGACGATGCCGACGAGCAGGATCGGCGACGCCCAGATCGCCGCCAAGATCCTACTTGGCCAAGTTCCAGGCCACATTTTATTGTCGGGGATAATCTTGATCAACAGCCTGCGGCACGCCGCCCGGGCTCACGGACGGCACGAAACTGATCGGCTGCATGATCGCGGTGATTTTGGCCGCTTCTTTTCCATGGTCGGCCAACCCGATTCCGAGCACCAGTGCGACGGCGAGGGCGACGATCTCCATCCTGGTCTCGTCGTTGAGGCCCGGGACGAGCCGGGACAACGCGAACCCGAGTATGGCCACGAGAAATTTCTTGCTCTGCGGCAACAGTAGCAGAGCCCTGATAATTCCAATCACGACACTCATGGGACCTCCGTAGTTGATGTTCCTGCCGGCAACCTGACGCGGATCGTCCTGACGGCTTCACGCGCCGCTTCTTGGGCAGCCTCTTTCATTTCAACGTTTCGGTGTTTGCTCATGGCGACCGAGGCAACTGCGGTCCCGATGCCGCTAAGGATGATCGTCAGAAGAAGCATGAGCACCGGCGCCACCCACCGCTTATTCACCCGCTCGCGCTCGTTCTCGACGGCCGAGCGTGTAGCGGACGATATCCGCAGCTCGTCGATCTTGGCCTGCGCCTTGTCGCACACCAGGGTCAACGACGCGACGGCGCGATCCACCGACTCGTCGAGCGACATCAGGCGCTCTCCGAGGATGGTCTGGGCGTTGGCGAGTTCGTGAAGCCGATCACGGATGCCCTTATGGCCAGACGTGCCGTTGACCTCGTTCTTGAGCAAAACAACTTCGCCCAACAGGCGCGCAAGTTCGCGCTCCATGTCGGCGAGTTGTTCACGCGAACCGTCTGGCACATCGAGTCCGAGCACCCCGCCGCTCTACCAGCCGGCGGTGAGGAGGAAACTACCGCTAGTCCATCTCCCGCCACAGGAACGAGCAGATCCCGGTCGATGCCGTGGTGAGGCCCTGGATGGTGACCGAGGATCCCGGCTGAAGGATGAGCGTCTGGTAGGTTCTGGCAAAGTCCGTGGCACCGACGAACCCGGTCACCGGGATGCTTCCGATCGTATCGATCACCTCGGGAACCGCCCCGAGCGTGGCGACGGTGTAGGCAAAGGCATCGCCGATCCCGTCTGAGCCATTCGTGCGGCGGAAGCCAGGCGCGAGCGTGTTTGTGATCGGGTCGACGGCTGGCGGCCCGACCATGCCGAGCACGTACAGGGCGGCGCCGGCCGGAGCCGAGCCGAGCGAGACGCCCGCCCGGAGTACCTTCACCCGCTTCTGACTGGACAGTGGGTTGACGAGGGCCAAGGTAACCATCGTCGCGGTGAGAGCGGTGCCGAGCGCCAGCGCCGCCTGGTTCGCAGCGATGTAGCAGTCGCCGTTATAGGCGGCCCTCTCGTCGGCCGCCTCGCCAAATACGAAATCCTGTGGGTTGTCGATCCTCATGGGGTACGTTCCGATCTGCCGGCTGGGCCGGCGGTTGTTTAATTGTCCTCTGAGTGCTGCTCGAACAGTTCCAGTACATCATCATTTAGCGCAAACCCCTCGTTGAGGAGCGAGGTAGCCATCGAGGCTACGACTTTGCGCGTATCGTCGCTCTCTACTACCAAGGCGTCGATGCGGGCGGTTTGTGCCTCGTCCACCTTGGTGATGACGGTAGTGACGCCATCGACGCCATCGACACCATCGACGCCATCGACGCCATCCCGCCCGTTCTGGCCGTCCTGCCCGGTCCCTCCGGTGCCACCCGGCCGCCGCGGGAACGATGCGCCATCGATGACCATCAGGTAACTCCCGAGCTGCGGTCGCCGCAGATCAGTCTGACGGACGGATTCCAGGTATCGGGCGCTCCGCCGACCTCCAGCAGGAGTCGGAAGTCGTCGAGATGGTTCGTGACGAGGTTGTCGCGCCAAAAGTAGCTGTTGGCGGCTATGGTCTCGCCGTCTCCGCCACCGTTGATCGTGATCCAGTTCACAGCGTCGGCCGTATCGGCAGCGATGGTCTGGAACTTGAAGATCATGATCTCTTCTGGCTTGATGGCGAACGTAACCCGGTCGATGTTGTAGGCTCGCCGCCGGAACAGCGTGTTGGAGGTGCTGTGAGCAAGACCAGGGTCGGCGGTGGTGTCGAACAGCACAGCCGTAGCTGCACCAGTCGGAGCCGCTGGGCGCGCGATGATGGTCACGTCGCTCATGTCGCTATCCTACCTTCCTTTCGAGTAGATGTGGTACAAAATGCCACGCTTCTTGCCGCCCTTGCGGTTGGCTCGCAGTGGGAGATTCATCCCCTTAGATGCACGGTCGAACTCAGCGACCTTGCCCTTGGAAATCTCCCCACGCTTCGCCAGGGCGTGCAATTTCCCCCGCTGGGCCTCCGAAGAGTAGGGCATTATTGCCTCTTCATGATTTTGCGCTTGGTTCGCGTAAGGCGGTTGTCAGCTTGCCGTTCTTGGCGGTCGGCGGTTTCCCTGGCTCGCAGAGCCGCTGTGCCTAAGCGCGACAAGGGGCGAACACCGCGGGCGAGTAAAATGTCTTTCACGTCGGCGGCCTGTGCGAACAGGCGGCCGCCAGACGGGTTTACGGTGCCGCGCAGGACGTTCTGCCCAGACAACTCGTCACGCGCACGAAGTGCCCGCAACGTGTCTAGATCGGCGCGAAGCTGTGGGACAAACTCCGACGCCGTGTCGAGTTGCCGGGTGAGTGGCGCGGAAATATCTGCATTCTCGCCATAGCGGGCCAGATTGCTGGCCGCGCGCTTCTCCAGCATCTCGCGGTTGGCTGCACCAGCCAGCGGGTCGGTCGTTCCGACCAAGGAACGCTCGCCCTGCTCGATGCTTTGCATGGTGCCGTGGTAGAAGTCGTTGGCGTCGGCAAACTCCGGGTCGATGGCGCGGATCTGCTCGCGCGCCTTCTCGGCGATCTTCGACATCTCCGCCTCGATGCTCGTGCCCTTGTACTTGATGGCCATGTCGGACGCGGCACGCTTCAGGTTGGATAACTCGTCGAGCGGGGCGCCGCCTGGCATGGGTTCCGCTGGCACCGGGGGGCGGCCCGGGCGGATCTCTCCAGTCGGCCCCTGGACCGGCCCGGTGGCACGAGAGACCGCTGGTGTATCCCCAACGTAGCCCGGTGAGCCAGGTTGAACGGCCGCGCGCATCTCGGCCTCGCCTCGCATCGGTAGAACTTGCCCACGGGTCATGAATCGTGCCCGGAGGCCCGGTAATTCAGGCGCAGCCGTCGATTCGAGCACATGCGTCGGGTGCCCGGTGACAGCCGACTCGATGCGCTGCGGCATCTCGAAACCGGGACCGACGGCGGGGGATGTCCCTGGGGCGCCCATGCCCAGCGCCGCCGCACGAGCTTGACGCCCTGGACTGCCCGACGTGGGCCGTTGTTCGACTGCCGTGGTGAGGGCATCGTAGAACAGCATAAGCTTGCCCATGTCCTCTGTGGCAAGAAGTGGTTCGCCAGCATACGTCTTACTAAGGATGGCCTGCTCCACGAGCCCGCGCAGTTCGGCTGCCTGCTCTGGCGACTGCCACGGCCCGGTACGTTGCTTGAAGGGAGCGTACCATTCCGACAGGTCGGCCCTGGCCTGGTCGAGCGCGTCGAGCGTGTTCTGCCCGGCGCGGTCGCCGATTTTGCCGCGCGCCTCGAACCCGGCGGACTGCACCTCTGGGCTCGACAGCTTGCCACCGCGCGAGCCGGTTATGCCCACCTCGCCGCCGGCAGTCCTCACAGCTTGGATATTCTGGCCACGCCTGGTCAGGGGGGAAGCGATTCGCTCGGATACACGTCCTAGTGCGCCTGCCCCGAAGCCGAGCGCCGACCCCGTCTCGATGCCCTCTCCTACATCTTGGCCGGAGAGTGCGGCCATGCCACCACCGATGGCAGCCCCTTCGCCAGTCGTGCCGGCAAGTGCCATACCTGCCCGCGTTGCTCGTGCCCCCAAGGTCATGCCAGTGCCAATCGGTTTCCCAGTAATCGGTGACAGAGGCAGACCCCTGAGAAGCCTGGCTCCAGCCCGAATACCTGCGCTGCCGATAGCGGCCTCGCCAACCCCACGCGCGATGTGACCCGCGCCTAGGCTAGCTGGATATGTCGCGCGTTCTTCCGGGGTGGGCGAGAGGGGACCTCCGCTTGATGCCAACATCTCTTGTGACATACGAGACTCGGGGTCAATAGCAGCTGCTCCACCTATAGGGTCGCCAGCGATGCCCTTGACCAATGCCTTTGCAGCACCGATAGGACCATGCATTACTGCCTCGCCTGCCGCCGTGCCAAGCGTTTCTCCCGTGCTACGCGCTACATCGACGATTTGCTTGATCGGCCAAGACTGCCCAAGTTCATGCGCGAATGATGGTGTTTCTACCTCTGGCAAACCTTCCATCCCACGTATCTGTGGAGGCTCGGTGCGCGAGGGCGGTTGCTCCACGAGACCCTCAAGTGGCGGCGCGGTCCCGCCACCGTATGGGTGAGTCCCGACGGGACTTTCCATTATCTCGCGCTGCTCGTCGGCACGCAGGATGCGCGGCATGGCAGAGCGGATCTGATCGCCATTGAAGCCCTTGGCGATCATGTCGTCCACGATGGCTTTCTGTGCGGCGGTGAGCGCCATCAGAGTCCCTTGCTCTTGAGGTAAGCGTCCACGTCGTCACCGACGCTCACTGACCAGCGGGCACCCCTAGGGGTTGGCATCGCCGCCCTTCCCCTTCCCTTCGCTGGGCCCGCCGCGCTGGGTGGCGCAACGTCTACGCTCTCATACTCCGGGTTTCTGGACAGCAACTCTTCGGCAAGCTGCGGGTCGAACAGGTCCGCGTTTTGGAACGTGGCGCGCACCTTCGGCACGAACCGGACGTGACGGTTGGCAATAGCCCCCTGAGAAAGCAGCGACGCCTCTCTCAAGATTCTTCGGTTCTCTGGCGTCATCCTGCCCCCGTCCACCCAGTTGGCGACGGCTTGCTTGAATTCACCAATCTTGCCGGCAAACGATTTCAGCGCGAGATCCTGATCCATGTTCGAGATGCGCGGGTCGCCCGGCTGCATCATCCGTTGGATCTCAATGGCGGCCATCTGGTGGGCCTTGGGATTATCGCTGCCCAGGAGGTTGTCTATGTTCTTGAACGCCTCCGAAGTCTCGGCGGCCTTGTCGAGCCCGTACTTGCCTTCGACTTTGTAGTATTAGCGTTCCGTCCTGTCGCGTTTCTCCTTTTGCTTCCGCTCACCGAGGCTCGCCCACCCTGGGCTCGTAGAACGCGGGCGGTTCTCCCTCATCGCAGCCCGTCGGAGCGACGTGTCAACTTCTACCGTCTTGAGACCCTTCTGCCCTTCCATGAGTGCCCTGAACGCTTCGGAGATCACTTTCTGATCGCCGCCCGACATGGCGATTCTCGCCCTCCCCTGCTCCACCAGTTGCGCGAACCGAATGTCCTCCGGTCTGTCCTCCGTCCGTTGTGACCCATCGGAGTCGAGTACGATGCGTGGCTGCGGCGGGTTCATCGCGATCATGTTGATGGCCCAGGCGTCCGCCGCTTTCTTCCCCGCTTGCCGCGCATCGTCTATCGCAACGATAGGCGCTTCGGGGCCGCCGACACGGAAGCGCAGGTTGGCCGCCGCGCGCTCCCTGTCCAGCCTTTGACCTTCCGACTCGCGGCCGTATTCTGCGACATCCTCTCGGTACTGCGGGATGGCGTCTGGATTCTCCTGTTCAGCCGCGTACAAACGGTTGTAACGCTCTACATCTGTCTCAGCCGCAGAGCGCGCCTCCGTCTCTCGCTTCTCGGCCGCCGCCTTCCAGGCGACGCGCTGTTCGGTAGGCATGAGAGCCGGATTCAGCGTCATGGCCTGCGCCCTCACCTTGGCAGCGGCTATGTCAGGCGGTACGACGCTCGTTGGGCGCCCCATGAACTCTGGCGGAGCCGGCGGAGGACCGCGATCTGGCGGCGTGTACGGCGTTCCGCCCAGCTCCTCGAGCTGGACTCCAAGGCTGGCGGCCTTGGCGCGGGCCTCTGCTATGTCGTTCGCGCCGATGCGCTGCCGTATGCTTGCCTCGTCCTCGGCGCGCTGGCGACGCGCCTTGGCTTCCGCCTCGTTGACTACGCGTCCCTCCTCCGCTGCCTTCAGCACGACGGCGCCGCGAGCGGTGTCTGCGCCCTGCTGCGCGATGACGTTCTGCATGTCGTGTTGGCGCTCCAGCTCGCGCCGATCGGCCTCCTGCTGCGCGATCTTCTTCTTGGCGAGCAGGATATTCGCTATATCTCTGCCGTGCCCACTGAAGTCAAACGGCTTCGGCAGTTGCCGATAGATATCTGTGAAGTCTGGACCAGCCATGGGCCTACCCGGCCGCCACCGCAACCTTCGCTCCTTCGATTCCGAAACCTAGGATCATATTGATCGTCTCTCGGTCGACACCCTGCTCAGCGAGGTAAGCCGCGAGGCGCTGCTTTTCCGCGTCGGTCATGGCTGCCACACGGTTCTTGGTCGATTCCGAGATGATACCCGAACGGGCATCCGAGAGGGCGAACTGCTCGTCGTACATCTGCTTGAGTCGTCCGCGCTTAGAGACATCAGCCCCGCCCGCCAACTCGCCTTCCATCTTGAGATAGTCGCCGAGCAACCCTTGTCTGGCGCGATTCTCGTACTCGACAGCGATGGTCGAGTTGTTCAGACCACGCCCAGCAAAGGCGTCTGCGTTGGCGCGAGCGGCCTGGTCTTGCGCGAACTTCAGTTGCCCTTGGCGTGCCGCGTTGTCACTGTAGAACTGCTCAAGGTAGCCAGGCCCGCCGAGTTGGGCGCGATTGGAGTCGGCGACCGACTGGGACTTGTCGTACTCACCGAGGGCGCGGCCCTCGCCCTCCTTGTACATGGTCTCCGCCTGCGCCCCCATAGCCTGGTAGCCTTTTTGTGCTTCTTTGAACCCCTTCTTGAGATCATCGGCCCCAGTTAAATAATCTGCCGCATCTCCTACCTTTCCCACCGCATACCCTGGGACCTGTACAAGCTCCTCGCCGAACTTGGCAGCACCCTTGCCGATCTTTTTGGCGACGTTTTTTGTCCCCTTCCACGCCGATTTCAACCATCCCATGATCAGTTCTCCTGTGCCTGCTGTGGCGCTGTGTGTATTGGGCGTATCATAGGACACTGACCTCGTAGGTTTCGATTGCCTTGACCAGGGTCAGAGGGTACGACGCCGAGTAGCTGATGCGCCATTGCCGGCTCTGGTAGGTCCCGAGGGGGCCGAACGTAGCTGTGACAGCATAATCTCCGGCGTTACCGACGGATGCCCTAAGAGGCTTGCTAAACGGCCCTAAGTCGTCGCGCCACGCAACATCGATCAGCGGCGCGGTGCTACCGATCGTTCCGACCCCACGACGCAGCAGAAGTTCTAAATAGGTCGAGTGTTTGGGGTCCAAAGTCCCCCTGTCTATGAAGCCGGACACCAACTGGACCGGGACGGCGTTGCTGCTCTCGGTGCCTACGTCCAGAGACAATTGGGCGATGGTGCCATCCGACAGACCGACGAGGTGCAAGTTCTTCTCGGGCCAATTAACATATGACCTGATGGCGGGCGCGATCCAGCCGACGTTGTTGTCGTACGATCGCCACTCGCTCCACGTCTCGCTGTTCTCCTCGTAGCAGAACGCGCGGTTGTCGGTCGGGAAGACCCATACCCCGCAGTCATAGGATCCGATATTTGCTCGGAACCCCCAGCAGTCCGAGACCGTTCCAATCTTCGCCAGCGTCTCGTCCATGACGGGCGACGAGATGTACTCGACTTGCCGTCCGTCTGACACCACCAACCGGCGCTGGTGGTCGAGCCACGCGAACTCCTGGTCGAGTTGGATCACGCTGTACGGCGCGCCACACCCGAGATTGATAGTCCTGGCACCGACTAACTTCAAGGCGGCGTCAGGGACGTAGACCTGCGTGGTGGTCGTGCCGAATAAAAACGCCTCGTTAGTGTTGTCGTGGAGAGCCGCTAATGGGTCTGGCCTGGCTTCGGCGGTGATGATGTTTATCCACGTAGACTCGTACGGATCTGGGGATCCGCTGTTACTCTTGTCGGTCACGTAGAACTGTCCGGTCCTGTCGTACACGCTGGCCAAGGCGCGATCGTCAAGGGTTGCGACGTGCGTGGACTTCGGTGGAGATCCGCCCAGGTTGGACGACAGCCCAGCTCCGTTCCACTGCTGGATCGTCCCACCGCCCGCCACCAGCAGGCGCGACGTTGTCCTAACCCCGACATGCGTGAACGTCGGTCGCAGAGATCCCGAGAGTTGTGTTGCAGCCGTCGTGTCGGACAGTGCGATGTAGCCACCGTTCCCGTCGCACGCCCAAAGCTTTCGGACCCCGGTGGTGCGGTCAGTCACGGCTGTTTGGGCGGTGTCGGTAACCTGGTCTTGCGTGACGAACACCAGCCAGTTCCAGAATGGGAACATCCCGATCACCGGGCTGGCGATAGGGGCACTCGTCGGAAAGCCGGCCCACGTCGTCACGCCTGGCCTCGTCCTGATGCACCGCTTGTCCACCTCCGCTCCGCTGACCAGGCAGTTGAGCATCCGGGGCGGAGCGCCGGCAAGTTCTTCTAGGCCTGACATCTGGCCTTCGGTGAGCGGCACGGCGGCAGTTGGCATTAGCTAGCTCCCTGAGTGGCCGCGATAATCATCCATTTTGCATTCGTGTACTGCAAGACTGCCGTATACGTCTGGCCGGTGGTAGTTGAAGGGGCAACGCCAGTGTTATTAACGATAGCTGCGATAAACGAGAACCCTGCGACTGTGGCAGTTTTGATAACCGTGAGAAATACCAGGGTGCCTTCGCGCGTCGTGAACACATTGGTCGGTGTCTGGATCTCACAGTTCGACGCCACGTTGTTGAGCGTCACCTTGCACACATTCCCGTATTCCAAGCGCGGCGTAAAATTCGTTACACCAGCGATTGTTGCTGTGTTGAGCGATGGGTTTAAGTATTGGCCTAGAGGGAGTTGTGTAAACGCCGCGTCAGCGATTATCACAGAGGACATAGCTGTATTGGTATACGTCGGGTTAGCGTCGAACGTGTTGCCGAACGACTGGAACTGACCCACTACCGTCGGACGCAGCAGGTAGATTACGGCGGCAGCAACGTTGTTGAAGTGATTGCCCAGGAACGCGATGCCGACGCCAGACCATGTCGTGAAAGTAGTCCCGTCATCGACTAACACGAATCCATTGGTAGCCCCGGCAATCCGGCACTTAGTGAACTTGATGTCCGTCGTGAGCCCAGCGATGGCTATGGTCGGGATGGTTGCGCCGGTGCCACCGGCTAGATAACATGAGTCAACACTAATGTGGCGTGTTGTATTGGCCGCCCCCTGGCCGATCCGCAGTGCGCAATCACCTGCTACCGTGGCGCGCGTCCCTATGCTGCAATCACGAATGTACACGTTCTGGCTTTGATTAATTCCGCTCTCTCCTATTGCTACGCCCACGCTCCATAAACTAGGAACATTCACGTTCGACAGCACGACACCGTCACACCCGACAATCGAGATCCCTATGCCAGACCCTGTACTAGAATGCAGCAGGTTCATGTTTTCGATCCGAAGGCCATTAGCGATGGTTACGGTAATGCAGTTGGCAGATGCGTGATTAGACTTGATCGTGGTTGTCCACAGACCGGAGCCGCGCAGGATTACGCTGATCGTCGTGCTGGCGGGCGTCACTGTCAGTGCAGCCGAGATCAGGTACGTGCCTTTCGGGAAGAACACCTCGCCACCTCCACGCGCGATCACTCGGTTGATGGTCGCCTGGACCGCCACTGTATCGTCGGTTGCCCCAT
>ERZ1292623.1330-Hain-H51-01um-R1-1330-length-23998-cov-14_pt1 | contig 10771 bp, 16 predicted proteins | sample MGYA00564398_ERZ1292623 | MGnify/ENA primary metagenome ERZ1292623 (study PRJEB36523, sample SAMEA6512633) | groundwater metagenome | collected 2019-01-07 | study: AquaDiva: Metagenomics assemblies of 32 groundwater samples
TGAGATCTAAAATGCGTTATTGCAATAACTCCTTAAGTTGCGCGTTGATTTCCAAGAACTTTTTATAGGCGGATTTGATTTTGACGAGAGTCAGTTCCACTAAATCCTGAATAGAATTTTCCGGTTCTTCGTCAGAAGCAGAAAGCAATATTTCTTTGGCTTCGCTGATAAGCTCTTTAGCTTGCTTAAGGTCGGCGCTGGATGAACCAAGCAGGCCCTGAAGCCGGAATTTCTTTAATAATTTTATATCTTTCAAACGATTGAGATCGCCGCTAATCCGCTCAAAGCGGTTATTGGCTAATTCTAAAAATTCCTCGCCTTGAAAAACAAGGAGAAAATCAATCACTTTTTCTATTCCCGGATTAAATATCTCATTACGCCAATTTTTAATTTCAACGCCAATCTGTTTAACGACAGCCGCTTCCCGGGCTTCTTCTAATGCCGCTAAAGCATTTTCATAATAAGCTAAAAATTTTTCCAAAGACGACAGTAGACTTTCCCGCAAATCAACAAACCCCGGCTCCAATCCTTCTAAATTTTTAAGGCGATTGTAAAAATTTTCTGTCCGGCTGATGGAGAAATCCAAAACTTTCCGCAGGGCATTTTTGCGGTTGGCGAGATCGTCTACCTCTTTAACTTTTTCTACGCTATCGGAAATATCTTCAATGATGGATTTCAAGACTCCCGATTGAGCTCGAGATTGAGTTGCCGGCAGTGATAGCGCCAGCGCTACCAGCAAGCCGATTGAGAATTTAGACATTATAATGTGAGTTCGTCTAATAATTCGTCTATTTTTTGGCCAATAGCTTTATCGTTTTGAGAAGAATAGGAAATCTCATCCAAACGAATTTGAAAATCCAGATTGTTTACTTCGTTTCTTAATTTAATATCGTTGAGATTGGATAAGATTGCCGGGGAAACTCCTTCTAGATTTGAATAAGTTAAGCCCCCAACCAAAACGAATAATAATAAACTGGCCAAAGTCAGAGCCGCGCCCCACTTAAAGCTTTCCAATAAACTGGTCCGCAAATCATCAAAACCAAATTTATTTTGACGAGCGGATAAAATTAAATCCTTGGAACGTTTAAGAAAACCTTCTTCCGGCGCTATAGATTTTATCTTTTTTAAAATTTTAGATAGTTGTTCCTCCATCCCGTTAGAGACAGGTCGTCGATAGACGACCGTAAACCAGCCGATTATATCGCATCGACGTTTTAATCTTTTTAATTATGTCTTTAATAATAATCATGTATAAGTGTCTCTAACGGGATCCATTTTCTTTTAATAACTTTCTTAGCTCTTGAATGGCCCGATATTGGATCAATCGGACAGACCCGACGCTCTTGCCGAGTATTCCGGCAATATCGTCATGAGAAAGATCTTCAACAAATTTCATAATCAAGACGTCTTGCTGTTCCGGACCCAGCTCTCCAATCAATTTCTGAATCAATTCCATACTTAGCGTTCTCTCCAAATCATTTTCAGTAACACCGACTACTTTCACTAAATCTTCGTCAATCGCGTCAATGTCGGAATGAACCTTCCTAGTCCGATAATGGTCTATAATTTTGTTGCGGGCAATTTGATAAAGCCAGCTGGAGAAAGGGAATCCTTTGGGCTTGTATTTTCTAAGATTCTGCCAAGCGCTTAAAAAAACGTCATGAGTTAAGTCTTCGGCCACAGATTTTTCAGTCACTTTTAATAAAATAAAACGGTAAATCTGCGGCGTATAATGATCGTACAAATGGCCAAAATAGGCTTGATTCCCCTTCTTGGCCCCCTTAATTAGATTATTCTCTTCCTCTAACATATATAACGAACGGGCGGGCTATTAATTACCCACCGCTCTTTGAAAGATTAGCACAAAAAAAGGCCTTCAGCTACCCTTCCGAAAAGAGAGTAGGATCCAAACCAGAATCAGATTGAGAAGTCAAAAAATGAGGCGATTTCAAGACGCGACGACGAAATTGTACCTGTTGGCACATTGAGGAGGAGCAACGAAGAAATCGCCCATTTTTTGACTTCCCGCTTGGCGGAGCGAATTCAACGAATCTTCTTTGTCGCTCGTCGCTCACGTACCACAAGGTACGCATCGCTCCTCGCTTCGTGAATCTTCGCCGAATTCGCTTCACTCAACTAATTCTGGTTTGGATCCTGCTCTCTAGGGAGATTAGAAAAATGGCGGAACTCGCCAGTACGATAGACGGACCCGGAGGCCAATTCAGCCAATTGGAGAGGAAAACTCCAATTAAGACGCTTAAAATCCCGAATAATACGCTTAACAACCCATAAGTCCGAAGATTGGAAGCAATATTTTTGGCGGCGGCGGCCGGAATTATTACTAAAGACCCCATTAAGAGAGTGCCAACCACTTTAACTCCTAAAGCTACGATAATCGCGACTAAACCAAGAAACAGCAAATCAATCTTGTCTGTTTTCACTCCTTGAGACTTTGCCAAATCCGGTGAAATCAGTCCCAAAACCAGTTTATCGCGAATCAAACTCATAATCATTAAAACAGCCGCAGATAAAGCGACGGCAAAAATGCCATCTACTGATTGAACCTTGGAAATGTCGCCGAATAAAGCCTCAAGCAGTTCCGGCTCTGGAGTAACGAGAACGCCAATGGCGAGCGAAAAAGTAAACATTAGGCCGACAACCGCTTCCGTTGGCAGAGTTGTCTTTCTTTGAATTGACCAAATGGCAATGACGCCTAAAGCCAATGCCACGAAAGCTCCCAAAAATGGATTAATCTTGTAAGTTAATGCTATGCCTATTCCGGGAAGGGCCACGTGAGAGAGCGCGTCCCCCACTAAAGACATCCGCCGCAATACCATGACAGACCCCAAATAGCCGGAAGCCGCTCCGACAAAAATTCCAACAATCAAACTTAAAATTAGATTGTAATCTAAATTAATGGCCATGGTGATAAACTCCCACTTCGGTTCCGTAGAGCTGTTCAAGAGCGGAAGAATTTAAAACATCTTTAGGAGACCCGTAGCAAATTTTTTCTTTATTAATACATAGAACCTGATTGGCATATCGGTAAACTACATTAAGATCGTGAGAAATAAGAAGAATGGAGAGATTGCTTTTCTTTCTTAATTTTTCCAAAATCGAGTAAATAGTTTCCTCTCCGCCAATATCAACGCCGGCAGTCGGCTCGTCAAATAACAAAACGTCCGGATGGCCAACGACGGCATAAGCAATTAAAATCCTTTGCAATTCTCCGCCAGACAGGTCGCCCATTTTTCTGTCCAACAAATGATGGCTTAAATGATGTTCTGAATGGTGGCCGCTCTGGCCAAGCACTTCCAGCGCTTCCAGCAACTCTCCCTTAGGAGCGTTTTTGAATCCCAAAAAATCTCTGACTGTTATGGGCAAGTCTTTGCCAACGCTAAGTTTTTGAGGCACGTATCCTATTTTCACGCCCGGCTGCCATTCAATTTTTCCTTCGTAGGGAATCAGTCCCAGTAATGTCCGAAAAAGCACAGTCTTGCCAGCGCCGTTGGGGCCAATAATCGCGACAATGTTTCCTTTTTCTACATCAAAAGACAGATCGTTAAGAACTTTCAAAGTGTCAAACCGGACGTTCAGATTTTTTACTTGGAGAATGGGAGACATCCCGTTAGAAGTGGAACCCATTTTGAATAGAACCTTTTAATATCATAACTTTTTTATTTCTACCCGTTTGGCAGTAACGGCCACATTGGGCGTCACTTCTAACGGGAGACATAGTGGGAGTTTATCATGAACGTGGTAAAATATAAACATGCATAAATTGATATCTTTTGTTATCTCCGAGTCTCCAAAAGCCAAAAAAGGCGCTCTTTTGGAGCAAAAACCGGTTCAAAGCGCGCCGCAATATTATGAGATCTCAATCCCTCAACAATTCGCCCTCGGACAGGAGAAAGTTAAAATTAACAACAAAGAAATAACTTTTTTTGTCCGTTCTTATCCGCCGGAAAATATTTTAGTGGAGGCGTCGGTTGAGGTAGATGACATTTTCTCTCTTCAAACATTTGACCTTCGGGAAAAATTAGTTGATAGCTGTCAAAAAATTTCCCAAAAATACGGCGGCAGTTTGGAACTTAGCGAAGAATACTCCGTTGCCTTGGTCTCCGGCTATGAAGGAGACCCGGAACAATTCTTAAGCAAAAAACAAGCCATTTCCGCTTTCTTGAAGTCTGAAAAGGAGCTTTTAGATGAAAACGAGATAGATTACACTCTCTCCAAACAAATTAAATACGCGAAAGACGACTTGGTAATCGTGGATTGGGACGGCGCTTTTGTTTTTGACACTAGCGGCCAAATTGACGACATCATAGATCTCTTTCAGGTCGCTAATCTTCAGCTTCTCCGCTATCGGGTGTTAGATCGGGAATTGGACGAAAGACTGGCAAAAACGGCTAAGTTTACTAAAGTAGAAACTAAAATACTGATTCGAAAAGAATTGGGGCGCGCTTTTAAGGAAATGATCGGGGCGCGGTCCAAATCTATATCGGATTTTGAAGCGCTGGAACGGGATATTAAACTAATTGGCGATTGGTATTCCGCCAGATTGCACGATTTGGTTTCCAAAAAATTTAAGCTGGATGAATGGCGAAAAAGAGTTCAGGAGAAAATGGACTCTATTGAGGATATATACAACATTGTATCCGAAAATTTCAGCGTTTCCCGCCATCAGCTTCTTGAACTAGTTCAAATTATCTTGTTTTTTGTTTTACAAGCCGGCTGGTTCGTTCTTCTAATTCTTGAATTTATTTATTTTACGAGGTGACCGGCGGCCTTGATTTTTTCAAAATTCAGAGTAAAATTGAGATGTTCTTTGAATTGCGAGGTAGCTATGCGCGGGCAGACTATTTTCATTCCTTTGACGGCATTGCGCTTCTCCAAAAAATCTGGAAGCGGCGTCTGTCCTCATCGTATTGAGGAACTTAGATCTAAAATCGAAAACGGCGAAAATATTGAACCGATACGGGTCAACATGATTAGCGACGGAATCTACACGATTAAAGATGGCCGTCGTCGCGTCCAGGCGTACATTGCGGCCGGTTTCTCGGAAATTCTGGTTTTCGTTGAGAATCTATTTGAAACAATTAAACGGTTAGCGCGAAACATTTTTCGCATTCTCCCCGGTTCGCTGGGGACTTTTTTATTTTTTGACATCATGTTATTTTTCAAGCAGTAACTGGGGCCCGTAGCTCCGATGACCCAACGCGGTCATCGTGAGTCCCCGATGCGCAAAATGCGCATCGGGATAAAGTGGTATTACGGCGCATTCGTCCCGATTTGTAAATTTTTGATTGTAAAATATAAACGAATTGCATTTCAAAAATTTGAAACAAATCGTGGATCCGCGATAACTTTGGTGGGCTCATAGTAAAGTGGCATTACGCGCCCTTCGCATGGGCGAGGCCCGGGTTCGATTCCCGGTGAGTCCACAGTGAGTCCACCAAAGTTATCGGGACACGGGCGAGGCCCGGGTTCGATTCCCGCCGGTGAGTCCACCAAATTTGATTTTGCTCAGACGTGACGTGAGGAGGGTGGTTAGAAGTTATCCACACCTGTTTTTAGAGAAATAAGGACATCTGTAGTATGATTAAGTCAATGGCCGTTGAGGCTTAAAAGGTCGGTTAATTAAAGAGAACATTTTAATGCTTATTGAAAGTTGGGTAAACGTCTTAAGAGCTTCATTGCAAAATCTATGGCTCACAGTAGCCGGTTTTTTGCCTTCGTTAATAGGCGCTTTAGTAGTTTTCCTCGTTGGTCTAATAGTAGCCGCGGTGTTGGATAGAGTGGTAGAACGCCTGGTTTTTTACTTAAAACTAGATGCCTTATTGAGGAAGCTGGGAGTTGAAGTATATTTGCATAGGGCTAATTTAACGCTGAACGCTGGCCATTTTCTTGGAAAATTGGTTTATTGGTTCTTTGTATTAGCCTTCCTTCTAGCGGCTTCCGATATATTAGGTTTTGTTACTTTGTCCGGGTTCTTGCGAGATGTCCTGAATTATGTTCCGGATGTCTTAGTGGCAGTGTTGATTCTGCTTGCCGCTTTGCTATTAGCTAGACTTTTGAGGGGTTTGGTTGTCAGTTCCGTCATGAGCGCTCAAATTCACGGAGCTAAAGGCCTTGGCACTTTGACCTGGTGGGTAGTGATTGTTTTCGGCCTCTTGACCGCGCTAGTGCAATTAGGAGTAGCCGTTAACATCATCAATACCTTAATCACCGGCTTGATTGCCATGTTAGCTCTCGCTGGCGGCTTGGCCTTCGGTCTTGGCGGCAGAGAATACGCCACTAAATGTCTTCAGAGACTGGAGGACGAAATAGAACATAAAAGATAATAATAGAATCTAGATTCTAACAAAAAATCCCCTTCTGACTGACGGGGATTTTTTGCTTGACATTTAATAGCTTGATGTGCTATAATGTACAAGGCCATATTAAGGAGACGGCTGATGATCAGGATTGAGGATTTGCCGTTGTTCAGAAATCCGAGTTTTCCAAGATTTATTCTCGCTTATCAGAATCTTCTTGGTTCCATCAAAAATACATTTCGCGTCATTGGGGTCTTTCCTGACGGGACGGTTTCAAGAAATGCCGTACTGGCAGAACTGCAAAGGGATTTCATCGTGGAGGAAGTTGCTCAAGGCATAACTGACGAATTGAATCGCCATCAGTCACTGGGACTCATTGACTGGTCTACCACTCCTCCAACCATCAAGCCAGTCTGATAAAGGCTGGCTTTTAACGCTTCTTTCTTAAAAACGTCGGAATATCCCAAATGTCTTCGGATTTTTTCTTGTCTTCAGCGGCGCCATTTTTTTCTTTTTCTTTGACGACAGGCCAATTTTTTTCTTTGCTTAGGCCGTTGCCATTTCCGTTCGTGGAAATAACCGGAACTGCCCTTTCTTCTGAAGGCCTGGAACCAAATAAAGTGGAAACTGACGACTCCAAGCCGTTTTTCATTCCGTTGCCATTGAAACCGGTGGCAATCAAGATAACTTTAATCTGCCCTTTTTTGAGTTTTCTGTCATGGTAAGCCCCAAAGATAATTTTTGCCGACGGGTCAATTGATTCCCCGATGCTTTTGGCGATATCGTGAATTTCGTTCATTCGCAAATCTTTGCCTCCCGATACCGCGAAAAGCAATCCTTTTGCCCCTTCAACGGAAACTTCCAGCAACGGAGAATTAATAGCTTGGTCAACGGCATTCAGCGCTCTTTCCTGCCCCGCCCCCAAGCCAATGCCGACAAGAGCCGGACCGGCGTCTTTCATAATCGCCTTCACATCGGCAAAGTCCACATTAATAATGCCGGGCATGGCAATTAATTCGGATATGCCTTGAATGCTATAACGCAAAACATCATCAATGTATTCAAAGGCCTTGATGATAGGTGTGTCTTTTTGAATAACGCTGAAGATTCTATCGTTGGGCACCACGATCAGAGTATCTACTTTGTCCTTTAGTTTCAGCAGAGAATCCTGGGCTATGCGAGATCGCTGAACGCCTTCAAAAGCGAACGGCTTTGTGACAACGGCAATAGTGAGAGCGCCTAATTCCTTGGCAACTTCCGCGACCACGGCAGAAGCTCCAGAACCGGTTCCGCCCCCCAAGCCCGCCGTTATAAAAACCAAATCCGCTCCTTTAAGAACTTCGGTGATTTCCGATCTGTTCTCTTCGGCCGCCTGCCTTCCTAATTCCGGATTCATTCCAGTGCCCAGTCCTCTAGTGAGATTTTTTCCGATGTAAATTTTATATCTGGCTTGGCAATAATCTAAATCTTGAGCGTCAGTGTTGATAGCGACCAAATCTAAGCTACGGATCGCCAAACTATCCCGCATTCGGGAAATGGCGTTGCCGCCGCCGCCGCCAACGCCAACCACTTTAATTTTTGCGGCGTAATCACTTAATTTTTTAGGTTTAACGGCTGTATTGTTTCCCATGATGATGCGATGCCTAAACGCTCATTGTTTTTAATTGAAGGCCTCGATTTTGCGACCAAGTTTGAGGCGCGCTATGGAATGAAAGATTTAAATATCTTTTTAATAAATTCCGTGAGGAAAAAGCCGGGAGCGGCTTCGGAATTTTCCCTGTCGCCTCCCCATAAAGCCAAACCAAAAGCGCAGGCCAGATCAGGATCTTCGGCCTGGCCCATTAATTCCGAACTATTAATTTCAAACTCGGCGGCGTTGGGAATTCCTATTTGCGCTCCCAACCGCAATTCTTGTTTGGCTAAATCAACTATTCCGGGCATTTTTGCTCCGCCGCCCACTAATACGGCCCCCGCCGGCAATCTTGATGATTTTCCAACGCGCTTCAGTTCATTATTAACAAATTCCAGTATTTCGGCAAGCCGGACTTCCAAGATTTCCGCGATGAATCGGCGGCTGATTGTATTTTTGGCCGCCGCGTCAAATTTTCTCATATCAATCATTTCCCGGGCGGGAACTTCTTTCGCCATTGCCGATCCAAGCGTAAGCTTGATGCTGTCAGCCACGGGAATAGAAGTTTTCAAGCCAATGGCTAAATCGTTGGTAGCGCTTCCAGAGCCGATTGGAAACACGGCAGTGTGAATAATTTTATTCTCTTCATAAACGCACAAGCTGGTTTTGCCAAACCCAATGTCAATTAGCGCGACGCCCAAATCCTTTTGAGTCTTAGACAGTATTGAACGGCTCGCGGCTAATGGACTGAAAATCAAACTGGAAACACTGCCGCCGGCGCTTTCCACGCAGCGAGTTAAATTTTTAATCACTGGTGAAAAAGCGTCAATGATTAAACTATTAACTTCCAGCCGATTGCCAATCATTCCCAAGGGATCGGTAACGCCGTCTATGTCGTCAACGATAAATTCTTTAGTAACGGAATGGACGATCATTCTGTTTGGAGGCAATTTGAGAGCTTGAGACGCTTCAATGGCCCTATCAACATCATCATGATGGATTTCCGAGTCCGCTCTGGAGACTGCCACAATTCCTTTTGACGGTTGGGATCTAAAATCCGCGCTGCCAACGCTTAAATAAATATTTTTCAGGGCTCCTTTGGAGACTTGCTTAACTTCGGCGAGCAATTGATTAACAGACCGGGTGGCTTCCGCCAAATCGTCCACTATCCCTCTCCGGATGCCGGCCGACGGCATTTTTAAAATTTTAATTAAGGCGAGCTGGCCGTTTTTTTTCCTTTCGGCTACGATTCCCTTGACGCTTTGCGAACCAATATCAAGACCGAGAATATAATTTTGCATATATCTTTTTTAACAAAGACGCTTCTTTCTTTTGCATTCTAATTGTATCACCTTTCTTTTTGTGGTCATAGCCTAATAAGTGCAAAAAGCCGTGAACAAGCATATAATCCAGTTTCGCTGGAATTTTCAAATAAGGAGATTCTTTTTTAATGTAGTCGGGGTTTAAGTATATTTCTCCTAACGGCTGATAGGCAGTATCTGGGTGCGGGAAATTCTTCGGCGCCGGAAAAGCAAGAACATTTTTCTTCATGAAATCATTGCCGACTAAATAAATTTCTAAAGACCGCTTCCTTAAATCAAAAAAACGAGCCAGTTTTGTGGCCGTCTTTTTGATTATTTGCGCCAGCCGGCGGAATTTTTTATCATACGCTTCCACGACAATTTTCATGATAAAAAATTATTTAATTTTTTCTTTGATAATGCCGCTGATAATTCCGGCGTCGCCTTTCCCTTTAAGTTCTTTCATAACCTCTTTCATTACGGAACCAAAATCTTTAGCAGATACCCTTTTAATGATGGCCTCCACGAGCGGTTCCAGCTCTTCTTTGCCTAACTGTTTCGGCAAATAGCGTTCAATGACGGCCAATTCTTTTTTTTCCTTTTCGGAAAGGTCGTTTCTTCCGCCTTGTTCAAAAGCCAAAATAGAATCTTTGCGTTTCTTGGCCTCGCTTCTTAAAACTTCCATAGCAATCTCGTCAGTCATCGCGAAATCGGGTTTCTTGGCGTGAAGGTCAATTTCCTTATTGTGCAATGAAGCCAATAACATCCTTAAAACACTCAAAGCGCCGCTATCTCCGGATTTCATGGCGGCCTTCATGTCTTCGTTTAATTTTTCTTTCAGCATTATAAAATTCCTAGCTTCTTTGCTCTTTCCAATTCTTTTCTTTTGGTTTCGCGGTGCAAAGCCGATAATTTTCTCTTCAGTTTGTTGGGCGGACGATTAGTAAACCGGCGCCTTTTTGCTTCGCGCAAAACGCCGCTCTGTTGAACTCTTTTGGTAAAACGATAAATCAGCGTACCGGATGATTCGCCTTCTTTTCTTTTAACTTCAATTGGCATTGGATTATAAATTTTGAACTTTTTTAATTTTTTCCGCGATTTCTTTCAGCGATTCTGCTGGAGGATTATTCACTACGGAATGGATGGAAGCGCCCTGATCATTGGAAAATCTGGGCATAACGTGGATGTGCAAGTGGTCAACAACCTGTCCGCTAACCCGGCCATGATTGATGCCGATAGTGAATCCTTCCGGCTTAAAAGCTTTAGTTAGTATACCAGCAATCTTTTTAACAGTCAAAAAGACTTTCCCGACTAAATTATCCGGCAAATCCAAGATATTTTCCGCGTGAATTTTGGGAATAATCATCGTGTGGCCGGGCGCCCGAGGGTGAATGTCCAGAAACGCCAGAGTGTCGGAATCTTCATATACTATTTCGGCTGGAATTTGTTTATTTGCTATTTTACAAAATAGACAATCCATAGTACTCCACCAATATAGCGAATCTAGCGCCAATAAGCCAATA
>ERZ1292623.4946-Hain-H51-01um-R1-4946-length-10771-cov-8_pt1 | contig 10771 bp, 11 predicted proteins | sample MGYA00564398_ERZ1292623 | MGnify/ENA primary metagenome ERZ1292623 (study PRJEB36523, sample SAMEA6512633) | groundwater metagenome | collected 2019-01-07 | study: AquaDiva: Metagenomics assemblies of 32 groundwater samples
AGAAGCTCGAGATCGACGGCCTGCGTTTCGAGGTGTTGCGCGCCGACAGCCGGCGTGTACACCTGCTGAAAGTATCCCGCCTTGCCGAACCTGTTTAACCGCGCGCGGCTGCGCGCGGCCCTGGCGGCGCCGCGCGCCGATCTGCTGGCGTTGCTCGCCGGCGCGCTGCTGGCGCTGGCGTTCGCGCCGCTCTCCATTTTTCCGCTGGCGATTCTGGCGCCGGCGTTGCTGTTTCTCCTGTGGCTGGACGTCACGCCGCGGCGCGCGTTGTGGCGCGGCTGGCTGTTCGGTGTCGGGCAGTTCGGCGTCGGCGTGTCGTGGGTGTATGTCGCGATCCACGACTTCGGCCATTCCGGCGTACCGCTCGCGCTGTTTCTGACCGCCTTGTTCTGCGGCGTCATGACGCTGTTTCCGATGGGCGCGGGTTATGTGGTGGCGCGCTTCCTGCACGGGCCGGATTGGCTGCGCCTGGCCGTGCTGTTTCCAGCCGCCTGGACGCTCAGCGAATGGCTGCGCGGCTGGATTCTGACCGGTTTTCCCTGGCTCAATCTCGGCTACAGCCAGATCGATGCGCCGTTGCGCGGGCTTGCGCCAGTGCTCGGCGTTTATGGCGTCTCACTGGCGGTGGTGGTGAGCGCCGGCTTGATTCTTTTTCCGCTCCGGGACACCAGCCGCCGCCAGCAACTTGCCGCCGCCGTTTTGTTTTGGGTGTTGTGGCTGGGGGCCTGGGGACTCACGCGTGTCGAGTGGACCGAACCGGCGGGAGAACCGTTCAAGGTAGCGCTGGTGCAGGGCAACATTCCACAGGACACCAAGTGGCGGCCGGAGCTTAAGGCCGCCACGCTCGATCTGTATGCCGGTCTCACGCGCCAGAACTGGGACAGCCGCCTGATTCTGTGGCCGGAGGCGGCGATTCCGGTTTTCCATCACGAGGTCGCGGACGATTATCTGGCCGGACTCGCGCGCGAGGCGCGCACGCATGGCGCCGATATTGTGCTCGGTATTCCGGTGCTGGACCGCAACACCAGTCGCTACTACAACAGCCTGCTGAGCCTGGGCGCCACGCCCGGCTTTTATCATAAACGTCATCTGGTGCCGTTCGGCGACTTCGTGCCGTTCGCGGAGTTCTTGCGCGGCCTGATCCGTTTTTTCGATCTGCCCATGTCCGGCTTCAGCGCCGGACCGGACCGGCAGCCATTGCTGGAGGCGGCCGGCCAGAAAATCGCCAGCGCAATCTGTTACGAGGATATATTCGGCGAGGAGTTGATTCAGGGGCTGCCGGAGGCGAGCCTGCTCGTGAACGCCACCAACAACGCCTGGTACGGAAACTCCTTCGCACCGCACCAGCACCTCGAGATGTCGCGCCTGCGCGCGCTCGAGACCGGGCGTTACATGCTGCGCGTCACCACCAACGGCGTCTCGGCCATTATCGACCAGCACGGCAAAATCCGCGCCCGCTCGCCACAGTTCGAAACCCACGTGCTTACTGGTGAAGCCGTGCCCTACGCCGGCGCCACCCCCTATGTGCGGACCGGGAATCTGCCGGTGATTTTGCTGATACTGGGCGTCCTTATTTATGGGGGTCTGGCTGCGCGGCGCCAGTCGGAGTAAGACCGTGTCGCCGGAATTGGCCAGAAAACGCCGAGGCAGTGCCGGTTTTTCCCGGCCGGACCGCTGAATCGGGCAATGATTTGTGGCGATGGCGGAGTGAACGGCCTGCTGAGCACGGCTGGCTTTTCAGAAAAGAGGCGTTTATTCTTCTCGTACTGCGCACTGTGTTAAAGCAAATGCCGCAAGCGCCACGAGCCGAACCACAGGCAGAAATATGCGCAAAGCAGGTCTGTAAGTTGCCAATACTTTTCCAGGGGGAGCTATGTTGAATTCCAGATCAGGTATTTCGTTGCTATCGGCAGTCGCTGCATTGCTTGCCTTTTCGGCCGCCATCGCGCAACAGCCCGCGCCGACCCCGGCTGCTGCGCCGGCCGTGCCGGCGATCCCGCCCACCTGGGCGCAGGGACGCACAGCGGCGCAGGAAGCCGCCAACCTGGCGCCGCATCCGCCGGGACTCTCCTCCCTGCCGGTCGCGGAAATCCCGCTCGACAAGATCAAGCTGCCGAAAGGTTTCGAGATCAGCGTCTGGGCCAGTGGCATTCCGAATGCGCGTTCCATGGTATTTGGCAAGAATGGCACTTTGTTTGTCGGCACGCGTTTTGTCGGCAACGTCTACGCCGTCGTCGAAAAAGATGGCAAGCGCGAAGTGAAGACCATCGCCAAGGGCCTGCACCGCCCCAACGGCGTGGCCTTCAAGAACGGCTCGCTGTATGTCGCCGAGCTGTCGCGCATCATCCGCTACGACAACATCGAAGCCAATCTGGATAACCCGCCCAAGCCGGTCGTGGTGTTCGACGCGCTGCCGAAGGATGAGCCGCACGGCTGGAAATTCATGACTCTGGGACCCGACGGCTGGCTGTATTTCCAGATCGGCTCGCCGGGCAACATCACCATGCCGCCGGTCACGCACGCGCAGATCGTGCGTGTCGATCCCGACAATGCGGTCCTCGAGACCGTCGCCGCGGGCATCCGCAATAGCGTAGGCATGGCCTTCCATCCCGTGACCAGGCAACTGTGGTTCACCAACAACGGCCGCGACTGGGTGAACGACGATCTCCCCAACGATACGTTGCACCGCGTGACGCGCAAGGGCATGAACTTCGGCTTCCCGTTCTGCCACCAGGGCGATCTCCTCGACAACGAATACGGCAAGGGCCGTTCGTGCAAGGAATTCGATGCGCCCACGCTCAAGCTCGGCCCGCACGTTGCGGCGCTCGGCATGCGCTTCTACACCGGCCAACAGTTCCCGGCAGAGTACAAGAACAATATCTTTATCGCAGAACACGGTTCCTGGAACCGCGTCAAGAAGACCGGCTTCAACGTGAGCCGCGTGGTGCTCGATGCCAACGGAAAGGCCGTGAAATACGAACCCTTTGCCACCGGCTTCCTGCAGGGCGAAACCTTCTGGGGCCGGCCTGCCGACGTGCAGGTAATGCCCGATGGCTCGCTGCTGGTGTCCGATGACGTGGCCGGCGCCATCTATCGTATCGCCTACAAGAAATAATACGACCCCTCCAACCCCCGCTGCCGTGTCATCCGGGCAGCGGGGGTTTTTTTGATTAGGGAGCCCGTATGAAATGCTTCGGCCGAATCGCTGTCCGGCGAGGTCTGATTGCATGCACTGCACTCACGCTCGTGCCCGCAGCTGCCGCCAGTGCAGCGGATGCTGCCGCAGGGCGGAACAAGGCTGGGGCCTGTTTCGCATGCCACGGCGCCGATGGCAATTCCGCAATCCCGACCAATCCGTCGTTGGCGGCGCAGACACCGCTGTATATTTATTACCAGCTGCTTCAGTTTCGCGAACGGCGCCGCGTGAACGAACAGATGAGCCCTTTCGCGGCCAAGCTTAGCGACAACGACATGAAGGACATCGCTGCCTATTTCTCGGCGCAGAAAGCGCTGGGGACGGGCCAGCCGGTGGACGAGGCCAAGTCCGAATCGGGCAAGGTCATCGCAGCGCGTTACCATTGCGGCTCGTGCCACACGCCCGCTTTCACCGGGCAGAATCATATTCCGCGAATTGCCGGACTGCAGTACGACTACCTGGTCACGCAGCTGCGTGGCTTCAAGACCGGCGCACGCCAGGACATCGACGGCACCATGGCGAGTTCCGCCCAGCCCTTGTCGGAAAAGGACATCGCCGACATCGCCTGGTATCTGGCCGGTTTGCGCTGAGAGCGCAAGCCGCATTGGGGAGGCTTTTCTGCCGTTCTCTCCCGGTCTAAAGGCCGGAATTGGCCAGAAAACGCCAAGGCAGTGCCGGTTTTTTGCCGGCCCCGGACCGCCGAACCAGGCAATGATTTGCGGCGATGGCGGAGTGAACGGCCTGCTGAGCACGGCTGGCTTTTCAGAAAAGAGGCGTTTATTCTTCGCAGGCTCCTACACGAGTTTTCGGGCTGTATCAACGGTTATCGCCACTCAATCACAAGGAGAAAGAAAATGTCTGTGTGCAAATTCATATTGGGCTTGGGGTTCACGCTGTTCGTCGCCGGCGCCGTGGCGCAGGATCGCCCGCCCTACGGCCAGGAAATCGGGCTGGCGCAGGCCAAGAAAATCGCCGCCGGCGCGGCCGCGGAGTCGAAGAAGAACGGCTGGCGCATGGCGATCGCGATCACCGACAATCACGGCTTCCTCGTCTATTACGAGCGCATGGACGATACTCAGACCGGGAGCGTCCAGGTCGCGCTTGACAAGGCAAAGGCGGCGGCCATGTTCCGCCGGCCGACCAAGGCGTTCGAGGAAGGCATCGCCAAGGGACGGGTTGCCCTGCTCGGCCTGACCGGAGCGACGCCGATCGAGGGCGGAGTGCCGATCATGGTCGGTGGAAAGGTTATCGGCGGGGTCGGCGTCAGTGGCGCGAACTCGGATCAAGACGCGCAGGCCGCGATGGCCGGCCTTAAGGCGGCCGGCCTGTAAGAATTAAGAACGCGGCTTGATGACAAAGAACGGTGCCCTGCGAGCGTCATTCTTCACTTTTCGGACTACCACCGTCGCCGAGCCAGGGAGAGCAAAACAATGGCAAGAAACCCCCAATAGCCGGGCAGGGACTTAAGCGTAGAGCCATTGTGGCGCTTCCCGGCCGCACGGCGGTTGGGGCCAAAGAAGGCCGCCGCAGCAACCTGCGGCACTTGGCACACGGACGTGCCAAGTGTTTACGGAGGGCCGCGGCACTACAGTGCCGTTTGGCGATTACCCGCCGCTTGAGGATTTTCTGCGCGGCCTGATCCGTTTTTTCGATTTACCCACGCACATTTACTGAAACCCGGGGGCGTGCAGGCCGAGATGAGCGCGATCACAGGGATATGAACCCAGGCAATAGACGGTGGTTTCCAGGTACTCGAATCGTGTTCCTACAGCGGCTCGGTTTCACCTTGGACCGGCCGCCACGTCAACAGGCGCCTTTCCACTCGCGTCACCACGAAATCCAGCAACAAGGCGAATGCGGTCAACACCAGGATACCGGCCAGTACCGTGTTGATGTCGAACGCCCCTTCCGCCTGCAAGATGAGATAGCCGATGCCGGCGGCGGAGCCGAGGTACTCACCCACCACCGCGCCCACGAACGCCATCCCCACGGCTGTATGGAGACTGGAGAAAACCCAGCTGGTCGCGGACGGAAGATAGACGTAGCGCAGCAGTTGCCGCGGAGCGGCGCCCAGCATGCGCGCGTTGGATAAAACGACCGGGCTCACTTCCTTGACGCCCTGATAAACGTTGAAAAATACAATGAAGAATACCAGCGTCACGCCGAGCGCCACCTTCGACCAGATACCCAGTCCGAACCACACGGAGAAGATCGGCGCCAGGATAACCCGCGGCATGGCGTTGGCGGCCTTGACGTAGGGATCGAGCAGCGCGGACGCGATCGGGCTCAGCGCCAGCCACAACCCCACGGCCAGACCGAGCAAGGTACCCACTGAAAAGGCCAGCACGGTTTCCAACAAGGTAATACCCAGGTGCCGATAGATCTTGCCCGAGGCGAACCATTCCCACACCCGCTGCAACACGATGAGCGGTTTTCCGAAAAAGAACGGCGGCAGGATTTCGGTCTCGGTCAGGACGTGCCACAACGCAAAGGATCCCAGTAACAGCAGCGCCTGATAAACGAACAGGCCGCGGGGCTGCGCGCGTCCGCTAATGCCGTTGACTTTGGACATAGCCTTTTACGACCTCCGCTTTCAAGGTGTCCCAGATATTACGATGCAGTTGCAGGAATTGAGGCGTAAGCCGGATCTCCGCCACGTCCCGTGGCCGCGGCAGGTCGACGGCAAACGTGCCGATCGGTCGCGTCCCCGGTCCGGCCGACAAGATGACCACGCGATCGGAAAGCGCGATCGCCTCCTCCAGGTCGTGCGTAATGAATACGACGGATTTCTTGTTCGCCGACCACAACTCCAGCAACTCGTTCTCCATCAACTGTCGCGTTTGAATGTCGAGCGCGCTGAACGGCTCGTCCATGAGGAGTATTTGCGGATCGAGAACCAGGGTCTGCGCCAGTGCGACCCGCCTGCGCATGCCGCCCGAGAGCTGATGCGGATAGCGATCGCCGCATCCGCTCAATCCCACGCGTTGCAACCAGTCTTGTGCCTGCGCGCGCGCCGCCGCTTGCGCCATCCCGCGAAAGACCAGACCGGCGGCGATGTTGTCCAGGGCATTGCGCCACGGCATCAGCGCCTCGGTCTGAAATAAATAGCCGGCGCGGCGGTTCAGCCCCGTGAGCGCTTGCCCGAACACCGTCACCTTCCCGGCGGACGGTGTCAGCAAACCGGCGGCGACATTCAGGAGCGTTGACTTTCCGCAGCCGGTGGGGCCCACGACGGAAACGAATTCGCCCCGTGCCACGCTCAAGGTGACATCTTTGACGGCGGTATAGGGAGGCGCGCCGCGCGCCTTGGCGGCGAATGCACAAGTAACACCTTCCAGCGCCAATGCCGGGCTGAGCGGCAGCGGCGCGCGCGGTCCAGTCATGGCTACTTCTTATATTTTTTCAACGCCTGCTCGACGAAGCGATTATCGAAGGTCTTGTCGAGATCGATCCTGGCCGCCATCACCGACGGTTCGAACTGGTTCAATACCTTGTATACGTTCCGCGCGCCGGCCATGGTCATGCGCCCATCCGGCGAATAACCCTCCAGGTTCTTTTCCAGTGCCGCTTTGTACACCGCTTTGTCCCCGGTGTAGTACTCCGCCGGTACCGCCGTCACGATTTCGTCCGGTGTTGCCTTCTGGATCCAAAACAGCGCGCGCACCATGGCGTTCACGATGGCCTGGGTGGTGTTCGGGTATTTTTTCGTAAACTCGATCGGGAGATAGAGGCAGCCGGCGCCGTAGGCGCCGCCGTAAACCGTCTGCATGTCCTTGGCCGTGCGGGTATCGACCACGGCCACGATGTCGCCGGCGCTTTCCAGCCGGGTGATGGCCGGATCGAGATTGGAGATGGCGTCAATCTCGCCTTTGCTCATCGCCGCCACCGCGCCGCTGGTCGTGCCGACGCCGACGATGATCACCGCGTCCGGCTTCAGTCCCTCCTTCGCCAGCAGACTGTTGACCATCATGTTGGTGCTGGAACCGGGGGCGGTGACGCCGATCTTCAGGCCCTTCAGGTCTTTGGCGGATTTGTATGCCGCCGCTTTCGCCTTGGGCAACCCGAGAACGATGCCGGAGTAGCGTCCCTGCAGCACCACGGCGGTTATCGCGATGCCCTTGGCCTGCATATTAATCGTATGCTCGAAGGCGCCGGAGACGACGTCAGCGCTACCGCCGACCATGGCCTGCAAGGCCTTCGACCCGCCCGGAAAATCCGCGATCTCGACCTCGAGTCCCTCGTCCTTGAAATAACCGCGCTGCTCGGCGATGGTGAGCGGCAAATAATAGAACAAGTTTTTACCGCCGACGGCCAACGTGATCTTAGGTTTTTCCAGTGTTGCCGCGTGCGCGAGCGGGACACTCGCGCCCCAAAACGTGAATAAGAGAGTGCAGACAACCAGACGGACAGATTGCTTAAGCATAATTCCCCCTCGAGCTACGATTGGGCAGATTCTTTTCGCGCTGTCGCCGGCAGCGGGTGGAGATCGGTGATCTTTCCGGCTTTGGCCACCTGCCCCGGCACCTCGTGCGCGACGATGTCGGGCAGCTTTCTGGCCGCGCGCAAGAGTCTATCCAAGTCCACGCCGGTTACATAGCCCATCGCGTGCAGCATATGCACCAGGTCTTCGGTGCAGATATTCCCGGTGGCGCCGGGCGCGAACGGACAACCGCCAAGGCCGCCGAGGGAGGCGTCGAATCGCAGCGCTCCCGCCTCCAGCCCCGCCAGCACGTTCGCCAGACCCATGCCGCGCGTATTGTGAAAATGCAAGGTCAGGTCGATCCCGGGGAAACGCGCCAGGACGGCGTGCGTCAGCTCCCGCACCTGCCCGGGATGTGCCATGCCGGTGGTGTCGGCGAGCGTCACGCCATCCATGCCGAACTCCAGATAGCGCTCGACAAAACGCAGCACGCGTTCGGTCGGCACCGCGCCTTCGAACGGACAACCGAAGCTGGTACTCAGACTGCCGTTTACCGCGACATCGCGGCCCTGGACAGCTTGCATCACCTCGCCAAAGCCATTCAAGGATTCCTCGGTGCTGCGGTTGACGTTGGCGCGGTTGTGCGACTCGCTCGCGGACATGACCAGATTGATCTCATCCACGCCGCCGTCGAGCGCGCGCTGCGCGCCTCTGACGTTCGGAACCAGGGCGCTGTAGATCACTCCCGGCGCGCGCCGGATGCCGCGCATGACTTCTTCCGCGTCGCGCAGATTGGGTACGGCCTTGGGCGATACAAACGCGGTGACCTCGATCTTGGCCAACCCGCAGGCGCTCAACTCATCTATCAAGGCGATCTTTTTCGCGGTCGGCACGAACGCTGGTTCGATCTGAAATCCGTCGCGCACCGCGACCTCCTGGACATAAAGACGCGTCGCCATCAGATCACGCCTTTTTGTTTCAGCGCCGCCTGCTGCGCCGCGTCATAACCCAACTGCGTCAGGATCTCGGCGGTATGCTCGCCCAGCTCCGGCCCGAGCCACTTCGTGTCGCCCGGCGTCGCGGAGAGTTTGGGCACGATGCCCGGCAGCTTGATCTTGGCGCCGCTCTTGAGCGTGAACTCCTGAATCATCTCGCGTGCCTGATAGTGGACGTCTTCGACGATATCCTTGGCGCTGTAAATTTTGCCGCCCGGTACCTGCGCCCGATCGAGCGCGTCTAACACGTAGTCGATGTCGTGCTGCCCGGTCCAGGCGCCGATCGCCCGATCCAGCTCCTCGGCGCGTTGCGCGCGGCCGGCATTGCCCGCCAACCCGGGATCGTTCGCCAGGTCGTCGCGGCCGATGGCGTGCATGAAGCGCTTGTAAATGCTGTCGCTATTGGCGCCGATGACGATGTACTTGCCGTCGCCGCATTGATAGGTGTTGGATGGCGCGATCCCCGGTAGCGCGGCGCCGCTGCGCTCGCGCACGAAGCCGCCCAGCGCGTATTCCGGCAGCAGGCTTTCCATCATGCCGAACACCGCCTCGTAGAGCGCGACATCTATATATTGTCCCTTGCCGCCGTTGAGCGTACGAGCGTGAATCGCCATGAGAGCGCCGATGACGCCGTACATGGCGGCGAGCGAATCGCCGAGGCTGACACCGACGCGCACCGGGGCGCGATCCGGGTAACCGGTCACGTAGCGTATGCCGCCCATCGCCTCGCCGATGGCGCCGAAGCCGGTGCGATCGCGATACGGACCGGTCTGGCCGTAACCGGACAGGCGCACCATGACGAGTTTTGGATTGAGCGCCGAGAGCGCCTCCCAATCGAGATTCCATTTCTCCAGCGTCCCCGGCCGGAAATTTTCGATCACGATATCGGCGTCCGTCGCCAAGCGGCGCACGATCTCCTGGCCCTGCGGCTCCTTGAGGTTGACCGTCACCGATTTTTTGTTGCGCGCCTGCGCGTACCACCACAGCGAAGTGCCCTGGTGCAGCTTGCGCCAGGTACGCAGCGGATCGCCGCCCTCGGGCGATTCGATCTTGATCACCTGCGCGCCGAATTCCGCCAACAGGCGCGCGGCGAACGGCCCGGCGATCAGCGTTCCAAGCTCGATGACCTTGAGGTCTTGCAGAGGCAGGGGTTTGCGACCCATCGTTGTATCAATGGCAATTCACATTAGATGTATGGCCGTTCGAGACTTACATTGGAGCTTTTTACGGGCGTTGGCAAGCTCTAGCGCCGGCGATCGCTGTATTTTTGTCACCCGACGGCATGATGACGTTGCGCGGGGCGCGACACGTGGTGGACAACGGCAGCCGTTTTGCACGAAAATCCGGTTAGGCAAAACACAACCACGAGGATTTCGACGATGAATCGCATTGCAACGATAGTGGCCGTAGCCGGCTTGTTGGGCAACACGGTGGCCGGCGCCGCCGATAAACCGGCGATCGGTTATGTGGACGTGCGCGCCGTGCTCGTGGAGAGCAAGGCCGGCAAACTGCACAAGGCGGAGATGGACAAGTTTGTCAAGGACAAGCAGGCCGCGCTCAAGAAGGAAGAGGAGAGGCTGAAGTCTCTGCAACAGACACTGGAAAAGGAAGTGCTGACCCTCACCGACGCCCAGAAGCAGGACAAGCAGCGCGGCTTCCAGGAAAAGGTGCAGGCCCTGCAGAAGACGGCCCAGGACGCGGAGCGCGAGCTGCGTCAGAAAGACGCGGACTACACCAACAAGGCGCTGGAAGAGATCCGCAAGATCATCACCGAGACGGCGAAAGAAGAAAAACTGAGCCTGGTGCTCGGCAAGACCGAGATGTCCGTGCTCTATGCCGAGGACGGCATGGACCTCACGCCGAAGGTGGTCCAGAAGTACGACGGCCGTTCCGGCAAGAAATGATCGGGACCCGCGCTTTCCGCCAGCCGCGGCTTGCCGGAGCGCGGGTCGCCGCCGGCAGGTTGCGCGGCGACGGCGGCGCGGCGCGTTCCACGCCCGGCGAAGCGCTCTCGGTGCATGGTTTTCTTGGCATGGCGTCGGAGATCGCGGTGGTTACCGTCCCTATCATCATGTCCAACCCAACACGAGTCCCGCATTAACTCCTGTCCGGCAAGGAGGCAGACATGGCCGATTTCAAGGAAGCATTCGAACTGACCCT
>ERZ1292623.4947-Hain-H51-01um-R1-4947-length-10770-cov-10_pt1 | contig 10770 bp, 13 predicted proteins | sample MGYA00564398_ERZ1292623 | MGnify/ENA primary metagenome ERZ1292623 (study PRJEB36523, sample SAMEA6512633) | groundwater metagenome | collected 2019-01-07 | study: AquaDiva: Metagenomics assemblies of 32 groundwater samples
CGTACATGCTGTGGGGCTTCCTGATATTTGCCGTGGTCCTGGAGTTTCTCGAGTTCGCCAACATCGTCTACAAGGGCAGGGAAGGCGTCGAAACCGTCATGGCCTTGGTCACGGGGCCGCTGTGGTTTAGCGTCTGGGCGCTCCAATTGGGGGGTTCCGTGGCGGCGTTTTTTATCCTGACCTATGTCATCTGGCGCGGCACACAGGACCGGCAGTTGGTCATCGGCTTGACGGTTTCGGCGCTGTTGATGCTTGTCTCCGTGTTGGCCATGCGCTGGAATGTGGTGATTGGCGGGCAAGAACTCTCAAAGACCATGCAAGGCCTGTTGTACTTTTATCCGTCCTTCCTGGGGCGCGAGGGCCTCTTGGCGACCATGATCGTTTTCGCTCTTCCGTTCGGCATGCTGTGGATTCTGACGCGCCTGTTACCGCCGTGGGTGCCGGATCAGGGCCAGCTTCCTTCAAAGAGTTGACCGAAAAGGATGCCGGTGCTGAGAGCTGCACGCTGGTTCGCGTGTCGCACATTCACCGGTTCGGGTTCACGTTCATCATCTTCACGATGGGCCCGATTTTCAGACATGCCCACGTGCGGCCGGTGTGGTTCAAGTGCGTCGTTGTCGCGATGCCCTTTGTCTGCACCTTGCTGGGACATTGGCGCCTGATATATGACCAAGCTGTATGCATGGTTCACCTGGGTGGGGATAGTCTCCGGCATGGTCATGGGTCTGTGTTTCGCCTTCATGTGGGTGGCGTCCATGTATCAGATGTGGTTCTCCCCGGCACCTTCGCAGGTCGTGAAGAGGGCGGGCGGAGATGTTGGTTGACCGGAAGCCGGATAGAACCCTTGACCTACCGGGCAACCTTATCGCGGCCGGGCTGTTGTAACATATATATAATAGAAACGTACTAAGTAATAAAGATGCACTCAACCTGAAAGGAAATTGACATGAAACTCATGGTGATCACGATTACCAGCTTGGCGGCGCTGTTCAGCATTGGGCAGGCGTCTGCCGCCGATGGCAAGGCAGTGTTCGACAAGACCTGCTTCGGTTGCCACAATCTGATGTCTCCTAAATTGACAGGCGAGAAGGCGAATTGGGAGCCTCGTCTGAAGCAGGGTAACGATGCGCTGATCGCCTCGGTGACCAAGGGCAAGGGAGCGATGCCGCCGAAGGCCGGTAATGCTTCCCTCACCGATGCCGACATCAAGGCCGCAGTCGAATACTTGGTGTCTCAAATCAAGTAAAGCGATTCTCCGGGCCGAGCTTCGTTTTTCCGGGCGGGGTGTGCGGCCGCCGGGTGATGCCCTGACCCCAAAGGTCGGCACGCCCTTTGCTCTCGTGTCCAGATTTCCGGGTCCACGGCTCCATTGTGAACTCCGAATCATCAGCATGATGGCGTTCGTCGGTACGGTGGGCCGGCTTTCCGCGTGCACGGCATACGCACTGGAGAAGTCCACCGAACGAGATGTGCCGCGAGATGTTCGACAGGTACTCGGGTCTTCTCGAAGCGCTATTTACCTCCCCGAGGCCGTCACTGTCGTCCGCGCGCCGCACTCAATTCTTGCCAGGCATCCTGACCCGAGCATCCAGAAAAATGGCCGCGACAGAGTATTTTCTTTTTGTTCAATGAAGTGCAAAATGCCGGGTAACACCTTGTATAACTCGCAGAGGAGATAACTCAAATGCAGCAATATAAAATTGTCGTGCTCACAGCCTCGCTTGCTGCGCTTTTCCTGACGGGGGTTTCGGCAGTCCGCGCTGAAAACACCGCTCGTCCTGGTGGAGAAAAAACAGCTTCCTGTGAACAGTGTCATGGCGTCAGGGGGGCCGCTCCCGTGCAGGGCCTCATTCCCAAGCTTTGCGGGCAGAATGCCGAGTATCTCGAAGCGGCGCTCATGAACTTCCGGGACGGTAGACGCCCTCAACCGATCATGCACGCGACGACAATTCAGCTGCCCAAGGATGTTCTTAAGCAGCTTGCCGTTTACTTCGCGAACGCATCCTGTTCACAAAAATGAAGCGTCAAAACACAAAAGAGCCCCGGGTTTTGAGCCGGACCCTTTTTGTCGGGCGTCCCGAAGGTGATTTGTTGCCCCGATAAATGGCCGCGTCGCGAACCCTTTCGCAAGGATCCCGGCCGCGTTCGATAGCGTGGATGGGAAGGTGAAGGGAAGTATTTTCCAATCCCTAAATGAGTCTGAAGCGAGGTTGAAAGGATAGTCTGTCAGCCGGTTTTCAGTGCCCGTCCCTGAATGGTTTTGAAGTGTGTCTGGCGGGCCTTCTGGAGACGATCCGCCGCCTGGTTGTCGCTGATCTGGTGAGCAACGCTGTCGAGTGTTTCAAATCGGACGCCGGGTTTCAAATAGTCTTCGGCCCCGGGCAATGATTTGAGCTTGTCATAGGGCGTCATCATGGTCTCGTAGCGGTAGACCTTGCGTTGTTTGCTCTGGTCGTCGGTGCGGGTCTCCGGGAAGAAACAGGGGCGGTGGAAGTTGATGTAGGGGTTGAGATACTGCCGGTTGAAGTCGTTGATGAGCGCTGCAAAGCGCTGCGGGATATGGCTGTAACCGAACTGTTTTCGGACCACCGCGCCGTTCTTGCTTTCCGCCAGGGCATTGTCGTTGGATTGGCGCGAACGCGACTTGATGAACTCGATCCGGAGTTTTTCCAGCAGTCCGGTGACCCGTTGGTTGATGTATTCCGAGCCGTTGTCCGAGTGAAAGCCGAGCACCCGGAAGGGGAAGGTTTCCAGCAACTGTTCCAGGGCGGGAAGGAGGTACTGCTCGCTGATTCTCTCCACCGTACAGACGACCTCGAACTGGGTGACTTCGTCGACGGCATTGATGTGGTAGACGCCTTTTTTACCGTCCAGATCGCCTTGGTGCACGGTGTCGATGCGGATATAGCCCGGCTGCCCGCCCCGGAATGACCGGCCAGCTTGCCATTACCACGATCCCGGCTCGCGCCAAGGTGTATGTGGCCGACGTCTATTATGGTTTGTCACCGCTCGAACTTGCGCTGGAGCCGGGCATCTATACGATCGCTTTCAAGCTGGATGCCTTCAAGACAGCGACTGAAAAGGTGTCGGTGCGCAAGGGCGAAACCACGGTGCTGGAAATACGACTTGAGAAGTAAATGGACTGCGCCCCTGGCCTTTTGCCCACAGTTTTGCGATGGAGACGAAAGAACAGTGGGAACCTCCAAAAATCGCTTCTCATGTAGCTTGGGTCAAGCCGCGGCCGCTCTCGCGCATCTCGGCAACCGCTCCCTGCGTTGCTCTACCTTCCGCCACCCATGGCGGTCGCCTGCGCTTCGCGGGCCGCTCCTGCGCATCCTGCGCCCGCGGCATTGGCACATCCATGTGCGGCACATTCGTACGTCCTGTACAGCACAGCGGCGGACCCAACAAAATCATATTGTTCGGCGGGTTTCGCTTCGCTCCACCCACCCTACATTTGGATTATTAGCAGGTTGCTGAAAAAGTCCGAAAGGCTGTCTTTGCGAGGAGCCGCAGGCGACGAAGCAATCTCCAGGTCATTGATATCTTGAAGCCTGAGATTGCTTCGCTGCGCTCGCAATGACACGCAAAGGAGTTTTTCAGCAACCTGTTAGAGGTTCCCATGTGTTTTCGGTCTTCTGCTTCTCAGCACTTACCTGCCGATTGCCGCATAAGGATTTCCTGGGACATCAATTGGATCACGCATGCGCTGCTGGTGTTGGCGTTCTTCGTCGCGCTCGGTTTAGTGCTGATGCGTTTCGAACCGACGAAAAGCGGTCAGCCCACGGGAGACGCGCTGGCGGCGGCGATGAACCGCTCGACCTCAACGGCCGCCCGGTCCGCGTCACGCTGAGCGCGGGCGTGGCCACGGCGCGCGGACGCGGCGTTGTATCGGGCCAAGCGCGCGGGCCGGAACCGCGTCATGACGGCGGGCGGCCCAGGCTGTGTGAAAACGCACGATCAAATATTCCGGTGGGGCCAACAGAACGTAGGGTGCGCCCTGCGCACCATAAGATAGATAATCCGGTGCGTGGGACGCACCCTACAAGGGTTGGAGTGGGAGATTTTTTCGTGGTGAGAAAAAATTTCCGGGTTTTCACACAGCCTCGACCGTATCCGGTCGCGCTCCCGTCCGGCGGCGCACGATTAGTCCGCCACGCAAAAGGCGGACGTAGGTCTCCGTTCTTTTCTTCCAGCCGGGCGTCGTCGCCCAGGGCAGCAAGGCCGAAGATCCGGCAAATGAACGTGAAGAAAAGGCAATCAAAACTCTGAGAGCAGTTTGAATGACGGGCAATAAAGTGTGGCGCGTCGCACGGATATCGGCCAAATCAAGCACTGATCCGAGTCCTGGCCGCATTTTGCATGTAGTAACTGTGTGTTCGGTAACGCACGGAACAACCTGTACTATCAGCGTAAACGTGGCCGTGTGGATCCTGCCCGTACTTTGACGCATATCGCTGAATCGTGAAAAACAAAACATTGCTGCTGGTAGCTGCCATGAGCGTCTTGTTTTCCACAGCCGTATTGGCCGGTCCCGATTCCGCCGCAAGCCAGAGCGATGCCAGTTTGGCGCCATTCGGTTTGTAGCAGACGCCCTCTTTATCAACCTCGACATGGAGATTTAAAAGATGAAAACCCATTCCTGGAAACTTCCCGCCTTCGCACTCGCGACCACGGGAGCCGTGCTCTATATCTCGTGCGCGCTGTTCGATGCGCTCTTTCCGCCCTACGGGCTGATCGCCTGGCTCGCGCCGGCGAGCCCCTGGCCTCTGTCCGGCGGCCTGCTCGGCGTGCTGACCGGTCTGGCGATGTTCACGGCCGGCGGTTTCGTGCTCGGCGCCGTTTATGGCGGCGCCTGGGGATTCTGGAACGATCGGCTGGGCGGTGGAAGACGCGGTGTCACAAAGAAAGCGTCACCATAGATACGTAGGCTCATCCGGGCTGTAGCAGACAACCTCTTTATCAACCTCAACGTGGAGACTTAAAAGATGAAAAAAACACTTCTCATAGCGGTACTGGCCACCTTGCCCTTATCCATGCCGCTTGCCTGGGCGGATGAGACCCATCACTCCGACCAGGACAAGAAGCCGGCCACCGCCATGACCGACAAGGATAAACAGATGCAGATGGGCAAGATGCAGAAAAACATGCTCAGGATGCACGAGCAGATGCACAAAATCATGCGGTCGAAAGATGCCAAAGAACGCGAGAAGCTTATGCAAGAGCACGCGAAGATGATGCAGGACAGCATGCACATGATGCACGGCATGAAGGACGGGGGAATGATGGGTCAGGGCACAATGGGTGGCGACGCCAAAGGCGGCAAGATGGACGGCGGCATGCAGGGCCAGTAAACACGAGTTGCACGGCGTAATACGCCGTGCAGCATTTATCTGCGGTTTACAAGAACCAATGATTGTGGCACGCGTCTTCCCACTCTCCGGGGCGTCTCCTCTCCAGTTACGTTGGTTCCGAGATCGCGGCGCCAATTGACGCAGATCAATGCCTACCCGATGATTTAGGCCGATACTTAGAACCTGTTGAATTATGGTGCTTTTTCATTTTGACAGGCGCTCTTCTCAAGGGTCGCATGTCGCGGGGGTGTCGATGCCGTTGCTGAGCGAGGAAGAGTTGAAACATATCGAACAACAGCTTCGGGTTCACCGCGAGGCGTTGCAAGCACACTCGCGGGGAGCTCGGCGTACAGCGGAGAGCGAGCACTACGTGGATGTCGCGGGACCGGTGCACAGTCTGAGCGACGAATCCTTCGCCGAGTTATCGACCGCCCTGAGCAACGCCAGTCTCGGCCGGGAGGCGGACGCGTTGCAAGAAATCGAGGAGGCGCTGCATCGCATAGGCGCCCATTCCTACGGGTGTTGCGTGGACTGCGGCCAGCCGATCGCCCCTGGGCGCCTGCGTACGTATCCAACGGCTAAACGTTGTCTGCAATGTCAGCAACGCAAGGAAGACCGGCGTGGTGGAAAAGATTCAACGCCGAGTCTTTGAACGAATCGCGGTAATTGAACGTGCCTCGGCGGATGCGCCGTCCGTGCACAACGGGGGGACGCGGCGATGATGGGTGAATACGGATGGTTCGGACCGGGCGTCGGTTGGTTGTTCATGATCCTGGTGTGGGTGCTGGTGATTGCCGGGGTCGTGGCGCTCATCAAGTGGCTGGCGTCGTCCTCGACGCAACGCAGCGAAACGCCGCTCGAGATTCTCAAGACGCGCTATGCGCGCGGGGAGATCAGCAAGTACGAGAAGTTCTGGTTGTATCGCGGGTTCTAGCCATGAGCGGCGGCGCGCGCATCGGCGTGGTCCTGAGCTCCGGCGGTATCCGGGGCGTGTACGCACACACCGGGTTCCTGCTGGCGCTTGAGCAATTGGGTCTGCCGATCGCCGCGCTGGTGGGCTGCAGCGCGGGCGCGGTGGTGGGCGGTATCGCCGCGAGCGGCGCCGATTTGCGCGCCTGGTCGCGGGCCCTCGCGCGGGTCCAGCGCGCGGAGTTTTGGACGCCCGATCCCCTGTGGCGTTTTTTCTGGCGGATCGCGGCGCGGCGCGGGCGCGGTTACACCGGCCTTTCGGGCACGGAGGCGGCCGGGGCCTTCTGCCGCCGGCATCTGGCGGCGGCGCGCATCGAGGATTGCCGCTATCCGTTTCATACCCTGGCGGTGAATCTCGGCAGTGGCGCCAAGACCATGTTTTCCGGCGGTGAGCTGGTGCCGCGCATGCTGGCGAGCGCCGCGATGCCGGTGCTGTACCGGCCGGTCGCCATCGAGGGCGAGTTATATTGTGATGGCGCGCTTCTCGAGCTGGCGCCGATGGATGCGATCTGTTGCCGTCACCGCCTGGACGCGTTGATCATCCACCATGTCGCGGCGCGGCGCGCGGGCACGCCGGAACTGCTGCGGCGCCTGCAGGAACCCTGGAGCCTGTTCGCGATCCTGGAGCGCCTGCTCTATCGCCAACGCCCCTGGTATCTCTCGGAGGCGCCGCTCGGCTTTCACCGTTGCCCATGCGGTTGCGGGGCCGCGGTGGTCGTTCTTGAGCCGCGTCTGCCGGAGCTGCGTTGGCCCCTGACCGAAGGCGGCCCGGAGATTGAGACTGCCGCGAGCGCGCAGGCGGAGACGCTGCTGCGGCCTTATCTCGAGGCGCTGTCCAGCGATCCGCGCACGCGGTTGCCGCTGCCGGCAGCCGAGGCCCGGTCCAGAAAAACGAGCTGCGAGCGGACGTGACATGTGGTCACTCGGGGTGTTGAACTTTACGGGTGCATGAATACAGAGCAGTGAAATTGCAAAGGAGCCACGATGGCAACTGAGCCTGTCTGCGGGATGACAGTGGACGAAAAGAAGGCGGTGGGTAAGTCCGTCCATCAAGGCGTGACCTACTATTTTTGTTCGCGATGGGCGGGGCGGGCGTTGTGCTCGCGGCCACACCATTCGTTCTCAGCATGACGCCGGGCGCGCGCCAAGGCGGAGGGCGGGCCGGTCGAGGTCGATATCAGCAAGCTCCAGGAGGGCCAACTGCTGACCGTCGAGTGGCGCCGCAAGCCGGTGTGGATCCTGCGCCGCCCGTGGGTCGGCGCTGGAGATCCTGAACCGGCTGCTCTACCACCGCCGCCCCTGGTATCTGTCCGAGGAGCGATTGACGTTTCAGCGCTGCCCGTGCGGTTGCGAGGCGGCGGTTGAGGAACAGGCCGAGGCCCGGCTGCGGCCATATCTGGACGCGCTACGCAGCAACCCACGCGGCTTGCCCGCGCCGGACGCCGCGCCGCGCGCCGCCGCGACCGATGAGGCGCACTGCGAAAGCCGGTGAGCTTTCTTGGATGCCAAGGTCGTATCGTTATCGAGGTGAAGAGTGTGCATATCTACATAAAAGGAGACGCAGTGATGATGAAACGATCTCAAAGAGGCGACGCCGGTGCGGCCATGCTCGTGATGATGGTGGTCATGATGATCGGGTTCCTGTGGTACGGCGGCATGGGGCACGGCGGCATGGGGCACGGCGCCGGCTCGGATCACACGAGCGACACGCCCGCCAGTGAAGCGGCGAAATCGCCGCTCGATATGTTGGATAAAGCCTATGCACGCGGCGAGATCGGCCGCGACGAGTATCTGCGGAAGCGCGAGGATCTGCTGAGGCGCTGACACGCGCGCCTGTCCCACAATCGGCACACGAGCGAAAGGAGCGGCCATGGCAACCGATCCGGTATGCGGCATGAATGTCGAGGAGCAATCGGCGGCCGGCAAGCTGATGCATGAGGGAACGGCCTACTGTTTCTGTTCCCCCGCCTGCCTCGGCAAGTTCAAGGCCAACCCCGTGGCCTATGTGCAGGTCGCGGCCGCGCCGCTCAAGATGGCGGTCGGTCAGCGCCACGACGCACAGGGAAGTGCCAGTAGTGCTGCGGGAGACGGGATGTCGGCGGCGGCCAAACCGGCCAAGTCCGCCAAAGAACTCGCCAAGGACCCGATCTGCGGCATGGTGGTGGACGAAAAGAAAGCGGCGGGTAAGTCCGTCCATCAGGGTGTGACCTACTATTTCTGTTCGCAACGTTGTCACGCCAAGTTCGTGGCCGATCCCGGTAAGTACATCGCTGGCGGCAAGGTGGTGCCTGCCGCCACACCACCTGGGAGCGGCGCCACCATCTACACCTGTCCCATGCATCCGGAAGTGCGCCAACCAGGCCCGGGCGCATGCCCGAAGTGCGGCATGGCCTTGGAGCCGGCCGGGGCGCCGTCTGCGGTCCGCAAAACGGAATATGTCTGCCCCATGCATCCGGAGGTGGTGCAGGACCATCCCGGGAATTGCCCGAAGTGCGGCATGGCGTTGGAGCCACGCACTGTCACAACCGAGGAGGACAGCAGCGAACTGGATGACATGAGCCGGCGTTTCTGGTTGAGCACGGTGCTTGCCATTCCGGTTTTCCTGGGCGCGACGGCGGCCGAGTTTTGGCCGGAGGTCATGGCCGGAATTATTTCGGCGCGCAACCGGCAGTGGCTGGAATTGATACTGGCCACACCGGTGGTGCTCTGGGGTGGCTGGCCGTTTTTCGTGCGCGGCTGGCGATCGGTGCTCACCTGGAATCTCAACATGTTCACCCTCATCGCCCTGGGTGTCGGGGTGGCGTGGAGTTACAGCCTGGTGGCGGTATTCGTGCCCGGAATTTTTCCGAAGACGGTTTTTAGCGCCATGGGTGTGGTCCCGGTCTATTTCGAGGCGGCGGCCGTCATCACCGCCCTGGTGCTATTGGGACAAGTACTGGAACTGCGCGCGCGCAGCCGCACCAACGCCGCCATCAAGTTGCTGCTCGGCCTGGCGCCCAACACCGCGCGCATCGTGCGCAGCGATGGTACGGAAGAAGATATTCCGCTCGAGCAGGTGCAAGTCGGCGACAGCCTGCGGGTGCGCCCCGGCGAAAAGGTGCCGGTGGACGGCAGCGTGACCGGCGGCGCCAGCCATGTGGATGAGTCCATGGTCACCGGCGAACCCATACCCGTTTCGAAATCCACCGGCGACCGGCTGATCGGCGCGACCATCAACGCCACCGGCAGCCTGCTCATGCGCGCCGAGAAAGTCGGCGCGGATACCCTGCTGGCGCAGATCGTCAACATGGTCGCCGCGGCGCAGCGCTCACGCGCGCCAATTCAGAAACTGGCGGATGTGGTGGCGGGTTATTTTGTCCCGGCGGTGGTAGTTGTTGCGCTGATGACGCTGGCCGCCTGGGGCATCTGGGGCCCGGAGCCGCGTCTGGCGCATGCCGTGATCAATGCAGTGGCGGTGTTGATTATCGCCTGCCCGTGCGCGCTGGGCCTGGCCACGCCCATGTCCATCATGGTGGGCACGGGTAAAGGCGCGCTGATCGGCGTGTTGTTCAAGAACGCCGAGGCGCTGGAAGTGCTGCGCAAGGTGGACACCCTGGTCATCGACAAGACCGGTACGTTAACGGAAGGCAAACCGAAACTGGTTTCGATTATTCCCCTCGATGGTTTTCAGGAACAGGACACACTGCGCTGGGCGGCGAGCCTGGAGCGCGCCAGCGAGCATCCGCTGGCCGAGGCCGTTGTGCGCGGCGCCACGGATCGCAAGGTGAATCTCGTTCAAGTGGACGACTTTCAATCCATCACCGGCAAGGGCGTCACCGGCAAGGTGGAAGGACATCGGGTGGCGCTCGGCAACCTCAAGTTGCTGGAGAGCCTCGGCATCGACGCCGGCGATCTGGCGCACCGCGCCGACAAGCTGCGCGCCGAAGGCCAGACCGTCATGTTCCTGGCCATCGACGGCAAGGCGGCTGGCTTGATCGGCGTGGCCGACCCGATCAAGGAGACCACGCCCGAGGCGATTCGCGCCCTGCATGCCGAAGGCATCCGCATCGTGATGCTCACCGGCGACAGCCGCAAGACCGCCGAGGCGGTTGCCGGCAAGCTGGATATCGATCAAGTCCAGGCAGAAGTGCTGCCGGAACAGAAGGCGCAGATCGTCCAGCAACTCCAGGCCGAAGGCCGGATCGTGGCCATGGCCGGCGACGGCATTAACGATGCGCCGGCCCTGGCCCAGGCCCAGGTCGGCATCGCCATGGGCACCGGCACCGACGTGGCCATGGAGAGCGCCGGTGTCACCCTGGTCAAGGGCGACCTGCGCGGCATTGTGCGCGCACGCCGTTTAAGCCGCGCCACCATGCGCAATATCCGCCAGAACCTGTTCTTTGCCTTCGTTTATAACGCGCTCGGCGTGCCCATCGCCGCCGGCGTGCTGTACCCGTTCTTCGGCCTG
>ERZ1292623.4948-Hain-H51-01um-R1-4948-length-10769-cov-12_pt1 | contig 10769 bp, 18 predicted proteins | sample MGYA00564398_ERZ1292623 | MGnify/ENA primary metagenome ERZ1292623 (study PRJEB36523, sample SAMEA6512633) | groundwater metagenome | collected 2019-01-07 | study: AquaDiva: Metagenomics assemblies of 32 groundwater samples
AATCTAAATATTAAGGAGGAACAAGTCGGCCTCCTTTTTTAATTAACAAATAAAATTACTGTGCAATCTCGGAGATTGCACAGTGTTGTTAAACAAAACAGCGATTTGACAAAAATCGTTGTTTTATTTCGTAGCGATGCAAGGGTATTGACTTTTACATAAGGATTTGCTATACTTATAATAGTTTATAGTATTTATTGAATAGATTAAAATATAATCATGGAAAAAGAAAAACAATTTAATAAAAGAGAAAGATTTAAGCGCTTGGGAACACAACGCACTAATTCTGTATTACAGAGGCTTAAGGTCCTTGGAAATTGCTCTAATCGAAGTGCGTATGATTATACCGAAGAAGAAATAAGCAGAATATTTTCAGAAATTGAACGTAAAGTACGAGAAACTAAGTCAAAATTTCATTTTCCAAAGGAAAAGGAATTTAAACTATAACATTTTATGAAAAGACGTTTAGTAAATCTTGAGCGAACTGATGAGAATATTGCAGATCAATATCCGGATATTTTTGATGGTCTTCAAAAAGATGCAATTCAGAACGCATGGGATGCTAAATTAACTAAGAAAGGGAAAGATTGGAAATTGATTTTTAAATACGAACCAGTTCATAACGCTTTAATCATCGAAGATTTTGGAACCACAGGTATGAATGAAAAAAGGTGGGAACGCTATCAAGGACTTTGGCACACAGATAAAATAGAAGATTATGAAGCCGCTGGAAGTAGAGGACAGGGCAAATTTTTATTTCATTATTTTTCAAAAAACAAACTTGTTTTGACAGAAACAATAGATGAAAATGGGGCTTATTATGATGGTGCGTACAAAAACTTTGCTACATATAATGATAATGAATGGACTAAGTTGGAAATTGAATGGCGTTCAAGCGATAAGACGGCAAGATATAAAATTAACAATGGTATATGGACAGATTGGCATGCCATTTCAGGCAGTAAAATCTTTACTGATTTTGATAATGTAGGTTTTGATTTTGATCTGCCAAGCGGTTCAGGAGGAGTTTATTTTGACACTCTAGGTAATTAAGACACATTGCTTCCAATAAACAGGATATCCAAAGGGGTATCTTGTTTTTGTGATACAATAAATTTATGGAAAAAATTAATAAAAAAGAATTTAATAAAATAAGGAAGAATTTTGAAAAACTTGAAAAACGAGGGAGTTTATATCCAATTTTTCTAAAAATGATAAAAGATGGCTATTTATACGAATCTTTTATTTTCATTCTTTCAACTTGGAATTTTGCAAGTTTCAGATATGCAATGCGGGATTTTAATTTTATAAAATTCGAAAGATTAGTAAAAAAATTAAAAAAATACTTTAGAATATTTTTACATAAAAATTTCTGGGATTTAAACTTTCAAGATTACAAAAAAGAAATTGGGTACATATTTGATTCACTTTCAGAAATTAAAGGGATTAAATCTACTGGGACGCCAAAACTTATGCATTTGGCTTGCCCGAAAACTTTTGTCATGTGGGACGGATATATTAGAAAACATTATAATTTTAGAAAAGGTGATAAAAATGATTACATAGAATTTTTATCCTTAATGCAAAAATTATTTAGCAAAATAAATTTCAATAGTAGAAAAATAACTTTTGCAAAAGCAATAGACGAGTACAATTACATGAAAATAACTATCCCAGCATTAGCAAAACAAAAGAAAAAACAAAAATCTGGTTCTAAAAAGTGATTAAGTATTTTGCAATACCCAGCAATACACAGACGAACATTTAAAAATGGTAAGATTTTTTATCTATAATATCTATAATAAAAGATGCGTTAAATATGCGATCGCTGAAATAACACATCTTTTGTATTATTAAATATCCAGTTTGATTTTTTTGTTTTATCTTGATAGTATATTAATATGACTACCATTACTATCCCAAAAAAAATATCAAAAAACGAGGAATTAATAGCGATTCCTCGCAGGGAATATGACAAACTCATAGGCGCCTTTGAGGTTTTAAGAAAAAGAGAATTATCAGAAAGAGATATTCTTCGCTGGTCTATGGAGGCCAAGAAATTAAAAAGAACGGGAAGGTTGCCTGTTTTGCGTTCTCTTAGGAGATTACGATAATTTTATTATGAAGATTTATTATCATCCCCAGTTTTTTAAATCTTACAAATTTTTAGATAAGAAAATTAAAGAAAAAGCGGAAACAAAAGAAAAAATATTCAGAGAAAATCATTTTCATAATTCTCTCAAGACCCATAAACTAAGTGGGAAATTAAAAAACCAATGGAGTTTTTCTGTTGACAACAAATACCGCATTATTTTTGAATTTATAAATGGCGATGTAGTTTTTCTTGATATTGGCACGCATAAAATTTATCAGTAACTAATCGACCAATTTGACTAACCTGACCCAAACTTAGTTTAGAGCATATCTTGTTTTCTTTTTGGTATTGAAATTTTTTTATTGAATATTATTCAAGAAAAAGGTAAGATTGGAACATGGGAGAATATTTATCATTTAAGCCAAAGAAAAGGCAAGAAATTACTAAAAAGATTAAACAAATTATTTCTAAAAGAAAAGAAATTGTTTTTGCTTTTGTTTTCGGCTCTTTTTTGGATTCACCTTCCTTTAGGGATATTGACATCGGCGTTTATGTTAAGGATTTTAAAAAAGACAAGATTTTTGATTATGAACTGGAACTTTCTAAGATAATAGCCAATGCATGCAATTTACCCTTTGATATTATAGAGGTAAAAGTTTTAAATCTTACTCCTAATTCTTTTTTAAATAATATTTTTAGCAGAGGCAAAATGCTTTTTTCAAAAAATGATCAATTTCTCTCAAATATTATAGAGAATACATCTTTAGAAGCGGTTGCCAACGAATATATTGCTTATCAATCATTAAAAGAACTTGTCCCGGTTTCTAAATGATTTATGGAGATAGATAAAGAAAAAATTAAACAAAGATTTTCCGAGATAAATGAATCCCTAAAAGAAATATTGAGGAAAATGGCAAAATTCAGAAATAAATTGATTCATCGTTACTGGGAGATTGAGGATGAAAAAATTCTGGAATATTCCAGAAAGGATTTAGGCGATTTTAACGAATTTATAAAAGCAGTTGATAAAATTCTAAATGGTAAAAAAGAAAAATAAGGATTTTTCTGTGATATTTGTGTTAGGGCCGCCGGGAAGTGGAAAGGGAACGCAGATAAAACTATTGGCGGAAAAACTGGGCTATTATCATTTTATTTCCAGCAAAATAGGCAAGGATTATGTTAATAGTCACAATGACCTAGAAACGTTAAGGCAGATGGGGAGATATAAAAAAGGGCTTCTTTGGGATAGAGAATGGATGTTTAAGGTGGTAAAAGAAAAAACAGAGGAATTTATTTCTGACAATGATAAGTGCAAGGGTATAATTTATGACGGTTCTCCGCGCACGCTTTATGAAGCGGAAAAACTTTACGAATTTTTGAAAAATAAAATTGGTAAGGAAAACATAAAAATAATTGAAATTGATGTTGATATAGAAGAATTACTGGAGAGAATTGAGAAAAGATTAATTTGTAGTAATTCAAGTGAGCATGTTTATATTAGATCAGAAAAATTCTTACCTGGGATCCCATGCCCTGAGAGTGATGGAATTTTGGAAGAGCGCGATTTAGATAAAAAAGAAATTTTTAAGATAAGAATAGAAGAATATAAAAAAGAAACATTACCAGGTTTGGATTATCTCAAAAAACAGCATGATGTTATTGTAATAAATGGCGACCAAACAATAGAGAAAGTTCATAAAGATATATGGTTAGCATTAAGACAAAAAAAGAAATAGAAATTTTAAGGGAGGGAGGCAGAATACTTGCTTTTGTTTTGCATGAAGTGGCAAAAAATGCAAGGTTAGGAGTGATGACAATGGAATTGGATAGACTGGCAGAGGAATTAATTAAAAAAAAAGGAGGAAGGCCTTCTTTTAAAAATTATAAAACATCTGATGACAAAATTCCGTACCCTGCAAGTTTATGCGTTTCCATAAATGATGAAGTAGTTCACGGGATTCCAAGTGAAAGAAAATTAAAAGATGGTGATATTGTAAGTTTGGATTTAGGTTTAGAATATAAAGGTTTTTATACTGATATAGCTGTTACGGTGCCAATTGGCAAAGTAAGTAAAAATGCGAAAAAAATTATTGATGCGACAAAAAAATCTTTGGATAAGGGAATAAAAATTATAAAAGAAAACGTGTTTACAGGAGATATAGGTTATGCGATTCAATCATATGTTGAATCAAAAGGTTTTAATGTTGTTCGTCGTTTGGTCGGGCATGGCGTTGGTTATGATGTGCATGAAGACCCGCAGGTGCCGAATTTTGGAAAGCAAAAAACAGGAATACAACTTAAAACAGGAATGGTCTTGGCATTAGAGCCTATGTTAACAAATGGTAATTTTGATATTATTCTTGCTAAGGATAATTGGACATGGAAGACAAAAGACGGCTCTCTTTCCGCCCATTTTGAGCATACCGTTGTTGTGACAGAAAAAGGGGCTGATATATTGACTAAAATTTGAATAATTATGCGTTTGATGGGGATTGATTATGGCGAAAAAAGAATTGGCATAGCGCTTTCAGATGAGAGTGTACAATTTGCTTTTCCGCACAGCGTTATTGAGAATTCGCCAAACACTATTAAAAAAATTAGAATAATATGCCAAGAAAATAAGGTGGGGAAGATTATTCTTGGCCAGTCGCTTGACTATAAAAAGCAGCCCAATCCAATAATGGAAAAAATCGATAAATTTAAGGCAGTTCTTGAGAAAGAGATTGGTTTGCTTGTTGTCTATAAATGGGAAGTTTTAACAACAAAAGAGGCGGAGCGTGTGCAAGGCAGACATAATAAGATAGATGCTTCTGCAGCTGCTCTTATCCTCAAAAGTTTCATAGAAAGCGGAAAAATGTTATAATGATTTTATGAAAGAAGATATTTATTTGTCAGTCGTGATTCCGGCTTACAACGAAGAGAAAAGGATTCCAAAGACTTTAAAAATCATTTCTTCTTATTTGGAAAAACAGCCTTATTCTTACGAGATATTAATTGTGAATGATGGTTCGCGTGACCAAACAGTTGCGGTTGTTAATGATTTATGCCACCAGATCAGAAATTGCTTTTTGATAGACAGGAAGAAAAATATGGGCAAGGGCTATACTGTGCGCGAGGGCATGCTAAAGGCAAAAGGCAGGATTCGCCTCTTTACAGATGCGGATAATTCTACAGATATTTCTCATTTTGAGAAGATGAGATTCTTCTTTGATAAAGGATACGAAATCGTGATTGGTTCTAGAGATTCTAAGGACGTTCTGGGAGCCACTCAGGCCGTTCCCCAGCCATGGATTAAGAGATTGATGGGAAATATGGGAAACCTTTTTATACAGATAGTTGCTGTTCATGGTATTTGGGATACGCAGGCGGGATTTAAGGCTTTTCGTAATTTTGCCGCTGAAGAAATATTTTCAAGGGCAAAAATAAATCGCTGGGCCTTTGACATAGAGGCTTTGGCCATTGCTAAACATCTTGGATATAAAATAGGTATAATACCCTTAAATTGGGTAAATGATCCCAATTCGCGTGTAAGTTTTATGGCTTATGTGAAAGCATTGATTGATGCAATAATAATAAGATGGAATTTAATGCGTAAAAAATATCACTAATTAATTCTCATGAAAAGAATACAGGCAGAAGAATTTAGAAGAGATCTTGTTAGCGGAGAATGGATTTTAGTTTCTTCAAATCGTCAGAAAAGGCCGGTATTTTTTAATGTAAAAGAAAAAAAGAAAACAGGCAAGGTTTTTTCTAAGAAAGAATGTCCTTTTGAAAATCCTCAAAAAAGTGGCAATGCTGATCCGGTTTTTTGGATGCCAAAGCCCGGCATAGACAAAAGAAAAGCAATATTCGAAAGAGATTGGTTTACTCAGATAATTCCTAATAAGTATCCTCTTTTAAGAAGAAACAGTCACAAGCCGCAGATAAAAAAATACGGGGTTTACGAATTAGTTGATTCTCTCGGTTTTCATGAGATTGTTATTGCCAGAGATCACGATACAATGCTTGAGGATATGACCATAGATGAACTTTTTCTTGTTTTCAAAACTTACAAAGAGAGATATAGAATTTTAGAGAAAGATAAAAGTATTGATTATATTTTGATTTTTCATAATCAAGGCGAACTTGCAGGTGCTTCCGTTCCTCATCCGCACTCGCAAATAATTGCTCTTCCTATAGTTCCTCCAGATGTTTCTAGAAGTATAAATGGTGGCGTAAATTTTTATGAAAAATATAAAAAGTGTGCTCATTGCACGATGCTTGATTATGAAAAAAAAAAGAAAATCAGGATTATAAACAAAAACAAATATTTTATTTCAGTGGCGCCTTTTGCCTCAAGGGTACCTTTTGAGGTAAGAGTTTATCCTATAAAGCATAATTCTGATTTTGAAGAAACTTCAGATTACGAACTTTCATATTTAGCAGAAATTTTTAAAGATATATTAATAAGAATGAGAAAATTATTAAATAGCCAGGATTATAATTTTTTTATTCATACCTCATCAGCAAGAGTGGACAGTGTTCCTTATTATCATTGGCATATAGAGATACTGCCCCGTACTTATAAATGGGGAGGCGTTGAGTTAGGCATTGGAGTTGAAGTGGTCTCTGTGCCACCAGAACTTGCTGCATATCAATTAAGAAAAGCAAAGAAGTAAAATAAATGATAGAATAATTATTATGAGATTAAATTGGATTTCTAATTTTTTTCCTACGCCGAAATATCTTACCATGCCGGCTGCTGGTTTTGATATATCTGATTTGTCATTAAAGTATGTGAAATTAGGGAGAAAAAATAAGGATATATATCTGCAGAATTTTGGGAAAAAATCTATTCCAGAAGACCTTATAAAGTCAGGGGAAATAAAAAACAAGGAAAAACTTACAGATTTATTGAAATCAGTGCAGAAAGAAACCGGTTTAAAGTATATAATAGCATCCTTGCCTGAGGAAAGAGGATTTTTAGGAAAAACAAAGATTCCTAAGATAAAAAAGGATGAGATAAAAAACGCAATTGAATTGCAGATGGAAGAATTAATCCCGCTTCCTGTCGAAGAAGTTATTTTTGATTTTGATATTATTGAAAGAGCTGATAAGAAGAATGATAATCATATAGATATTATATTCGTTGCCTTTCCTAGAAAGATAGTTGAGGATTACAGAGATGTTTTAATTGATGCTGGATTTATACCTCTTGTTTTTGAGATGGAAGCCCAGGCTTTTAAAAGATGTGTAGTTTCAAAAGAAGATATGGATACTCAGATAATTGTTGATTTAGGGAAAACAAGAACAACTCTTATTATTATTGATAATAATGTAATACAATTCACCACGACATTTAATGTTGCAGGCGACAATATAAATAATATTTTATCTAAAAATTTATCTATTAACACAAATGAAGCAGAAAAAATAATGAAGGAGAGTGGATTTGTGAAAAGCAAAAGCAATGAAACGGTTTTTAATAGTCTTTTGCCAATAGTATCTGCCATAAAAGACGAAATAAGCAGGTCAGTAATTTTTTGGGATAATCATCCGGATTGGCACAGCAAAGACCAGAATAAAATATCAAAAATAATTTTATGCGGAGGAATTTCTAATATGAAAGGATTGCCGCAATATCTTTCTTATGAATTGAAAATTCCAGTTATCATGGCTAACCCATGGGTTAATATTATTTCATTAGATAACTATGTCCCGGTCTTAGAATTATCAGATTCATTAACGTATACAACTCCCTTGGGTCTTGCTTTAAGAACATTTAATTATTAAAATAATGAATTTATTGCCATTGGAAAATAAAATAATGATAAAAAAAGAATATCTGCGACGAATTTTTGTATTATTCGGAACATTTTTTTCTTTTACTGTGTTTTCTGGAATTTTGCTTATTTTGCCAACATTTTATCTTCTAGATAATATGAAATATGATTATGAGAAGCAGCTTTCTTCATACAAAGAAAAAACGGCCTTTATTAATTCTTCGGGCACATTAAAAATTGTATCTGATTTGAATAAGAAGATAAATATTTTAAAAAAAGAACAAGACAATCGTACTTTAAGCTCTATTATAGAAAAAATAATTAATTATAAGAATAGTAACATGACCATCAAAAAGATTTCTTATGAGAAGATTTTATTCAAGGAAGAAGACAAAAAAGATCCAATTACAAAAGAGAAGATAAAAATTGATGGATTTAGTTTAACAAGATCTGATTTTTTAATTTTTTTGAATTTAATCAAGGAAGATAAAGATTTTAATAATGTTAATTCTCCTGTTTCTAATCTTGTGAAGGTAAATAACGTAGATTTTTCAATAATTTTGGAATTTAAATAATATGCGTGAAATAAATAAAAAATTTTTACTGACAATATTGATATTTATTATCTTAAACATAGTCCTCGTATCATTTTGGGTTTATTTATATATCAAGATGAAGGAAAAGAGTGATTATATTTTTAATACAAAAAAAGAGATAATAATAACAGAGAATAATTTGAATAATATCAAGTTATTGGAAGATTCTTTAGTGGATATTACAAAAGAAAAAGAAATAATAGATTCTGTTTTTTTAGAGAGTGAAAGAGATGACAAAATTATTAATTTTATTCAATATTTGGAATCTCTTGTTGAAGTGGCGAATGTTAGTTTGGAGTTATCAGGAGATGTTCCTAAATTTGACTTAAAAATAAAAGGAGAGTTAGAAAACATTATCAAGTTTACAAAATTTTTAGATAATATGAATTATTGGATATCTTACGATAAAGCAGGTTTACAGAGAACTGAAAATAGTGACGATATAAAGGTTTTATGGCAAGCAGATTTAAATATTTTAGTAAAAAGTTATCTTTCAAAAAATGAAAACAATTAATTTTAAAAAGATATTTAGATATCTAAATTATCAGAATTACGAGGGAATAGAGATTAAGATGGCGCGTGATTGGAAATTGATTCTTATATTATTTGTGTTATTATTAGTCATTATATCTTTGATAGATTTTTACATCTATTTTGATATAAAAGAAAAAATAGATTCAGATGTCACCGACTCTGTAAGTATCCAATATAAAAACATAGAAAAGTCTTCTCTAGATGATATTCTAAAGATAATTGATGATAGAAAAAAGCAATTTGAAACAATTTACTAGGAATAAATCGGTATTTCTCCCTGTAGTTCAACGGATAGAACGGCTCCCTTCTAAGGAGTAAATAGAGGTTCGATTCCTCTCGGGGAGATAAAAAGGGCGCTTAGCTCAGTGGTAGAGCGTCTCGTTTACACCGAGAAGGCCGTGGGTTCGATCCCCTCAGCGCCCATGAAAATGCAATATGGAACAGCAGCAAGAATATTATAAAGCAACAATTATTCCGGCAGAACCGCTGGACAAGCACCCTGGCAGGGCTGATGGCCTAATGGCTATTTTATGCGCTATATTATCTTTAATGTTTTTTCCTCCGATTTTTGGCATCACGGGGATTATTCTTGGTAAAAAATCCCGCAAAGAGGGTTCTGTCAATCTTGGATTAATCTCCATTATTCTTTCTGTTGTTTTTATGATAATGGGAATTATAATCGGTATACTTGATTATAAATTTGGTATTTTTGATAATTTAGTTATATAATATGGTTTTAATAATTTTGTTTCTGATTACTGTAATTGCACCCATACTTTTCTGGATGCGATTTTTTATTTGGGAAGACAGGTCAGAGCCCGAACCAAGAAGACTTCTTATAAAAGTTTTTATTTTAGGGATAGGAACATCTTTTCTTGCTCTTGCTGTGGAGGGTATTATTTTTAAAATTTCTCATTCTTTCTTTGGTGGCAGGTTTTATATTCCGGAATCAATAAGTAAGATAACAATAGGAATTATAATAGCGTTTTTTTTAATAAGTATAGTAGAAGAACTTTTAAAATACTCGGTGTTGAAAGAATATATTTACAAAAAAACTGATTTTAATCAGATAGCCGATGGAGTATTTTATGCAGCAACTATTGCTTTAGGTTTTTCTGTCACAGAAAACGCTTTTTATTTTTTAAAATTCGCTTTTTTTCTTGAAGTGCCCCTGACTTTTATAGGTGTAGGTGCTGCTTCGTTGAGTAGAGGCATAGTGACTGTTTTGCTTCATATCACAGCATCGGGTATAATGGGATATTCTCTCGGCAAAATGAAATTTACCAGAAAACATAAAAAATCAATTATCGCGGGGGCTTTGATCATTGCAGTGTCTCTTCATGCTCTATTTAACTTGCTTGTGTCATTGCCTGATTGGTCCAACTTAGCTTTCCCTCTGGTATTCTTTATTTTTATCTATCTTTTGAAAATCTTGAATAAGCCAGAATCCAGATTGGTGTGGAAAATCATTACTCCCAAAAAGGACTAAATCTTTCTGGGTATTTTTATGGAGATAATTTATGAAGATAAAAATTTTCTTATTGTAAATAAGCCAGCAGGCCTTCTTGTTCATTCTATTGAAGATTCAGAAGAGAGCAGTGTTGTTGATTGGTTGATTAAAAAATATCCAAAAATAAAAAATGTAGGTGAAGATAAAAATAGGCCTGGGATTGTGCATCGTTTAGATAAAGACACATCTGGCATTTTATTCATTGCAAAAAATCAAAAAGCGTTTGAGTATTTTAAAAAATTGTTTCAAGAAAGAAAAATTAAAAAAGTTTA
>ERZ1292623.4949-Hain-H51-01um-R1-4949-length-10769-cov-6_pt1 | contig 10769 bp, 12 predicted proteins | sample MGYA00564398_ERZ1292623 | MGnify/ENA primary metagenome ERZ1292623 (study PRJEB36523, sample SAMEA6512633) | groundwater metagenome | collected 2019-01-07 | study: AquaDiva: Metagenomics assemblies of 32 groundwater samples
CATATCCTCTTTTTCCCTTGCGCTATCAATCTCATTAAGGGTCCTGCTCGTAACCATGAATATGAAAAATCCTCAGGATTTATAAGGATTGTTAAATAATAAAAATAAACGGGTGTTAAATTTATATCCCAATTTATAATGATAAAGAAAAAATTATTGATTGTTTTATTAGTTATCCTCTCTCTAATACTTCTTCTGTTTATCATAAGACTAGTTAGCCCGAAAGAAATAGACGATGTAACACCGGGAATGCCTTGCAAAGCAGAATATCTGGAAAAGAGCGACATTTTATGGGTAATTCCTAACTTCGATAACATATCTATTTCTGAAAACGCATCATGGTGCGAGCAAATATTAAATCTGAACAAGACCATCGGAATGCATGGAGTCACGCACGAATATGATGAATTCGAAGTCGACAGAGACAATGAATATCTTTATGGGGGAATAAAGATATTTGAACACTGTTTTGGCTTCAGGCCAGAAAGATTCAAGTCGCCTCAATTGAAGATATCTGATAGCAACACGAAGCTAATAAAAGGTAATAATCTTGAACTAAAAATGAATTTTAATCAGATAATACATAAGGTCTATCACTGCAATGATGATCCTGAAATCATCAAAAATAAGATTATTGATTGGGTTTAAATCCTGAACCCGAAGTTAGAAAATTATATTTTAAAACGTAGTATCGCCCCTATGCCCGACAGCTTTGAAAACTGGTCGCCTTCAGTGGTTTCGGTGGAAACAACCTCAAAATTCGCGGACGTGCTCTCGGCCAGTTTCTTGAATTCCTTCATCTTCTTCTTATCATAACTCTTGGAAATTATAATTGTGTCTACTGCCCCATATTCCACTGCCTTTCTTATTTCATCCTCATTATAGATTGCCATTTCCCCTCTGTTTCCCAATCTTTCAAAAAACTTTTCAAGAAGCTTTTTTTCCTTCACTATTTCCTGACTGGCGAGTATGTCATGTGACCTTTCAACAAGTTCCTTCAGTCCGGATTCATCGGAATCGCCGATATCTTTTCTGCCAATGATTTTTTCCCTTAATTTTGTAACCATATATTCCCCATCAATAAACTCGTCTTTTGTAGGAATAGGTCCGCCAATAAGAATTCCCTTTAGTTTTGGCATGTCAAAAAACACCTCTTTCATTTCATTTGCTATTCTTTTGTAAAATTCTTTTGTTAACCCCTCAGTTATCCGGTGGAATCTTTGACTCGAGTTATGAACTATAAGCCCATTGGCAATAAAATTATGATTTTTAGTTTCTATATCTATTGTTCTTTGTGTCCCAACAGATTCAATTTTATCAATTTTGGCGACTATTAAATTAGAATTATAAAACATCTCTAATCTTTTTTTTAGGTCATGATCCTTAATCATATCCAGAATCCTCTCCTTGAAAACTTCCTTGCTTAATTGTTTTTTGTTGTTGAAAAAATCAGGACAATTAAATTGTCTTGTGTTTAATCCAGAATTTCTTATTATCCTAGCCATTTCCCTCCCATTTACAACTAATTGTCGAACCTTGCTCCTATTGCTTCTATTTTTAATTAATTTATTAAGCTTATTTTGTTTTTCATTTGAAGCAAATCCAATAAGTCTTTCAAATTTTTTTAAGGATTCCATATCATCAATGGAAACAGTATACCTAATTCCCTTTGAATAAGGATTTCTTCTATTGTCATATTCATTAATAGAGACAACAATCCCTAACCTTAATAAAGAAAATTGCAGTTGTCTAGCAATTAATTTATTATTGAATCCGGCAGAAACCCTTGTTTTTGCAACATATCCCTCGGCATCAAAAAATCCTCCTATAAACGCTGCCAAGGAATCATCTGAAGATTTAAGCAGAATGGGAGGGATTCTTCCAGTATGAGTTTTATCTTTTTCTGGGTAAATTTGTCTAAACAGTTGAGATATTAATCTGCTATAAACCCTCAATTGCCAATAATTCTTGGATTGCCTAAATCTTAAATCAGATTTAATTCCAAAAACTTGTTCAATCAACTTCTGATAGTATTCAGCGACTTCTTTTCTTTGCTCAAAGAAGGAAATTCTATCAATTTCATAAGCTCCATCACCAAGATAATATCCTAAAATTCTAGCAAAGTCATGGTTAATAAATTCCGGCATTGCTATTTTCTTCATATTAAACTCTTGTTTAATTTCCGGAAAAAACACAATTTTCTGGTTTTGCAGATTCAAATCAATTTTTTCAGGCATAATCAAATAATCACCTTCATTTATTTCAGATAGCGGTTTTTCCTCAATTCCTTTTTCAGTTCTTAAAAAAAGAGTATGATCTTTAGAAGATTTAATCTCGACTCTTGGATATTTTGTGATAATTCTAAATAAATTTTTATCATTTTCCCACTTAGCAATTAAAGGGGTTTGTTCTGTCTTTTCTATATTAAAATTCTCTGAGACTATCATTAAAGGGTTATGTGAGTCTTTAATTTCAAGAATTTCTCCATTTTCTTTCATAATCAAAGTATCAGAGCTCAAACATTGTCCCCCTGCGCGAACCTTGCTTGGAACGCCTGATGTCATTTTCTGGATTACCTCTATTCTTTTTCCTTCCAGCAATCCTATAGTGGCTTCCTTCCTATCCATGACAAGCAATCCAAAAACCTCTTTTACGGCAAGCATTTCTTTTAGCGGATCAAGTATAAATTCCTTGTCACACCTGTACATCCTGACTTTAAGCGGCGTTGGCGGTTCAATTGTCCATATTTGCAGATCTTCCTGGCTTTCTGTCTTGGAAACATTTCCGCAAAATATTGCCAATCCGGTTTCAGGGGTTTTCCTGTAGTCCTTCAAAAATCTTGTAATTTTGTCAAGGGCATTTGCAACATCTTTTCTTGTTGAAGTTGACTTTATATTCTTGGCTGTTGATTTTTCTGCTTCAAGCTGGTCTGCAACAGTGTAAATGTTCTGCCCTTCGGGAATATACACCGTAATAAGCTCTGTTGCTCTTGCTCGGTGTTGTCCAAGTTCCTCCATGAGCTCCTCAAGTTCTTCTTTTGTATATTTTGGCATTTTATTATTTAATCGGCAAATTCAACTTTGAATTCTTTTCCTTCTTTAATCTCTTTTGCATTTGTAACATGTTTTAAATCGCCAAGAACTTCATTTAAAGATTTATAGGCTTTCTCATCTAACCTTAAAATTATCTCGGAATTCATAGATTTCTTAGCTGTGGATTTCTCTTGCCTAACTCTTGATATAATCTCCAAAAAAGCTGGCCAAACCTGCGACATCAATTTAATATTGGCATTTGATTTTGGCCATCGAGAGACATGAATGCTCTTATCTTTTTCATTTTTTCTGTAATATTTTTGATAAAGCTCCTCTGTTACGAAAGGCATTATCGGGGCAATTAATTTCAAAATTGTCAATAGAGATTGGTAAAGTGTATAAAATGCGGATTCTTTTTCCTGTTTAGTTCCATTATAAACTCTCCACTTTACAATTTCAAGATAGTTATCACAGAAATCCTTCCAGAAGAATTCTTCAGCATTAGATTTAGCTTTCGAATATTCATATGCTTCAAAATGAAAGGTTGTAGTTAAGATAACTTTATTTAATTCTTTTAAAAATAATTCATCAATTTTTTCCATCTTCTTCGGCTTCTTTGGCTTGTAATTTTTTAGGTTCATGAAAACAAAATTAGAGGCATTCCTTAATTTTGTAATAAATTTCTTTCCTGCGAGAACATCTTCTTCACGATAATCCAGGTTTTCGCCAAGCTTTGAGCCTGCTGCCCAGAATCTCAAGGCATCTGCGCCGTATTTGCCCATGACTTCATTTGGATTTATAACATTTCCCTTGGACTTGGACATTTTTTCCCCTTGAAGCGTTACAAACCCAGAGATCATTATATTTTTCCATGGAAGTTTTTTTTCATGCAGATAGGACTTGACAATTGTATAGAAAGTCCAAGTTCTTATTATTTCATGCGCCTGCGGCCTTAATGAAAGAGGAATTTTAACCTTCCCATCAACCAACGATGAAATTATCTGGGGTGTTAATGACGATGTGGCCCACGTGTCAAGGACTTTTGTCTCAGGTTCTGTATTCCCCTTGCATATTGGGCAAGAAACTTTTATTTTTATTGGATCAATTGGCAACTCTTTTTCATCTGGAAGAACAATCTCTCCGCATGTTTTGCATTGCCAAACAGGAATAGGAATTCCAAAATGCCTATTTCTTGAGATTGTCCAATCCCAATCAAGCCCGGCAACCCAATTTTCATATCGCTTCCTCATATATTCAGGATGCCATTTTATTTTTCGTCCAAGGGCAAGCCATTCTTTTTTCTTATCAAGAATTCTTATGAACCATTGCTCTGTAGGAAGAAATTCCACTTCTGTTCCGCATTTGTCATGAACATTCACCGCATGGGTTATTGGTTCTTCGATGACAACGAGATTCTTCGCTTCAAGCTCTTCAATTATTTTTTTTCTTGCATCCTTTATTTTCATCCCCTTATAATCCGTCAGGTTAAGAGTCCCATTATACTCCAATATTATCTTAGGGGTTAGTTTGTGCCGTCTAATCGCTTCAACATCATATTTATCCCCATAACTGCACACCATCATCGCGCCTGTCCCTTTTTTCATATCAGCTGATTCATCTTGGATAATTGGAACTTCGAAATTAAACAAGGGAGCCCTCGCCTTCTTGCCATTTGTCCATTTGTATCTCTCATCCCGAGGGTTTACAAACAACCCAACACATGCAGGAATTAGTTCTGGCCTGGTTGTTGAGATATGCAACTCTTTATCATCAACAAAGAATTTTAATGTAACAAATTTGCTGCTCTCTTCCTTGTCTTCAAGTTCTGCCTGTGCAATTGCAGTCTGGCAGTCAGGGCACCATAATGTCGGAAAATCCTTCTTGTAAATCAAACCTTTTCTATATAGCTCAATAAATGATTTTTGGGAAATCCTCTGAGAATTTAGGTCTATTGTTGAGTAAAACAAATCATAGTCGCAGCTTATTCCAAGGTTCTTCCATTGATTCACAAATGAGGGGGTTATTCTATTCAGGGTTTTTAGACATAGTTCTATAAATTCAGCTCTTGACATCTCTCTGCTTTTTACGCCATTCAGCTTTTCAACAAGCCTTTCAGTAGGCAGTCCGTTGTCATCTGTTCCAAAAGGATAAAAAACATTATCCCCCATCATTCTTCTGAATCTTGCAACGAAGTCCTGCTGAGAATATGAAAACGCATGCCCGACATGCATATCCCCTGAAACAGTCGGGGGGGGAGTATCGATGCTGTAAACCCCCATTTTCTTCCGGGGGTCAAATGCATAAATTTTTTCCTGCTTCCAATAATCGCTAATTTTCCTTTCAGTATCCATAACCTCAACCATAAGAGCATCAATACAACAACTTTTAAAAACTATTTGTATTTAGCTAAAAGCATGGATATGATATTAATGGATGCTGAATTCGCTTGCCCGCAGGAGGTTTTCAATGGCAGATAATCCAATAAGCCTTCCTGGAGGATACGGAGGCTTGACGAGATTCAGCGAAGAATATGAAAGCAGGTTTAATCTAAAACCTACGCATGTGATTGTAATGGTAGTCCTTATAATCCTATTTAGAGTTTCTCTCACATTTATCTATGGATAAACCTCAGTCTATTTAACTAAAATGTTTAATCTTGACCCTAAAAAAATGCAGTCTGTTATGAAACAGATGGGAATAGCCCAGCAGGAAATCCCAGCATCAAGGGTTATAATCGAAAAACAGGGTGGAGAAAAGATAATAATAAATAATCCTTCTGTTGCAAAAATTTCAATGCAGGGCCAGGAGTCTTTTCAGATTTCTGGCGATGTCTCAGAAGATTCAGACGCTTCAAAGGAAGAGGAATCGTTTTCTGAAAAAGATATCAAGACAATCATGGAAAAAACAGGATGCTCTGAAAAAGAGGCAAAAAAAGCCCTTGAAAAAACAGGGGATTTGGCTGAATCCATCCTTCTTCTGAAAGAATAATTCATTTATTACCAACAATTATTTTAATTACAAATTCTTTAATAAGTCATGGAAAAATTCCTGCAAAATCTTCAGGAAGCAGACAGGATAATAAAAGCTGTTGACCATCTTGTTTATGTCACCTTTCCTCTTGTAAAGGACAAGAGAATGCTTCTGAAAATTTTAATGGAAACAAAAAAAGCCGTTGCCCTTTGCATAAACGTAGTCCTCCAGCATGATTATCTCTATAAAAAAATCCGTTTATATAAGGACCATAAGGAAAATTTCAGAACATTCAGGGAAAAATGCGCTCCGCGCTACGGAATAAGCGAACAAGATGCGGGTAAAATAACAAGCTTGTTTGAAATAGCTGAAAAACACAAAAAAAGCCCCCTTGAGTTTGTAAGAAATGACAAGGTGGTTATAATGTCTGAAAACTTCCAGACTCACACCATAACCCTTGAAAAAACAAAGGAATTCGTAATAATGGCTAAAAAGATGCTGCAGAGTATAGAAAAAACTCTAAAAACTAACTACTCTTAAAGTGCAAAAAGGTATAAAAAGGTCATTTCCCTAGGATATTATGTTTCTAAAAAGACGAAACCGTTATAGAAATGGAAGAGATAATACAAGAAAAAATAAGCGCAGATCATCTGTTATATGTCAGTTTAAAATACACCAAGACCTGTGATGTTATTGTAAATCTTATTCTAAGGTGGAGAAAAATGATCGAAAAGAGCATAAGTGAAATATTAAAACATGCAAAAAAAAGAAAAAAGGTATCCGCAATCCCTAATAATCCCAAGGGGCAGATAGAACTGATAAAAAAACTGATGAAAAAGGATCAGAATTTTATTGAAGTCATTGATATGTATGAGATGTTCAGGAAAATAGAGGAACTAAGAAAGGAAAGAATAGGAGAATTCAGGAAAAATGTTACTTTGAAGGTCATTTACAGAGGAGAGGAAATAAGCATAAATCTGGAAAAACTAAAGATATACGCTGAGAAGCTGGAAAAATTTATAAGTTCTACAAAACAGTTCCTATTATCATAAAAAACTGTTTAAAAATAGAGGTTGTTATAGATAAAAATAATCATTTTTTCGGAGCATTATTCTCTACAACAAGATTTAAAAAATAGTTTACTCTAAAATTATATGCATAAAATAATTGTTATAACCTCTGGAAAAGGCGGCGTTGGAAAAACAACCACTGCAATAAATCTGGGCGCGGCAATAAATTATTTTGGCGGTGATGTTGTTGTCATTGACGCAAATCTTTCCACCCCTAATGTGGGAGTGCATCTTAATTCTCCGGAAGTGCCTGTAAATCTCAATCACGTTTTGTCAGACAAGGCAGAGGTTTTTGAAGCAGTGTATGAGCACGAATCCGGAATGAAGATAATTCCCTCATCATTGTCCATAAGGGAGTTAAAAAAAATAAATCCTGAAAAGATAAAGGACTTCAAGAAAGACTTCAAGAAGATTGCAGATTATATAATAATGGATAGCTCGGCAGGACTGGGAACAGAGGCTCTTTCTGTCATAGATGTCGCTGATGAAATAATAATAGTAAGCAATCCTGAGATGCCCGCCATAACAGATGCCCTCAAAACAATAAAGCTTGCAGAGCAGATGCGGAAGCCAATAATGGGGGTTATCATAACAAGGGTAAGAAAAAATGACACTGAATTGCAGCCAGATACGGTTAGGGATATGCTGGAGATTCCCATACTTGGAATGGTTCCCGAAGACCCTACGGTTCAGGAAGCTTTGTTTATGAAAAATGCAGTGGTTCATACCCATCCAAAAAGCACATCCGCTCGCGCGTACAAGGAGATAGCTGCCAGGATAATGGGCGTGAAATATAATTCAGAGCAGGATAAGGAAAATATTCTGGAAAAAATTTTGAGGAAGTTTAAGATTGTGAAATGGAACAAAAAATAGTTAGTGTCAAAAAATTAATATAAAATAGTTAAATGTAAAATTAAATATCATCCTCTTAATAAAATCTATAAATACTTCATTCATTAACATTAAATATCAATCCGAGATAAACGAGGCAAATATAATATAAATCAAATGACAGAAGGCATAGTTTCTTTTTCAGATTGGTCAAAACTCGACTTACGCACTGGAAAGATTCTGAAAGTAGAGGACATAGAAGGCGCTGACAAGCTTTACAAGCTTTCAATAGATTTGGGAAAAGAACTGGGAAAAAGAACACTTGTTGCAGGAATAAAAAAACACTACACAAAAGAGCAATTGAAAAACACGAAGTGCATCGTATTCACAAATCTTGAGCCAAGAATGCTTAAAGGTGTTGAAAGCCAGGGAATGATTCTGGCAGCTGTTTCCCAGAACAAAAATGGAGAGGAAACGGTCAGGATTATTCAGCCAGACGCTGACGCGGACATAGAGTTGGGAAGCAGAATCAGGTAAGAAGTTTGGTGAAGAGCATAATTATCCTTCTAAAGAGATAAATTTATAAACCTACATAAGTTACATATATCTGTAACTTTGGTGACTTAAATGATACCCATAATATTAAGATTGAAAAAAGTAAATAATAGAGAAATAGCAAAAGCGCAAGACATAATGATGCAATCTCTATATGAGGTATTCAAAAACGCCATATTTCATGGTGGAACTTGTATTTGGCGATGTTATAATGGAAATAGATTTTCAGAAGACATAGATGTTTACATTCCTAGAGATATAAATAAAATCAACCAATTTTTTGAAATTCTTAAGAAAAAAGGATTAATCATTGAAAAAAAGAAAATCAGTGAGAAAAGTATTTTTTCTACATTTAAATTTAACAGAACGCTTGTTAAATTTGAAGCAGTTTTCAAAGAGACAAGAGGACATTTGAAAGATTACGAAACTGCTGAAGGAAATTTTTTGACCGTATATTCATTAAATGAAGAAGAATTAATTATTGAAAAATCTTTAACCTATCTTAAAAGATTCAGAATAAGAGATTTATATGATGTCTACTTTTTGCTTAGATATTTAGATGATATATCAAAAGTAAAAAAATATTTGATTGAACTATTAACTAAATTCAAAAGCCCAATTGATGAAAAAGATTTGAAAGTTGTTATTCTTGAAGGAATTGTTCCAACAACTTCTCAAATGCTTGATTATATACGGGGAAAGTTAAAAAATGGGAAAAACTAAATATAAACAAAAAATTGAAGAATTATTTAAAAAAAGTCCAATTGTTAGCAATGCTTCTATGGCAATGATAGTAAATCATAAAGAAAAAAAGAAAGGATATACAAAAAGAATGATAAACTATCTTATTAAGAAAGGTTTGATAAAACGTCTTACAAAAGGGACTTATACTGTTAATAATAATAATTCTCTTATAGTATTATCTTTTCAGCCAGCTTATCTAGGATTACAAGATGCATTAAGCTTTTACGATATATGGGAACAAGAAACTATACCGGTAATAATCACTTCACGGAATGTTCGTTCTGGAATTAGAAATATATTGGGAGGAAATGTTCTTATAAGAACCATAAACAAAAAATATCTTTTTGGAATAGAATATCAACAACAAGAGAACATAGCGCTTCCATACTCGGATATAGAGAAGACTTTCATTGATATGATTTATTTTAAAGAGAAATTAACAGATGAGGCAAAAAAAAACATTATTAAAAAAATCAATAAGAAAAAGTTAAATTCTTATCTAAAGGCTTATCCCCATAGATTCAGAAAAATGGCGTTGAAATTGCTGAATTCAAGGTAAATTTATATCATTATAAAATGGGCATATCTCAATCAAGCATCAAAAGAAGGGTCTTTTCGAAGTTTAATCCAGAAAATGTAAATGCAATAGTTTTATTTGGTTCAAGAGCAAGAGGAGACCATAACAAAGACTCAGACTATGATATAAATGTCTTTTTGAATAAGAATTATAAAAATCTGTTTAAAAAAAGATATTATAATTTCTATAATAAAGCATATGTTGATTTTATTATTCCTGATCACTTTGCGGATTTAAAGGAAAAAGCTCATTCATTTCTCTATTGCGCTTTTAGGGATGGAATTCCCTTATATCAAAAAAACAAATGGTTCCAGAAGACTAAGCAGAAAATAATTAATCTAAAACCATCCAAAGAAACTGCAAGAAAATATATATCATCCTCAATAGAAACATTAACTATAATAAAAAAGGGAGGTATCTATTTAAACTATGAAGATGGAAAAGTTGCTGCTAACAAAATCGGATTCGGCATCTTAATGAATAATGGAATTTATCCGACCTCTCCACATACTTTAACAGGACAATTGATATCCCTTAACAAAAGATATGAAAAAATCGCCAAAATAATAAAATATTTACAGGATAAATATTATAAAAAATCAAAATTCAAGCACGGCACTTACATTAAAAAAATAGGTATGCTAAGAGAATTCTCGATTGATTATTTAAAACTAAACTTATAGGTTATCTGCCCAGATGAGGACATAGAATTGGGAAGCGGGGTGGGATAAAAAAATTAACTTAATTGTTATTTTATATTAATTCTTGGAATTTTTCAACAAATTCTTTTGCATTTTTTCTTACCGTATTCAAAATTTCTGAACTAACTTTTGTTTCACTTCCATATTGGAATCTTTCTCTTAATTTTATAATACTTTCTTCAATATTAGGGTCTATCATTTTTACGTATTTAATATCTAAATCAATTTTTTTAATTAAAATAAAGTATTCTATTGCATTAATGCTGCATTCCTGATTTTCACTTTCATA
>ERZ1292623.743-Hain-H51-01um-R1-743-length-33439-cov-41_pt2 | contig 10768 bp, 9 predicted proteins | sample MGYA00564398_ERZ1292623 | MGnify/ENA primary metagenome ERZ1292623 (study PRJEB36523, sample SAMEA6512633) | groundwater metagenome | collected 2019-01-07 | study: AquaDiva: Metagenomics assemblies of 32 groundwater samples
CTTCCAGAATCTGGCGGTCGTCCCAGCGCTCGGGCCGGTAGAACTTCACCGCCACCTGGGTCGCTTCCGGCGTGCTCGGCCGCTGTTCCCGACGCGGCTCTACCTCCTCCATCCCAGAAGTCGTGTCTCCCGCGACACTGGCGCGTCCATGTGTGTCGCCGTCATCATCAATATCCACGCGGTAGACACGGTTTTCGTAGCTGTTCAGCGGCAACAACACGCCCGTGCAACGCATGCCCTGGGTCTCGACCGCGTCGAGAATCAGTTCAGGTGTCAGCCGGTCGTAGGGATGCGGGGTCATGAGCGGGCGCAACGGGCGCGAACGGCATGGTAAAGTAAACGCCCACAAAGACCTACGTTTCCCCCGTCATGGACGCCGTTACCAATCCCCTGCTGGACTTTGCTGTACACGGAGGCACGAGTGCCGGTCACGCAGGAGCGGCCAGCGGGCTGCCTCGATTCACGGCCATTCGCCCGGAGCACGTGCTGCCCGCGCTCGATCGCCAGTTGGCCGACAGTCGCGCGCTGCTGGAAGAGTGTCTTGCCCGGGGCGAGCCCGGCACGTGGACAAACGTTGCCCAACCACTCGAGGACATGAAGGAACGGCTGGCGCGGTTGTGGTCGCCGGTTTCGCACCTCAACGCCGTGGTCAATTCGCCGGCCATGCGCGAGGTTTACAACGCCGGTCTGCCGAAGCTGTCGGAGTTCTTTACCGAGCTGGCCCAGGATGAGCGGGTGTACGCGGCGTACAAGACCATTGCCGCCAGCGGCGAATACCGGCAGCTGACCGACGCGCAGCGCCGAATCGTCGACAATACCCTGCGCGATTTCCGCCTCACCGGTGCCGAACTGCCCCCGGCAGCGAAGGCGCGCTTCAAGGAAATCCAGATGAAGCTGTCGGAGTTGGGCAATCGTTTCTCGGACAACGTGCTCGATGCCACCCAGGCGTGGACGCTGCACTTCATCGACGAAAAGGACCTGGCCGGTTTGCCGGAGAGCGCACGCGCCATGGCGCGTCAATCGGCCGAGCGCCTAGGCAAGCCCGGCTGGTTGTTCACGCTCGACGCGCCATCCTATATCGCGTTCATGACCTACGCCGACCACCGCGACTATAGGCGACAGATGTATGAGGCTTTTGTGACGCGCGCCTCAGAGACCGGGCCGAACAGCGGTCGGTTCGATAACGGCTCGCTGATGCACGAAATATTGTCGCTGAATGCCGAGGCCGCGCACCTGCTGGGGTTCGCCAACTACGCCGAATATGCCCTGCAAACACGCATGGCGAAGACCGTCGACGAGGTCCTGAGCTTCCTGCGTGAACTGGCGGTGCGCGCCAAACCGGCGGCGGTGCGCGATTTCGACGCGCTCCGGAAATTCACCCGGGAACAGGCCGGCTTCGAGCCCGAGGCCTGGGATCTGATGTACTACAGCGAAAAACTCAGTCAGCGTGACTATCGGCTATCCCAGGAAGACCTGCGCCCTTACTTTCCCGAAACCCGGGTTGTGCCCGGACTGTACGCGCTCATCGAACGCCTTTACGGATTGGTCATCGTGCGGTTGCAGGGCGTGGATGTCTGGCACCCGGACGTGGGCGTTTATGAAATCCGCGAACCGGGCGGCGAGCCCCGAGGCCGTTTCTATCTCGATCTCTATGCGCGTGCCAACAAGCGTGGCGGCGCGTGGATGGACGATTGCATCGGTCGCAAGCGCACCGCCGCCAGCGTGCAGCTGCCGGTTGCCTACCTCACCTGCAACTTCACGCCGCCGGTGGGTGGCCAGCCGGCGCTGTTTACCCACGATGAGGTGATCACGCTATTCCACGAATTCGGCCACGGCCTGCACCACATGCTCACGCGCGTGGACTGGGTCGGCGTGTCCGGCATCAACGGCGTGGCCTGGGACGCGGTCGAGCTGCCCTCGCAGTTCATGGAAAATTTCTGTTGGGAGCGCGAGGTACTGGACCTGCTCGCCGCCCACCACGAGACCGGCGCACCACTGCCGGCATCCCTGTTCGAGCGCATGCAAGCGGCGCGCAATTTCCAGTCCGGCATGCAGTGCGTGCGTCAACTGGAATTCGCCCTGTTCGACATGCGCCTGTACAGCGATTTCGATCTTATGAGGTCGCGCGCCAGCGCGCCCGGCTCGCCTCCCTCTCCCCCCGGGAGAGGGAGTGAGGGTGAGGGTGAGTCGCGCGAGGCGCGCCCGGCTCGCCTCCCTCTCGACCCAAAGAGTCGATTCTCACCAACTCCCCCTCTCCCGCATCAGTGGGAGAGGGTAAGGGGTGAGGGCTCGGGAGAGGGAATGAGGGTGAGGGAAGAGGGCGGAGAATTTGGTCAGGCGATACAGGATCTGCTCACCGAGGTGCGGCAGGAAGTGGCGGTGGTGATTCCGCCGGACTTCAACCGCTTCGCGAACAGCTTCACGCACATCTTTGCGGGCGGCTACGCCGCCGGCTATTACAGCTACAAGTGGGCCGAAGTGCTGTCGGCGGACGCCTACGAACGATTCGAGGAGCAGGGCATCTTCAGCCCCGAACCCGGTCGTGCCTTTCTGCACGATATTCTCGAACAGGGTGGCGTGTACGAACCGATGGAACTGTTCATTCGTTTTCGTGGGCGTAAGCCGCGCACCGATGCGCTGTTGCGTCATTCGGGGCTGCTGGCCGCCTGAACGTTTTCAATCCGGAGATCAATATGAAACGGCTGTTAGTGATGATGGTCTGTCTGCTGTGCTCGACAATGGCCCGCGCCGAGACCGCCTACGTGACCGAGCGTCTCAACATTCCAGTGTACGCGGGCCCGGCCGAGGGACCGGCGCTGCGCACGCTGGAGGCGGGTGCGACGCTGGAGGTGTTGGAGCGCAAGGAGCGCTTTGCCCGTGTGCGCGATGCCCAGGGCGATGGCTGGATCGACGCCCGTTACCTCGTGTCCAATCCACCGGCCAAGGCGCGGTTGGGCACGCTGCAGGAGGAGGCCAATCGCCTGCGAGCCCAATTGACCGAGGCCCAGACGAAACTCAAGAAGGCCGAAGACGCGCTGGGTGCGCAGGCCGGTCGCACCGATGAACTCAATCGCCAGCTGGCCGCGGCCCAGGCGGCCGCCGGCAAACCCGCATCGCCCACCGAGCCGGTCACCGTACCAAAACCGGCGCCGGATGGCGGAATTCCCTGGGGTTGGCTGGTGTTCGCGTTTGCTATGCTTATCGTGGGCTTTGCGGTCGGCTTCATCTGGCTGCGCGAGTCCATCCGTCGCCGCTCCGGCGGCATGTATCTGAGGGTATGACGATGACATCGGTACTTCGATTTGGGCTGTGTCTGTCTCTGTTGTTTACCGTCTCGGCTGTCTCCGCCGATCGTTTGTACAAACACGTCGACAAGGACGGGCGGGTGACTTACCGCGATCAACCGCCCACCGGTGGCGGATCGGTGGAGGAACGGGTAATCCGCAACCGCCCCCAAGGCGAACAGACTGTGTTGCCGGAAGTCGTGCTTTACGTCGCCCCGGACTGCGGTTCCTGTGATCTTGCCCGCCTCCAATTCAAGAAACGCGGCGTGGCTTTTATCGAAAAGGACGCTTCCACAGACCCCAACATTCAACAGGAACTGAAAAAGGTCGCGGGCGCGTTGTCGGTGCCGACCATCCTGATCGGCAAGAAGGTGATGAAGGGTTATCTGGAATCGCTGGTGGATGGCGAACTCGATGCCGCCGGTTTTCCCAAGGCCGGTGAAAACAAGGATTCCGCCAAGCCGGATGAGAACCCGGATCGCGGCGGTCAGGCCCCGACCCGCTGAACGTCGATGAGACGGCCGGCCGGCTCAATGCCGGCCGGCCGTTTGTTTTTATGAAACTCGCCACCTGGAACGTGAATTCGCTGCGCGTGCGCTTGCCGCAGGTGCTCTACTGGCTGGCACGCGAACAACCCGATGTGTTGTGCCTGCAGGAGACCAAGGTGACGGATGCAGAATTTCCGCTCGCGCCTTTGCAGGCGGCAGGCTATCGCGCCGCGTTCACCGGCCAGAAAACCTATAACGGTGTGGCGACCCTGTGCCGCCAGGAACCGTCCGATGTCGTGACGCGGCTGCCCGGTGACGGCGACGAGGCGCAGAAGCGCCTGGTCGCGGTCACGGCCGGTGGCATGCGGATCATCAATGTCTATGTCCCCAACGGCGAGTCGGTCGATTCCGACAAGTATCGTTATAAGCTCGAATGGCTAAAGCGCCTTAGGGATTTTGTCACCGACGAACTGAAGCAGGGCAATGATGTGGTGTTGACCGGCGATTACAACATCGCCCCCGAAGCGCGCGATGTGCACGATCCGGCGGCTTGGGAAGGACAGGTTTTATTCAGCGAGCCCGAGCGGGCGGCCTTCCGCGCGTTGACCGAAGCAGGCCTGGTCGATGTCTTCCGCCGGTTCGATCAACCGCTGGCCAGTTTCAGCTGGTGGGATTACCGCATGAACGGCTTCAAGCGAAACCTCGGCCTGCGCATCGATCACATCCTGGCCAGCGCGACGTTGGCCGGGCGTTGCCGATCATGCCGCATCGACGCGGAACCGCGCCGTGTCGAACGCCCGTCGGATCACGCCCCGGTCGTGGCCGAGTTTTCCTGAATCAGCTTCGCCGGTTTATTTCCGCCGTTTGTCGTCCGCCGGCTTGACCTGTTCCGCGTCAGCGCTTTTCAGTTCAAACCCCCAAGTATCCTTGAGCAGGAAGGCGTGACCGCGGTACTCGTCGGGCTTGACGCGAACAAGATCTTTGCCGCCATTGTATCGCTCAAGAAAGACCTTGATGGCTACCTTGGCTTCCGGGGACAACAGGGCCTCGGTAACCTTGGCCTTCTCCTCCGCTGTCAGGCGTGGGCTGGCCGTCAGAGCCAGGTTGGGTAGCCCCTCGCCCTGATAGATGATTCGTCCCATGCCTTTCTTTTCGTCGAGCTTCATGTACGCGGCGTCGCGCAGCACGGCCGCCTTGCATTTGCCACTCAGCATGTTCTCGTAGGCAATCTTGAAACTTTTCACGTTCACGACCCTGGGTTGGCGCGCCGGGCTGTCGAATTGCGTCAGGAAAGAGAGTGTCGCGAAGTTCGGAGGCGCCATGCCGCACACCGCATGGCCAGCCAGGTCTTTGACCGAGGTTATTTCTGGATTGTCCTTCCTGACCACGGTCACTGACGCGAGTTTCCCCGGGAATTTGACAAGAGGTTCATGTTGCAACGCGGCCATGCGCCAGGATACGAAATGGGGGCCATCGATGACGATGTCGAACTTTCCCTTCCGCATCTCGCTTTGGTAGGACAACCAGTTATCGACGTGACGATATACGACTTTCCTGCCGAGCTTGGACGACAGATAGTCGGCGATCGGTTGGTAGGCGTCGGTTTCGGGTGCGCCGCTGTCCACGGGTGGAGCGACAAGCACAAGTTCATTCGGGTTGGCGACCGATGCGGATGCTCCCGCCAGCAGGATCAAGGCCGCTGTTGCTGACAATAAGCGGGAACGGATTCGGGTACAACTTTTCATGGTTCACTCCTCAGGAATGCCTTGTTTCAACAAAGTAAAAGTATATGTGCGTGGATGACAAGACGAGGCTAGCTGTCCTCGCCGGTTTGGAGCGGTTCCAGAAAATCGGGATATCTTCTAAGGTGTTCTTTGTATTAACCCTATGCAACTTTGATTCCAATATGACCATAGTTTATTTACGGTTATTTGGACTAGGCTTGGTTCTGGGAGTTGTATCCACGCAGAAAGTGGAAACGCCTGCAGAGAAGCCGCTCCAGCGGTATGGACAGGGGTTAGTGACCTGGCTTGACAGCCGTCCACTCGATACTAAATAATAACCATTCTCAATAACTATCAGCGAGCAGGGCTATGAAAATATGGGCAATAGTGCAATTTGCGGGCATGGGGTTGCTCACCTTTTCGGTACCGGCCAGTGCCACCGACGAGGTGGTGGTGTATTCGGCCCGTAACGAGCAGCTGATTCGTCCGCTGTTCGAGGCCTACACCAGGGAAACCGGGGTAAAGATCCGCTTCATTACCGACAAGGAAGGTCCGTTGCTGGTGCGGCTGAAGGCCGAGGGTTCCAGCACACCGGCGGATATGTTTATTACCGTGGATGCCGGCAATCTCTGGCTGGCGGCAAAAGAGGGCGTGTTGGCGAAAGTCGATTCGCCGGTTCTGATGCAAAACATACCGGCCCACCTGCGCGATCCCGGGCAACAGTGGTTCGGTTTGTCGGTGCGTGCGCGTACCATCGTCTACCACACCGGGCGGGTGAAACCGGCAGAGCTTTCGACCTACGAGGCATTGGGCGATCCGAAATGGAAAGGACGGTTGTGCCTGCGCACATCGAAGAAGGTCTACAACCAGTCGCTGGTGGCGATGATGATTGCGCGTCAGGGAGAGACCCGGACGGAAGAAGTCGTGCGCCGATGGGTCGCCAACCTGGCCACCGACGTATTTTCGAGCGACGACCAGGTGATGGAGGCGATTCTCGCCGGCCAGTGCGACGTGGGTATCGTCAATACCTATTACTATGGCCGACTCGTGAAGAAGCAACCGCGAGCCGCCATTGCCCTGTTCTGGCCCAACCAGAAGACCGGTGGCGTACACGTGAACGTTTCCGGTGCAGGCATCACGATGCATGCCAAACACAAAGTCGCCGCACAGAAGCTACTGGAATGGTTATCATCGCCCAGCGCTCAGAACCTGTTCGCCGACGGGAATCTCGAATTCCCCGTGAACCCCACGGTGGCACCGGCGGCGAGCGTGGCCGCGTGGGGAAAATTCCGGCAGGACCAGACGAATCTGGCGGAGGCTGGACGCCGGCAAGTGCAGGCGGTGAAACTGATGGATCGCGCCGGCTACCGTTAGCCGGTTACGGATCCACCGCCGTTTTTTTTCGGGGTCTGAACCAAGCTCATCGGCGACTCACATTCCAGCCATGACCACGCAGACCGTCACTTCGGCCAACAGCCCGACCGCTTCGTCAGGCGGTATCGCCAACTGGCTGAATGTCAGTGTGCGCGGCTGGCAACTGGCCAGTCTCGTGGTGGCACTGGTGGCGCTGGCGCCCATTGCTGTCGTTGCGCTGGCCTGGCTGACGCCGACGGCGGATGTCTGGCAACACCTCGGTACCACCGTGCTGCCGGATCTGCTGCGCAATACCGGCGTGCTGCTGGTCGGAGTCGGGCTCGGTGTGATGATCATCGGAGTCGGGCTGGGTTGGCTAGTAGCCACCTGCGATTTCCCTGGTCGGCGATTCTTCGACTGGGCACTCATGTTGCCACTGGCGGTGCCGGCGTACGTGCTGGCGTTCGCGCTGATCGGAATTTTCGATTACAGCAGTCCCTTCCAAAACCAGTTGCGGGTCTGGTTCGGGCCCGGTTTTGCGTTGCCGCCGATTCGCTCGACCGGCGGGGTGATCCTGGCGATGGTGCTGGCGTTTTATCCCTACGTGTACATGCTGGCCCGTACGGCGTTTCTGTCGCAGGGCCAGTCGATGCTGGAGACAGGGCGCGTCTACGGCCTCACGGCCTGGCAATCTTTCTGGCGCGTAGCCTTGCCGATGGCGCGTCCGGCCATCGCCGCCGGGGTGGCATTGGCATTGATGGAGACGCTGGCCGATTTCGGCGCGGTATCGGTTTTCAACTACGACACATTCACCACGGCGATCTACAAGGCCTGGTTCGGCATGTTCAATCTGGCGGCCGCCGCGCAACTCGCCTCGTTGCTGCTGCTGTTCGTGGTTGTGGGCCTGGTGGCCGAGCAGCGACTGCGCGGACGCGCGCAGTACCATCTAACGCCAAAAAGCACGCGCAGCCATCGATATCGGTTGCACGGCGGGCGGTCATTGGCCGCGGCTACCGCTTGCGCGCTGGTCTTCATTCTCGCGTTTGCATTGCCAGTGGGTGAACTGCTGGTGTGGGCGGTGCGGTCGGCGTTACAGGATTTCGATGTCCGATATCTTCGCTTCGTGGCCAACACGCTGGTGCTCGGTGGTACGGCGGCGGCGGTGACAACCTTTTTTGCGCTTTTGCTCGCCTACACCTGGCGACTGAAGCCGGATCGCATGATCCGCGGTGCGGTACGGGTAGCCACGCTGGGGTATGCGTTGCCGGGTTCCGTGCTGGCGGTGGGAATAATGGTTTCGTTCATCTGGCTGGATCGCCAGTGGTTGACGCCGGCCTTCGAGTCGCTGGGTTTTGGCGCCGGCCCGTGGCTGGCGGGCAGCATGCTGGCCCTGTTGCTGGCGTATGGGGTGCGTTTTCTGGCGGTGGCCTACGGTCCGGTCGATTCCAGTTTCGAACGCATCAAACCCTCGTTGTGGCAGGCCGCGCGTTCGCTCGGAGCCAGCAACCGCGAGATTTTATGGCGAGTCTCCATCCCCCTTCTGCGCGGCGGCCTTTTCTCCGCCGGGTTGCTGGTGTTCGTGGAAGTAATGAAAGAAATGCCCGCGACACTTTTATTGCGCCCCTTCGGCTGGGACACCCTGGCCACGCGCATCTTCGAGATGACCTCGGAAGGGGAGTGGGAACGCGCCGCCCTGCCGGCCGTGACCCTGGTGTTGGTTGGGCTGATCCCGGTCATCCTGTTGGTTCGCCGGACGGCCAACCCCCGCTGATGCCGCAGTTTCAGTGCAAGTCGGCTTGTGGCGCGACAGACTCACTCGGCATTTGATTCAAGCCGGGCAGGCCGCAATCCCATACATGCGCGACCACTGGCGGCAAGCCGACGGGCGGGCTATAGTCCCGCCCTCGACGCAGACCCGCGGGAGAGGCCTCACTTCAAGGTGAGGCGCCGAAGGCGCAACCGCCCGGAATCGCTCAGGCAAAAGGACCGCGGGTTCGATAGTCGACTCTGGAGAGAGTCCGTCCACGCGACGGAACACCGAAGGGGCTCAAGCTCTCAGGTTACCGGACAGAGGGGCGATGACGATCTACGTCATCGCCCTTTTTTGCTGTACAGGGATGTACGAATGCCAGTCGCTCTCAGCATCCTGCTTCTCGCGACACTCGTCCATCCCTGGACATCGCGGGAGCGGTTAGGTGAAGCGCCGGCGCAACCGGGAGCACCATGGGTCACCGCACACCGCTGTACGAAACGCACCTGAAGCACGGCGCCAAGATCGTCGATTTCGGCGGCTGGGACATGCCGCTGCATTACGGATCGCAGATCGAGGAGCACCATCAGGTCCGGAAGGACGCGGGCATGTTCGATGTTTCGCACATGACCGTCTCCGATCTCAAGGGCAAGAGCGTTGGCGATTTCCTGCGCCTGCTGCTGGCCAACGATGTGACCAAGCTCAAGACCAAAGGTCGCGCGCTTTACTCCTGCATGCTCAACAGCAAGGGCGGGGTGATCGACGATCTCATTGTTTACTGGATGGACGACGACTGGTATCGCATCGTTTCCAACGCCGCCACCCGCGACAAGGACATGAGCTGGATGAATGCCGCCGCGAAGGAGTTCGGTGGCGTGACGCTGACCGAGCGTCCCGACTTCGCCATGATCGCCGTGCAGGGTCCGAATGCCCGCGCCAAGGCGTGCACGGCGCTTGGCGAACATATCCGCGAGGCGGCCATGCCGCTCAGACCATTTCACTCCGTGCGCATCGGCGAGCTGATGATCGCCACCACCGGTTATACCGGCGAAGACGGATTCGAGATCATCCTGCCGGACAAGTCGGCCCCCTTTGCCTGGCAGATGTTGCACGAGGCCGGGATCGCGCCGTGCGGGCTGGGCGCGCGCGACACGCTGCGGCTCGAAGCCGGCATGGCGCTGTACGGCACCGACATGGACGACACCGTTTCGCCGTTCGAGGCCGGGCTGGCCTGGACGGTCGCGCTTGAACCCGCCGGCCGGAAGTTCATCGGTCGTGAAGCGCTGGAAAAACAGAAGGCTGGCGGCGTTCCGCGCCAGCTGGTGGGCCTGTGGCTGGAAGGCAAGGGCGTGCTGCGCAACCATCAGAAGGTACAATGCGGGGTTCACGGCGCAGGCGAGATCACCAGCGGCAGTTTCTCGCCCACCCTGAACCAGTCGATCGCGCTGGCGCGCGTGCCGGCGGGCGTGAAGACCGGCGACGCGGTGCAGGTGGACCTGCGTGGCAAGTTACAACCGGCGAAGGTGGTGAAGTACCCCTTTGTCCGAAATGGCAAGAGCTGTCTTTAGTTGAGGAAACCAAAAATGAGCAATATTCCCGGTGATCGGCGCTACACAAAATCCCACGAGTGGGTGAAGGTCGAGAAAGACGGCACGCTGACGGTCGGTATCACCGACCACGCCCAGGCACTGATGGGCGACATGGTCTATGTCGACCTGCCCGAGGCCGGACGCAAACTGGCGGCCGGCAAGGAATGCGCCGTGGTCGAATCGGTGAAGGCCGCCTCCGATGTCTACGCGCCGGTAACCGGCGAGATCGCGCTGTCCAACGCGGCACTGGCCGACGCCCCCGAGACGGTGAACCGGGATCCGTACAGCGAGGGTTGGATATTCAAGCTGAAGCCGGCCAACGCCGCCGACGTGAACGCGCTGCTCGACGCCAAGGCCTACGAGGCGTTGGTGGCGGCCGAGAAACACTAAATGTACATCTGCCGCAAAGGCGCGAAGGACGCAAAGAAATCAGTATCTGGAAATTCTTTGCGTCCTTCGCGCCTTTGCGGCAAGAATTCCTAGGGTTTATCTATGCCGTTTATTCCACACACTGAAGCCGATGTGAAACAGATGCTCGCCGCCATCGGCGTGGCGAGCATCGATCAGCTGTTCGAGGAAA
>ERZ1292623.4950-Hain-H51-01um-R1-4950-length-10766-cov-7_pt1 | contig 10766 bp, 18 predicted proteins | sample MGYA00564398_ERZ1292623 | MGnify/ENA primary metagenome ERZ1292623 (study PRJEB36523, sample SAMEA6512633) | groundwater metagenome | collected 2019-01-07 | study: AquaDiva: Metagenomics assemblies of 32 groundwater samples
GGCGGCTCCTCCAGGGTTTTCAAAAGCGCATTAAACGCCTCGGTCGTCAGCATATGGACCTCGTCGATGATGTAGACCTTCTTCGGCAGCGCGGCCGGTGTCAGGTTGACCCTCTCCCGCAAATCGCGGATGTCATCTATACCGCGATGCGAGGCGGCATCAATTTCCATAACGTCGACCGCACTGCCCTTTTTGATCGAAACGCACGTTTCGCATTCGCCGCAGGGCTCAACTAATTTCTTATTTAGTTGGACTTTACCCGCCGTGGTGGGCTGGCTGTAATTTTTTTCACAATTGACCAGCCTGGCCAAAATCCGCGCCGCCGAGGTCTTCCCCAGTCCCCGCGGCCCGACAAAAAGATAGGCATGGGCCACTTCACCCGAGCTCATCATCGTTTCAAAAGCCTTTCTGGCAAACACCAGGTCCAAATCGGCTACCTTCTCGCTTCGGTATTTTTGATAGTAACTCATGACTCCTTCAAACTAGTTACTTCTTGACCCCCTGTCAAGACTGAAGAATTGTATTCATTAGTGGTAGCGTTAAAAACACCTACTATCAAACAACATCACTCTCAATCATGATGAACCCCCAAAAGGTGTAAAACGCCGTGGTTGACCAAAAACTCAATCTCATCGTCGAGCAGGCGAGAAAACCTTAGCGCCTGGCGCTTCGCCTGCGGATAGCAAACGACGACGTCGCCCAAGACCAGAACAGTCTCATCACCCGGAATCCGCTTGCCCTCCATCTGCGGGAATGACAGCACGTCGGTTACTTTATCCTCCCCAAAGTATTTCTTCTCCAATTCCCGGATTTTTCGCTCTCCTACCACTATTAAAGATAACTCTACCTTCTGGTTGATGTTGTGTTCGGTCAACAGCTTGGCCACCGACTCGCGAATTTTCTTGCGATTGAAACGATACCGGCTGTCGGCCGAAACGGTAAAATCCAGAGACAGGACCCTCTTCTTACTTTCCATACTTCTGGTTGACCAAACGGGCCACTAGCCCGCCGTCAGCCTTGCCTCGCAGTTTCCCCATGACCACCCCGACCAACTGTCCGCCCCGTAAGGGTGACTCCATGGCGACCTTGTCTACTTCTGCCTCTACTTCTGCCTCACTCATCATCTTGGGAAGGTACGCCTCAATTATTACCAGCTCAAATCTCTCAGCGTCGGCCCGGGCCGCATCGCCCACTTTGGTATAAATATCGATCGACTCTTGCCGCTTCTTCGCCTCTTTTTGCAGTACCTGGACTACTACCTCATCAGTTAACACGCCGGCATCTATTGCCTTGTAATTCAACTCTGAAATCAAAAGCCTTAAAACACCCAAAAGCTTCGCGTTCTGCTCCTTTTGGGCTTTGACGATTTCCGCCTTGATTTGATCGATGAGCATAGTTTTACTATACACACTATTTACCACCCCGAGCGGCCCGCTTGTTGCGCCGCCTGATTTTCATCCGGTCTTTTTTGAGTCGGTCATTTCTTTCCTTCCGCACCAAAGACGGCTTCTGATAGCCGTGCATGGCGACTTCTTTGACTTTTTCCAGGCCTTCATCCTCCCAGGTCAACCGCCGAAATTCGTTGATTAACTGCTGTTGGTTTTGGCCTTGCTTTTTCTTGACTACGAGAGCCATTAAATAAACACCTCGATTCTATGTTTTGCCGACTGGCTCCTCCGCTGTTCCCCCCAACATATGAATATGTTCGTGGTCAAAGTGGTTGTAGCCAGCCCCGTTAAGAACTAATTTGTAGCCGGTTTTGTCTAAGCCCGTTTGCCCAATGACACTAAAAACGGCTCCCATCATTTTACTCCAAAAGTCCGCCGCTGTCGAGCCTATAAAGTGTCCCGCCTTGGAGACGTGATCCTTGGGCATGACCAGCAAATGGACCGGTGCCAGCGGAAATTTGTTCTTGATCGCCACAAATTCCTCATCCTCCCAGACAACTTCCCCCGCCTCCTCCCGGCCGACAATTTTACAAAACAAACAGTTTGAGTCTTTCATATCATGATTCTACCCCAGCGAACATCAGCTAACAACACACCCAAGTTATTTCCATTCCCCACCTAACTTCCTCAAATCTCTTATCAAATGATCAAGCGATCCAAATAAAAATTCTCTTTCTCTGATCAAAACATGAGCACCTTCACTTCTTCTTTTTCTCATCTGCGTCAAATCCATCAATAATACCTGAAAACTGCCATCGGGCCTGACCAACAGATCATATTCATCATCAGAAGGTAAACGGATGCCATTGGCCCAAGCCAACATCTGCAGACTGACAATCTCTCGTTTAATCACCTCCGGGTCAATACTCAAAAACACCTTCTCCGTTTTGTCTAGTTCTCTATATGTTTCACGCCGAATCTCACCACTCACTGTCCACCGTTTTTCCTTGCCAAAAAAAGCAGCCACTCCAACCGTCATATCTCCCATCACTACATGACGATCATCGACAACCCTCATTGATGAAACAGTCGGTATCCCCAATTTACGCAAAAAACGCCAACGCTCGTAATATCTTCTGGCAGGTGTCATTGCCATTTGCTCATCACCAAAAGCATCCCCATCTCCTATTGAAACAATCGCCCGCTTAACAACCAGTTTCATTCTTTTTTCCTTTGTCTTTTCCCCAAGAAACGGTTTAGCCTCAACTTTATTTTTCGAATAGGCCCCACCCAAGTCTTCCGCCGAAACCGTCACGACCTCAACTGCCAGTGAATCACTGTCTCCTTTCTTCAAAAGTATTCGTTTTCCGTCGGTTTCAATTGAGGCGATCCGCATAGAATAGCGCTACGGCTTGACCAACCTAAATATATCCCGAAGCGTAATCAAGGCCATCACCGACAGCAGGAAAACCATCCCGGCGGTATTGACGTAACCCTCCACCGTATTCTTTCTTTTCTTGCCAATCAGCTTCTCTACCCCCAAAAAGATCAGCCTACCCCCATCCAGCGCCGGAAAGGGCAATATATTGAGGACCGCCAGATTTACCGACAGGATGCCAATAAACTGGAGGGTCGCCAGGACTCCCTGTTTGATCACCTGGCCGCTGACCTGATAAATCCCCACCGGTCCGGCCAAATCTTTGGGAACCCCTTTCCCCGTCACCAAACCATACACCATCTTCCCTAAGCCCCCGGCAATATCCCGTCCCCAGGCGATCGCCTCGGATAAACCAACCACTGCTCCCCGAAACGGCATCTGCCACCAGGGGAATTTCGTCAGCTCCACGTTCGACAGAATTACCCCCAAGGCTCCCTGGCCTGCCGGCGGATCTTTTCTTGGCGTGACCTTGACCAACCTTTCACCGCCCTCTTTACCCATCACCAAAAGATCAATCTCATTACCGGCATTCTCCGTCACCAACTTCACCAATTGAGTTGTGTCGCTAATCTTTTCAGTTATTTCCCCAAATCGAAACTCGGCCACTCGTTCATCGATCGCTACCCCCGCCACCGCCGCCGGACTATCGGCCACCACTTCAACAATCCGCACCCGATCGGTCTTCACCGGAATGCCAACAAAAGAATAGACGACTGCAAAAAGCAGGATCCCGAGTAGAAAGTTCATGATCACTCCGGCCGTCAGAATGACCGCCCGGGCTCTGGCCGGCTTGTCGTAAAATCGCCCGTTCTCGCCCGCCAAGAGCCCATCACCATCCGAATACTCCTCACCATATAGCTTGACAAAACCGCCAATTGGCAACCAATTGAGACTGAATAGTGTTCCCTTCCGGGTAAACAGTTTCCTAGCCCGCGGCGGCAAACCAAAACCAAATTCCTCTACTCTGACCCCGAAAATCTTGGCAAAAATATAATGCCCCCATTCATGGACCAGAACCAGCGCCGATAATATGCCCAAAAAAATAATAAGCTGAACCATAGTTATATTGCTAGAATTTCCTCCTCCTTTTTCTTCCCCATCTCCTCGATCTTGCCCATATATTCATCCAGAATTTTCTGGAGCTGTTCCAAAAGTCTGTCAATGTCATCCTCGGAAACACCGGGTTTGCCCTTGAGATGGTCAATTTCTTCTTTGATTTCCAACCTTGCCTGTCTGGCCATCACCCGGCCGCTTTCCACTTTTTGGTGGAGTAGCTTAACGAAATCGGTGCGCCTCTCGGTCGTCAGGGCCGGAATATTAATGCGGATAATATCGCCGGAGACGCTTGGGGACAACTGCAGTTCACTGCCCATGATCGCCTTCTCGATATCCCGAATGACACTCTTGTCCCACGGCGAGATCACGATTAGGTTGGCATCCGGCGCCGTCACGCTGGCCAGTTCAAAAAGCTTCATCCGCTGGCCGTAAGCCAGCACTTCTATCCCCGAAACCAAGTCCGGCTTCGCCTTGCCCGTCCGGATCGTCGCCATATCGCCGGCGACCACTTCCATTACCTTATCCAGATTAGTGTGCAGTTTCTTGATCAGTTCGTGCTGTTCCATATTAGACAACTGCTTCTATTCTAACAATTCGATCTTCATGATCATCCAGCTTTTCCGCCTGATGATCGGTCACCTTATCTAGTTTCAATTCTAGTCGGCCAACTCCGTTTTTCAAATCTAATTCCACGTTTTTCAATCTAGTCAATATCTCCTCCGTCATCGGTTCCTGAACTTTCTCATGGAAATCAAACAATATCTTCGCCATGTCCTTCCTGACTACCCTCTCGTGGAAATTAGCCAGTACCTCCAACATCTCCCCCTTGGTAATCGGTTGTCCATTTGCCATACTATCAATATATCATTTCACTTAGATCACACACGTTTTACCCACCTTCCTCCCACCTTCTCCCATTTCTCCGCTGCCTTCTCAGGCGACTCCGGTCGCTCACCCCGCAAATTACCAGCCACCTGTCCCATTCCATCCAAACTGCCGGCCGGCCCTTCATCTTCAGGAGCCACTGGTAATTTTTCTGGAACTACCCTAGAGGCTTCCATTTCCGCCCTAGAGTCACTTCTTCTCTTCTTAATTCCGCCAACAATATCTGCAGTAAGTTCTTTTAACCTGTCTGGATCATATGCCATACCAAAAGATTATCCGAAATCAACCCTCAAAGCAACAGGAGAAATTACAGCGCGAAGCGGACGAAGCGGATGACTTTGATGTTCTCGCCGGTCTTGGCAATCAAAGCCTTGACCAAGTTCTCGATTTTCTTACCACTATCACGGATGTAGTCCTGCTTCATCAAGACTTCGACATCGGCCGGGTTCATCGAAGCTACTTGCATCGCAATTTCTTTGCCCAAGGTGGCGAAGTCCTCGGTGTTCGCCACAAAATCGGTTTCGCAGGCAATCTCAACCATCGCCCCGACCCTACCGGTAGTGTGAATATAGGCCTGGACCCGACCGCTCTTCACTTCCCGATCTACCTTGTTGGCCGCCTTGGTCAAACCTCTCTGGGCGATCAGCTCTTCAGCTTTGGCCATATCGCCCTTGGCTTCTTCCAGGGACTTCTTGGCGTCCATCACGCCGGCGCCTGTTTTTTCTCGCAGTGTTTTGATTTTGTCCATCATCGGTTATTCTTCACTCTTTTTAATTCTACCCTCTGCCACGGCTTTGCCAAATTGTTTGACCACGATCTCAATCGCCTTGGTCGCGTCATCGTTCATCGGCACGGCGTAGCTGATGCCATCCGGATTGCTATTCGTATCCACCACACCAACGATAGTCAGGCCGCGGTTTTTGGCCTCACGCACCGCCGATCTTTCCTTGTGGGTATCAATAATGATGAGCACTTCGGGAGCCGTCTTCAAATCGGAGAGCCCTCCCAAAAACTTCTCCAGTTTGGCAATTTCCCGGTCAAAAAGAATCTGTTCTTTCTTGGTGTATTTCTTCAACTCACCCGCTTCTCGCTTCTTGGTCAGGTCAAGCATTTTGTCGATTCTGGTTTTAACCTGTTTCCAGTTAGTGATGATGCCCCCCAACCAACGCTCGGTGACGTAAGCAATTTTGTTTTCCAGCGCGGCGGTTTTGACAATATCTTTTGCCTGACGCTTCGTGCCAACCAAAACAATATTCTTGCCTTCGGCGGCCAATTTTATCAGGGCGTCACAGGCCTCATCCAGCTTAGCGACCGTCTTCTCCAGATCGAAAATATGAATCCCGGCCTTCTTCCCCCAGATGTATTTTTTCATCTTGGGATTCCAGCGCTTGACCATATGGCCAAAATGCGCCCCCGCCTCAAACAATTCTTCAGGCGTGACTCTCGTCTTCTTAACAACCTCGGTGGACTTTTTCTTTGCCGCCATATTTTTATTCATCCTCCTTATCCACGTTCGGCCTTTCAGGGGGATTGCCGAGGTGGTCTTTATAACTTTGCAAATTATAACACGATACCGGATATTTAGCCCTGCCTGCCGGCAGACAAGCATAAAAAAGCGGGGCTTTTACACCCCGCTTCTCACCAACCCACCAACGTCACCATCGGGCACTGATCAGTGCCTCAAGCATTTCGTCGATGGCTACCCTTTTCACGCCCATCAGCGAAAGAGCGCCTACCAGGCTCGCCGGCCCCCAAACTTGGTACAGATTGCGTCTGGAATCAAGCGGGGTCGAGATGGTGAAATACCAACCCTCCTCCACTACGCCGACGAAGAAAATTACCCCGTTAATTGTGACCTCTTGGGGCCGAACCGTTCCCCGCCAAAGTTCAAGTGCTCTGTCAAAATCAGGCCCGTACCGAGTCCGAAGTTGTTCACACGCCTCAATTGAAATTTCCGATGTCCAGTTAGACATATGTTTTTCTCCTTTTGAACGTGCGTACTTTTTTGAGTACTGGCAGGATTCTAAGCCAAAATGGCCTAAAAATCAACTATAGGCCACAAAAAAAGAGCGGGTTACCTTTCGGCTTCCCGCTCTCACTAGTAGTTTCCTCGATCAATCACCGCGCTACCGCGGCATCAATCTAAAAAAACTATTTGTCGACCTGCTCCAAAATTTCAAAGCCGCCCGTGCCGTGTTTGATCAGCCAGATACTTCCCGGTATATACCGGGCAAACTCAACGTCATCCACCGGCGCGTAATCATCAAATACCTCTTCAGCTTCGTCACCTCTGGCCCAGGCAAAGACCACGGTGAAAACTTCGTTCCGCCCGCTTTCTCTACGCACTTCACTTAACCGCAAATCCGGCCAATACGGCGAGTTGTCCGAACCGCTCGCTACCACCGGCGCAACAGTAGTCCATTCCCAACGGCTCCACCAATAGTAAGTCTGGTGAACCGGTTCTTGACGATAGATCGGCACCTGAACGTCCTCGGTGTAGTAAACCGTCTTATAAACCGGCTCCTCATAGGGTACCTGAACCGTTTCTTGGTGGGTTCTCTCAACCCTTTCACAGACCTCTTGGTCTACATAGACATCGACGTCTCGATAGACGTCTTCGGTATCGGTCGTGCCATCCGAATACGTGATGGTGTCGGTATGATCATAAACCGACTCGGTGCGGTCGTAGACCGATTCCGTATGGCAAACATCTTCATAACCGTCAGAGACCGTCTCGTATTCAGTCCGGTACCGGGTCTCGTAGTGATCGATCTCTTCTCGGGACTTCTCGACTTGTTGAGTTTCGTAGTGATCGAGTACATCTTGATATCCGGTCAAACGGACTTCAGACTGAACATTCTCAGCATCGCTCGGGGGAGAAGCAAGGCCCTCATGAGCTACAAACTGATATTCTTCAACATTTATCGTCCTGGTCCAGCTGACAGACTGAACATACATCTCGTCAGTCTGGGGACGAAAAAAGAGGAAGAGACCAGCGATCCCAAGGCAGAGGGCGACAACTCCGCCGACAATCCCAGCAACCAGTTTGGGATTCAAAGGGAGTTTGGGCACCGAGAAAACCGATGCCGAATTTGCCGAACGAGATTTTTCGGCAGGAATTCCCTCTGCAATATTCCCACCGCATTGCGGACAAATCTCGACGTCATGGTAGACGTCGGCACTGCAAAATGGGCAAGTCGTATCGGCGTCATGGTCAGCGCTGATATGGGCTTCACTCAGTTGACTATCAGTCGCGAAGGGCGCCTCACTTGGGGCTTCCTGGTACGTTTCGTCCTGCCCTTTCGGATTACCACAACCCTCACAAACCATCACTTTCCCTTCAGGTGAATGGTTCCTCTGACCACACGACGTGCAAGTCCAACTGGCAAACTTAGTTCCGATATGAACCTGAGTAGTCCGGCCAGTTTCTTCAACCCGCGTGCCGGGTTTTGACGCCAGCTCGTCAAGTCTTCGTGCGGCAACGGCCGCCTTCTCTGAATCAACAGAGCTTGAGCGTGAAACAACCACTCGTTTTTTTGAGTCTTTGTCTGACAATTCACACCTCCTTAAGTGGATTTGAATTTGAAAAGTTAAAGGACCTGTGGCCGCGCCACATTAACCCGCTATTATATAGGTTATTTAAGCTTTTGCCAAATTTTCAAACAAACAAATTACCGTCAACGGCCCGACCCCGCCCGGAACGGACGTGAAGAATGAAGCTTTCTCGGCCACCGCTGAAGCAAACTCCCCTTTCGGAAAGCCCAAATCAATCGCCACCACCCCTTCGCGCACCATTTCCGGCGTAATTAACCCCACCGTTCCAGTCGCGCAAACAATCGTGTCGCAGACCAGTAATCCCTTCAGGTTATCCCCCAGATCAAATCCCAAACAAGAATAACCGGCCCCTCCCAGATCCCGCATCAGCCTGCGCCCCGCCATCCCTTCGGCCCCAACCACAGCGATCCGCCTGCCCAGTCCAACTCCGGCTACCTTTAACAGTCGAAGAACAGCCAGTACCGCCGCCGGCTTGAAATCACTTCGCGCATTAAGTCCGTCAACGTCTTTTTCGACCGGAATAGCGGTCAAAATTGCCTCGGTCTCCTCCCGCCCCGCCCCCAAAATCGGCAGCTGGACCAATAACCCATCTTCCTCTACTCTTTTTAACCTCTCCTCCACTTCCTCCTTATTCTTTAGCCTCTCAACTTCTACTTTCACTCCCAACCTCTCCCCCATTTCCCGCTTTAGACGCACATAAGTACTTTCCTTATCACCGCCATCGCATTGCAGGATCAATAAACTTTTGCCCACCAATCGGCCGGAAGTGATCAAGTCCTCCTCTATTTTCTTTGCCGCCGCCTTCCCATCAAAAATCATTCCCCTATTTTAGCCCAAACGCGGCAAAATTATGTCCCGAATCCTCCCATGAACCTGCTCGGGGTCGCCGTTGGCATCCACCGTTACCCAGCCAAATTCCCGGGCCAGCTCCTGATGGATTCGCCGATTTCTTTCCCAAACTTCTTGTCCGGCCCCTTCATTCCGATGTTTCTTCTCAATCCCGCTCGAAAATCTGACGCCGTCAAGCAGGATCTCAATGTCCGGCCGGAGCAGACCGAAGTTAAAGACATCCAGCTCCTCCCGAGAAACACCGCTCGTCATCCCCCAAGCCAAACTGGTTCCAACGTAGTCTTCCGCCAAAACGTCACCCTCCGAAAGCAACTGCCGGAGAGTTGGTTCAAACCAACGCCGATTTTCGGCAAAAACGGCTTGCAACTCGACCTCGGCCATTGAGACTACCTCGTCCCCCGGAGCCGGTCTTAAAACCCTGTTAATTAGCTGACCAGTTGGTGAATCATAAATCGGATATTTTAGGCGCGTATATGGCCTGCCAATTTCCAGCCATAAAGTTTCCAACAAATCAAACTGTTTAGACTTACCTAAGTTGTTCGGCCCGTAAAGGACAATAAACATTTCTGTAGTCTATCATCTATACCAACCCCGGGCTCTCGCGTTTTCCCTCGGCCGGAAACGAGTAACCACCGGTAACTTTCCTTCACTGGTCTCTTTCGCTTTCTCCTCCACGATCTCCTCTTTCAACTTTGGGTCGGGGTGAAAACCATTGACATACCAAAAATGAAAATCGTCTTCATATCTCTCCACCATATCGTTAATCGGGTATCGAAAAGCCATACCGTCTGCCACTATACAACAAAAGAACCAAACCCATCAAGCTAGCTGCAGGTTCGGAACCTGCTGGTGATAAACTAGACAAAATGCCCAGTCGATACTACCAAAGAACTTATCTTGAAGGAGGCTATTACCACCTCTACAACCGCGGCACGCATAAACAAACAATTTTTCGGGATAACGACGATTATTTTACATTCACCGAGATTCTCTCCTATTACCTCCGCTTCCCCCACGGCAAACCCCACTCGCGTTTCAGTCCAAAAAATGAGCCGGATGGCTCCTCTTCCTCAGAATCTACACCTTGCCACCTTCTTTGTTATTGCTTAATGCCCAACCATTTTCACCTCTTATTGAAACAAATCCTTTTTCCGGCCCAAATAGATAGTCCAACCAACCTCATGAGGCGCCTTTCCATTACCTACTCGATGTACTTTAACGATAAGTATCAACACTCGGGTAATTTATTTCAGGGTAAATTCAAAAACGTTCCCGTGGACTCAGAATCACAATTACTTCATCTTACCAAATACATCCACCGCAACCCCCTCGCCCTACTTGCAGGTTCCGAACCTGCAACCCTCGAAAGCTACATCTACTCGAGCTATTCTGATTACCTCGGCCCAACCAACCGCAATTGGGTGAAACCAAACGAAATTCTTTCTTACTTTTCCTCCAAGAATCCTCTCCTCTCCTATCGTGCCTTCATCGAGGAAAAAGAAGATCTTTTGTCTATCAATCATCTTATCCTTGACGACTAGCAGGTTCCGAACCTGCACTTAGCGCCCGGCCAGGTCCTGTCTGACCGCTTCCTT
>ERZ1292623.3616-Hain-H51-01um-R1-3616-length-13112-cov-9_pt1 | contig 10764 bp, 8 predicted proteins | sample MGYA00564398_ERZ1292623 | MGnify/ENA primary metagenome ERZ1292623 (study PRJEB36523, sample SAMEA6512633) | groundwater metagenome | collected 2019-01-07 | study: AquaDiva: Metagenomics assemblies of 32 groundwater samples
TACGCGGCGCGCGCTTTAGGAACCGCCGGTTATGGAGTATTTTCTTACGCGATGGCCCTTACTGGATTTTTTATTTTCTTCAAAAACATCGGAGTGGATTCAATTTTAACTCGGGAAGTGGCGCGCCGCCCAGCTGAAAGAGAACAATTATTTGCCACTTCTTTTTGGTTAGAGATTAGTCTCCTCGCGGTAACCGCCTTTCTTCTTCTTTTTATCGCCCCGTTTTTTAATCGTATTCCAGAGGCGCTTATTTTAATTCCGGCGCTTGCGGTGATGCTCATCGCTGACGACTTGAAAGACCTTTTTGTGGCTTTTTTCAGAGGAATAGAGAAGATGGAATGGGAAGCCATAGTTGTTATCGCGACCAATATTGCGATAGTTATTTTCGGTTTTGGCGCCTTGTTGATTTCCGCAAGTCCTTTGTATCTTGCATTGGCCTATGCCGCTGCCGCTGTTTTTGGCGCTTTTTTGGCTGGTGGAATTATTTTTTTCCGCCACACGAAGGGTTTTTTCCGCAGTTTTGACAGAAATCTTATTGCTCCGATTTTAAGGTCAGCTTGGCCGATTGCATTTGGCGGATTAGCCAGTATTTTTTTATTCAATATTGACATTGTGATGTTGGGTTTTTGGCGAACTGTCGATGATGTTGGTATTTATGCGGCCGTTCAGAAAATAGTGGGTATTCTTACGGTGATTCCGATTTTGGTGGGCGCCAGTACATTTCCCATGTTTTCTCGGCTTGCGTATGTAAAAGATTCGGCGCGCGTGCGCCAGGTGATGGAAAGTTTGATTGGGACGCTTTTCCTGTTCGCGGTGCCGCTCGTACTTGGCGGGACCGTACTTGGAGCTTCGCTGCTGAAATTCATTTTTGGCTCCGCGTATGGCGCAGGGGCGAACGCTATGGCCGTTCTTTTGTTTTCCATTTTCGCTATTTTCCCGATGGTCATTTTTGCCAATTTCATATTTGCGTATGATGAGCAGCGTAAAACTATCGGGTATCCTATCATTGCTTCGCTCGTCAATGTCGGATTAAATTTTCTTCTTGTTCCGCGTTTGGGTATGATTGGCGCCTCATTGGCAACGGTTGCGTCGAGTATGATCTATGCGTTTCTTATGTTCCGGTTTTGTCGGAAAATAGAAGAATTTTCTTTATGGAGAGGATTTCAAAAAGTTCTTGTCGCCGCGATTATTATGACGATTTTTACTTGGTTGATTCAGTTATTGAACTTACATGTTATTTTAAATATTATTCTTTCTGCGGCATTATATTTTTTTATTCTCAAACTTTTAAAAGAAAAAATATTAGAAGAAATTTTGGCAATAGTTAAAAAATAAAAATGAAAATTCTTCATATTATTCCGACTTATTTTCCGGCTCATCGCCAAGGCGGGCCGATTAAAAGCGTTCACGAAATGAATAAGGGGTTGGTTAAGAAAGGGGTTGAAATGACGGTTTATACGACAAATATTGATGGCAAAAGCGTTTTAAATGTTCCGCTTAATCAGGAAGTTGATATTGACGGCGTAAAAGTTTGGTATTTCCCGGCAACTCTTCGGTTGTGGGGATATTCTTTTGCGTTTCATCGCGCTTTGGCAAAAAACGCGAAAGATTTTGATTTAATTCATATTACTTCTGTTTTTTTGGCCGCTTCCGCTCTCGGCGCTTATTACGCTAAAAAATTTAAAAAACCATATATTATTTCGCCGCGGGGAAGTTTTATGGAAGAACCACTTAAATATCGTCCTTTAAAAAAGAAAGTTTATATCAATTTAATTGAAAAAAGAAATTTAGCAGGGGCAGAAGCAATTCATTTTACAGTTGAGAAAGAAAAAGATGGTTATTTGAAAGCCGGCTTGCCGTTCAAAAAAAGCATAATAATTCCCAATGGTCTTGATGTGGAAGTATCCAATACTATCACGCGCGATAGAATTCATTTTAGAAAAAAATTTAATATTTCTTCCGATAAAAAAATAGTTCTTTTTATGGGCCGGCTGCATTTTATAAAAGGATTAGACACTTTAATTCCGGCTTTCGCCGAAGTTGTGAAAAAAGAACCAAATGCGATTTTGGTTTTAGCGGGACCGAATGATAAAAATTACAAAAAAGAAATTGAATTGAAAATTAAAAATTGTAAATTAAAAATTAACAACGAAGTTGTATTCACTGGCATGCTTTTAGGCGAGGATAAAATCGCGGCTTATCAGGATAGCGATGTTTTTGTTTTGCCGTCCTATTCGGAAAACTTCGGAATGGCGGCCGCGGAAGCGATGAGTTTCAGTTTGCCGGTAATCGTAACAAAGGGCGTCGGGATTTCCGACGAAATTAAAAAAGCGGTTGCCGGCATAGTGATTGAAAAAGACGAAAAACAATTAACCGAAGCGATTTTGAAAATTTTGAAAAATCCGGAATTGGGACGGAAAATGGGCGAAGCGGGCAGGAAGTTGGTTGAAGCCGAATTTTCCTGCGAAAAAGTGGCGGAGAGATTTATAAAGGAATATAATAAATTGTTATGAAATTTCCCATCAGCGTCGTCATTTTAACTTTTAACGAAGAAATTCATATTGAACGTTGTCTAAAAAACATCACGGATTGGGCAGGCGAGATTTTTATCGTTGATTCTTATTCAACGGATAAAACTTTGGAAATCGCCAAAAAATACGGAGCTCAAATCTGTCAGCATCCTTTTCAAAACCAGGCAGAACAATTCAATTGGGCTTTGGACAATCTTGATATAAAAAACGAGTGGGTGTTGCGGCTGGATGCCGACGAATATCTGACTCCTGGGCTAAAAAACGAGGTAGCTCAGGCGCTGACCAACGCGGACTTAACGCGGACTAACGCGGATATTAACGGCTACTATATAAAAAGGAGAAATTATTTTATGGCTAGATGGATAAAGCACGGCGGTTATTATCCAACTTGGATTTTGCGGCTATTCAGAAACGGGAAAGCGCGTTCGGAACAGAGAGCGATGGACGAACACATTGTTTTATTGGAAGGAAAAGCGGGGAAGTTTAAAAATGATTTTATTGACGACAATAAAAAAGATTTGACCTGGTGGATTGAAAAGCACAATAATTATGCTTCGCGGGAAGCGGCAGCTGTATTATCGGGAAGTCATGGCCGGGGAAAAAAGAAATTTTATTACCGCCTGCCTTTGTTCTGCCGGGCTTTCGCTTATTTTGTTTACCGCTATTTTTTCCGATTGGGTTTTCTTGACGGAAAAGAGGGTTTGATATTTCACTTTTTACAGGGATTTTGGTATAGGTTTCTCGTAGACGCGAAATTATATGAAAGAAGAAAATTTATCCCGCACCAGAAGAACATCAATTCTGTTGGTAGATAAATACTAGTGCTATTGGTCTTCGGTGCGGGATTCCGCTCCGCACCGTATTACAGAGAAACCGCCAACTCCTGTTGGCAGAGCTTCATTTACGACAAATAATTTTTGGTTACAGTAATTGTTAAAAAAAGAATTGAATGATATAATCGATGTATGGATAAAAATCAAAAGATTTTTGAAAATTTTGAATAATTTTAATAATATGACTAAACAATTTTATGAAAATTATTGGGATGGGCAAAGCGATTACTTAAGTGATTTTGGTCTTAAGTGGCCTAAATTAAAAAAATTTATCCCGTTGGACAATAATATCACAATTGTTGATTTTGGATGCGGAAACGGAAAAATTTTAGAAGAAATACGAAAAATAAATTCTAATGCAAAATTAATAGGGTTAGATGTTTCTGAAACAGCCTTACAACAGGCAAAAAGAGATTTGCCAGGCATTGAATTTTATAAAATTAATGACGGCGAGAAATTCCCATTAAATAACGATTGTGTTGACTTTATTTTTTCTTCAGAAGTTATTGAACATATTTATGATGTGGAAAACGCTTTTAAAGAAATAGCACGCATTTTGCGGCCAGGCGGGAGAATATTGTTTACAACGCCGTATCATGGATTTTTCAAAAATTTATTAATAACACTTTTCGCTTTTAATAAACATTTTAATCCAACAGGAGCTCATATTAGATTTTTTTCTAAAAAAACATTATTAGATTTATTGGATAAGAATAATTTTAAAGCTATTAAAATTGGATATTACGGCCGATTTTTTTCGATACCGCATTCAATATTTATTTTGACAGAAAAAAATTAAATCATAAAAAGTCGAAATGTAAATAAAAATATAAAACTATGTTTAAAAAAATCACGCCAGTTTTTATTATTTTATTATTGAGTTTTATTTATTTTAATTTTAGTAAAGTTCAGGCCGCAGGTCCTGAAAATTTATTTAGTATTGACGCCAACACAGCGGCTCTTTGGAGATTTAATGATGTTCCCGGCAATACAATAATTGATGAAACTGGAATAAATAATGGCACTGCTATCGGCACAGCTGTTGTTGATGGCAAATTCGGTAAGGCGAGATATTTTAACGGCCAAACAGATTATATTGTCGTACCAGATAATCCTTCTTTAAGAAATTTTTCTCAATTAACTATTGAGGCTTGGGTTTATCCAAGTGGTTTTGATTTAAACTGCTGGGCGGTTGATGAGGCAATTGTCGAGAAAGGATTCACCATTGATGGTCGGCTTCACGGCTACACATTGCATATGGCACGGAATCAGGATGGTAGTTGTGCTGGTGCTTCAAGTTTTAATGCAATACAGTTTAATCTCGGATTTGAGGATGAGGGCAGAATAGCGGTTTCTAGTTCAAACTGGCACGTACCTAATAATTGGTATTACGTTGTTGGGACATATGACGGTAATAATACACGGATTTATGTAAATGGCGTTCTTGAAGGCGTGAGCGATTCTGTTTCAGGTATTGTCGCTAATACGACTGCTCCATTGTATATAAATCATCACACGTGGGGTTTTGGAGGGTCTGGCAATCAGCAAAGCTCTCAAAGAATGCAGGGGCTAATTGACGAAATTCGTATTTCTAAAGTTGCCAGAAGTGCCGAAGAAATTTCTTATTACTATAATTTGGCGATGGGGCAGAATATAATTCCATCTCTTTTTGATCTTGGACAATATAAATCAGATAGCATTACTTCGATTGCTGAGGGCGGGACTGTAACAGAGAGTTCGATAATTCTTGGCGCAACATTAAATTCATCATCTACAAATCAATTACAATTACAGGCGGAGTTACGCAAACTTTCGGAAAATTTCACCAATCAGCCAACAGCAACCAGCACTTTTGTGTCCTCTGGAACCAACGTAACAATCCCAATAAACAATCTTAATGACGGACAATATCATTGGCAAGCAAGAGTCATTGACGATAAAGGAAACGCTTCCGATTGGCAAGAATTCGGAACATCGGGAAATGTAGATTTTGTAGTACAACTACCACTAAATGTTAAAGCAGCAAATCTTGCGAAACTTGTTATTAATGCCCCTTATCTCGGAAACGGCAATACTTGGGGTGGTAAAGGATGGGATTCTTTGCGAGGTTTATATGTAAGCTCTGCTGATATCTTTAATGGATATAACTTTTGGAATAATGCTACGAGCGTAAAAGCGATTCAATTCGGCGCAGGACTTGATTGTTCTGGGCTTATACTGTGGTCATATAATCGTTCTTTTGATCCAAATAAATATTTTCCACAAAACGTGATACGTTATGAGAATGCCAGTGGACAATATTTGCATAATTCAGAAACGATAAATGAAAGTGATTTACAAGCTGGTGATTTATTATTCATGGATAAAGATTATAATGGCAAAGTGGATCATGTGGCGATGTATGTCGGTGATAATGGAGATTATGATATTATAGAAGCATTTTCACCACATGAGGGTATTATTTCTGCGAATATAACTGAATTCAAAAAAAGAACTGGATTTAACACGAATAAACATGTTCGTCGCGTAACCGTTAGTCCTTCTTTTGGCGGCCAAGTTCAAGCCGGTTCCCCTGTTGATTTAATCGTGACCGACCCGGATGGATTTACTATTACCCCGACAACTGCGATTCAAACCGATAATGAATACCTCCGGGAAATTCCGGGAGAATTGTATTATGCGGAAGGAGAAATCGGTTCTGATGGCAAGCCAAAAGACATGGTTTATTGGCCAAAGCAAAAAACAGGAGATTATATTATTAAAGCCATTCCGGAAGAAGGAGTTGATTCAACAGCGACATATTCGCTGAAATTTACCACAGGAAATCAAACAATCAATCTCGCTGAAAATGTTACGATAAACAAGATTCCAAGCGAAGGCTACGGCGTTATTATTGAGGAAAGCGGTACCGTCAGCCAATTTATTCCTGTTTTAATAGATGTCAAACCAGATAGTTCTTCAAACAGCATCAATCTTAGTTCCAACGGAACTGTTCCTGCCGCAATTTTTGGCTCCGCAACTCTTGATGTCGCTCAAATAGATCCCTCTACGGTTACTTTAGCGAACTCCCCAATTAAATTTAAGGGAAACGGCCAGCCAATGACAAGTTATGAGGATATTGACAATGATTCATTTACCGATATTGTCGTTCATATAGTTACCAAAGATTTACAATTGTCGTTAGATGACACTCAAGCAAATTTGGAAGGTCGATTAATTAGTGGAGAGATAATTAAAGGCTCTGATTTCATTCGGATAGTTCCTTAAATAAAAGTTAAAATCATTATAATTATAAATAAAAAAATACTGATTATTTTAATTGCCTTGATTATAATGGTTGGTTTTGCTATTTGGTTTTATTCGTATCAATTCCAAGAAACAAAGCAAAAAAAAGAAAATCTACCCGAAGAAAAACAAATACAACAACCAACTGCTGCAACAACTACCACATCTACATTAAAAATTTATCGTAATAAAGAATTTGGTTTTGAATTTCAGTACCCGGCGGATTTAATTATTCGCGAAAATGCTTTCAAAAGTTATTATAGTAAATTCAATCTTAAAATTTATAAAAAGATAGAAGAGCAATTTGATCCAACCTTTTTGGTAAACGTTGTATTACCAGAATTCGCAGAACAAAGTTATGGTGGGTTGGAAAAAACCACAGACAAAGTAATTGTCGATGGAGTTTCTGGTATTAAATATCAATATAAATTTAATGAACGCAAAGAAACAGCGATTATTTTGCCATTAAATGAATACCGGTTAATTTTAGGTGTATATTATGAAGAATATGAAAATGTTTTCAACCAAATAATTTCTACATTCAAATTTTTAAAATAAATAAAATCGGTAGATATTTAAAGGCAAATAATTTAAATATGAAAACAAGAAAAAAGCCATTTAAGAAACATCTCATTATCGGAGCCGGAGAAATCGGAAAAGCGCTTTATAAAATTCTTTCGCCTTATTATGACGTTTCCATAAGGGACAAAAACAGCGATGTTCCCGGAAAATTCGACGTGCTTCATATTTGCTATCCAGCCGTAAAAAATTTCGTAAAAATTTCCAAAAACTATATTAAAAAATACAAACCGGCTTTAACGATAATCCATTCTACTGTCGGAGTGGGAACGACTTCAAAAATCGGAATAAACGCGATTCACAGTCCGGTCAGGGGAGTCCATCCTTATTTGGACAAAGGAATTAAAACTTTCGTGAAATATTTCGGCGGCAAAAAGGCGAAGGAAGCCGCGAAAATTTTTTCCGACATCGGAATAAAAACTCAAATATTTAAAAAACCGGAAACAACCGAGCTTTTGAAAATTCTTGACACGACATATTACGGTTGGAATATTATTTTTGCCAAAGAGGTTAAAAGAATTTGTGATAAATTGAAATTAGATTTTGATGAGGTTTATACTATCCCAAACCATGATTATAATAAGGGCTATACAAAATTAGGGAAGCCCAATGTGATTAGGCCGGTTTTAAAACCGATAGCCGGTAAAATCGGAGGTCATTGTGTTATTCAGAATTGTGATTTATCAGATGATTGGGTGACTAAAACAATAAAAGAGAGAAATAAAAAATATTAGAAAAATTATGAAACTTCCGATTAGCGTTATAATTTTAACTTATAATGAAGAATTAAATATAGAAAATTGTTTGAAAAATGTCGCCGAGTGGAGCGATGAAATTTTTATCGTTGATTCTTATTCAACGGATAGGACTTTGAAAATAGCCAAAAAATACGGAGCAAAAGTCGCGCAGCGTCCGTTTAAAAACCAAGCGGAGCAGTTTAATTGGGCGCTTGATAATTTGGATATTAAAAACGAGTGGATTTTGCGGTTGGATGCCGATGAATATCTGACGCCAGAACTTTGGGAAGAAATAATGGAAACTTTGCCGAAGGTGTCTGAAAATATCACCGGATATTTTTTGAAACGGAGAGTTTATTTTATGGGCCGCTGGATAAAACATGGCGGATATTATCCAACTTGGATTTTGCGGCTATTCAAATATGGGAAAGCGCACTCGGAACAAAGAGAAATGGACGAACATATAATTTTATCAGAGGGTAAAGCCGGAAAATTAAATAATGATTTTATTGACTACAATCGGAAAAATTTGGAGTTTTGGACAGATAAGCACAACCGTTTTTCTTCGCGCGAGGTCAGGCAAATTTTGAATCCTGATTTGGCTGGCGAGGCAAAAGTAAAAAAACTCGGAGGGCCGGCTGCTTTGAGAAGAAAACTAAAAAGTTGGTATCTAAAGCTTCCTTTATTCTTGCGGCCTTTTTTGTATTTTATTTACCGCTACTTTTTTCGTCTTGGTTTTCTTGACGGCAAAGAAGGGCTGGTATTCCATTTTTTACAGAGTTTTTGGTATCGGTTTCTTGTGGACGCGAAGATATATGAAACATTAAAACACAAGAACACAAGAGCACAAGAGCATTAAAACAAAAAAGAATTTGTGGTTTAATGTTTTTATGTTTTAATGATTTTATGTATATTCTGGGCATTAACGCATATCACGGGGATTCTTCAGCCGCTTTGCTCAAAGACGGTAAATTAGTCGCGGCTTTGGAAGAAGAAAGAATCAGAAGAATTAAACATTGGGCGGGATTTCCGAGTGAAGCGATAAAATTTTGCCTTGATTACGCTGGAATTGGAATAAAAGACGTTGATTACATCGCGATTTCGCGTAATCCATTCGCGCGGTTTTATAAGAAAATAATAAGGATTATTTTCCGATTGCCAAAATTTTCTTTTTTAAAATCCCGTTTGAACAACATAAAAAAATTAAAAAGCATCAAAGAAAATTTAGCCGAGATTTTTAACGTAAATGAAAATGAGATTAAAGCTAAATTTGTAAATGTAGAACATCATCGCGCCCATTTGGCGAGCAGTTTCTTTTTTTCGCCTTTTAAGGAAGCGGCTGTTGTTTCTATTGATGGATTTGGGGACTTTGTAAGCACGATGACCGGCGTCGGCAAAGGTAATAATCTGAAAATCGATAAATTGGTGGAGTTTCCGCATTCGTTGGGAATTTTTTACACCGCTTTGACGCAATTTTTGGGTTTTTGGAAATATGGTGATGAATACAAGGTGATGGGTCTTTCGGCTTTCGGAAATCCGGTTTATCTGGACAAGATGAAAAAAATCGTGAAATTAAAAAATAACGGATTTTTTGAACTGGACACCTCTTATTTTTTGCACGATAAAGAAGGGGTTGAAATGACGTGGCTGGACGGCGAGCCGAAAATTGGAAAATTATTCTCGGATAAATTGGTTGAACTTTTTGGCGAACCAAGAAAAGAAAACGAAGAAGTCGGAGAAAAATTTAAAGATATCGCGGCCTCGGTCCAGGCGATGTACGAAGAAGCGTTTTTCCATATTTTGAATAATCTCTACAAAAAAACGAAAATGGAAAATATCGCTTTGGCCGGCGGTTGTATTCAAAATAGCTTGGCTAACGGGAAAATTTACGAAAAAACTCCTTTTAAAAACGTGTTTATTCCGCCGGCGGCGCATGACGCCGGAGGCGCGATGGGTTCGGCTATGTATGTTTGGAATCAAATATTGGAAAAAGAAAGAAATTTTGTGATGATGTCGCCGTTTTGGGGGCCGGAATACGATGATCATGAAATCATGAAAGCATTAAACCATAAAAACATTAATGAATTGAATGAAAATGGATTTAAATTGGAAATACTTGATGAAAAAAATTTAATCAAGAAAATTGCCAAATTTTTGGCGGACAGCAAGATTGTCGGATGGTTTCAAGGAAGAACCGAGTGGGGGCCGAGAGCTTTGGGAAATAGAAGCATATTGGCGAATCCTTGCAATCCTAAAATGAAAGACATCTTAAATTTTAAGATTAAGAAAAGAGAATCGTTTAGGCCGTTTGCTCCATCAATTCTGGAAGAAGAGGTTTTAAATTATTTTGAAGAAAATAAGCCGGTTTCTTTTATGGAAAAAGTGTATTTAATCAAGCTGGAGAAAAGAAAAATAATTCCGGCGGTTACTCATATTGACGGCACTGGAAGATTACAGACGGTAAGCCGAAAAGACAATCCGCTTTATTACGATTTAATTAAAGAATTCGGGCGTTTGACTGGCGTGCCGATTTTGATAAACACTTCGTTTAACGAAAATGAGCCGATAGTTAATAAACCGGAAGAGGCGATAGATTGTTTTTTAAGAACGGATATGGATGTTTTAGTTTTGGGAAATTATATTGTTATTAGATAATCATGAAAATTTCTATTATTACGGTTTGCTATAACAGCGCCAAAACAATTAAACAGGCGATTAAAAGCGTTTTAAGCCAGACGTATTCTAATATTGAATATATTGTTATTGACGGCGGCTCTACTGACGGGACTTTGGAAATAA
>ERZ1292623.2340-Hain-H51-01um-R1-2340-length-17093-cov-7_pt2 | contig 10761 bp, 17 predicted proteins | sample MGYA00564398_ERZ1292623 | MGnify/ENA primary metagenome ERZ1292623 (study PRJEB36523, sample SAMEA6512633) | groundwater metagenome | collected 2019-01-07 | study: AquaDiva: Metagenomics assemblies of 32 groundwater samples
ACATTAAATGCATCATCAAGGCTTTCCATTATTAACTGTTTCTTCTTTCTTTTCTATTCCCAATGATTTTTCTATATCTTCAGAACCGTGTTTTACTACTTTCATGTTAACTTGAGTTATTAAATTGCTTATTGTATTGCCACGAACTGTTTTTCTTATTCTTATTCCTTTTTTCTTTTTTAGTTGTTTATTTCTTATTCCAGGACCGTGGGATAACATTGCTTTTTTTCTTCCAGTTACTTCTATGTCAGATCTCATTGGGAAGCCAGCTGTATCTGAACCTCCTGTAATCTGCAATTCATAGCCTTTTAGTCCTAGATGATCTCCTTGTATCTTATCACCTATCTTGTTTCCAGCCAAGTCTATATCAGATACTTTAGCATAACTCTTACCTGTTTTTGGATCATTTATAACTAATTTTAATTCTGCCATTTTAAATACCCCATAATGGACTGTTCTTTCTCTTTATTAAAGCGATCTCCTTTAAAACTTCAATTTCATCATGCTTTAAAAGCTTTTTCAATTTTTTTAGCTTTATAAAGTCTTCTTCTGGAATGTCTGAATACAGTATTGTGTCTTCAAAAATCTGCCTGCCTACAGTAATGTGTGGTATGGCTATTGCTGCTTCTTGGTTTTTTTCTGCTTTTTGCAAGTTTTCTCCTTCGTTTTGCATGCTTTTTACTTCACTACATCTTGAACCATCATCTTTTATTAATGGGGTGTCGTTTTTTAAAACTCCAGATATTACTCTGATACCAACTACACATGGATTTGACTGACGAAAAACACATCCGCGGAGAACCTGTATTTTTGCAGGATAAATAATGTTTTCAAGTTCCTTGGTCTCTTGCTGTTTTTTAAGACTTAACAACCAGGATTCATAATCTTCTATTATTTTATAAATTACCTGATTGCTTATTATTTTTACTTCTTTAGTTTCATAATCATCTATATTAAAACCAAGAATAACTTTATTTTCTACTTCTTTTTCAGATTTTGCATCTGCAATGTCTTTTTTTGTTATACTGCCGATTGAAGCTTTTTTTATTTTGATTTTTTTGGATTTAAGTAAATTCATTAATGCTTCTAGTGAGCCCAAAGTATCTGCCTTTACTATGATACCATCTTTTTCTGTGTCTATTAAAACTTCACCAATTTCTTTTTTTAATTCGTTTTTTACCTCGTCTAAATTATTTTTTATTACTAAAATAGGCATGCCTGAAATAACCTTGTCCAGGTCTGGTGCTGATATTATGACTCCATTTGCTGCTGTAATCTCCTCTTTTGGAGCTAGTTTCCCCTTTTCCTCAATGAATATATTTTTTATTTTTGTTAGAACTGGTTCTGATAATGTTGCTATTGCTATTTTATCCCCCTTTTTTATCGTGCCGTCATAAATAATGATATCCAATATTTTTCCTAAGCCTTGCTCTTCTTTTACTTCTAGAACTATTCCTTTTGCCGGTCCTGTTGTTTCCAATTCTAATTCTTGCTCCAAGTATTTTTGAGCTAAACCAGTTAGTACCATTAATAATTCTGGCAAACCTTCACTTGTTTTTGCACTACAGGGAATAATGGCAATCTGTTTTGTATAATTTTCTATCCTGTCAAACCTGTCTGCATTTAAATTTAATCCTGCTAACTTTTCAACCACTTTGTATACTCTTGTTTCAATATCGTTTGTTACCTGCTCTTGCTGTAAACTGATGTTTTTAATTAAGTTTTTATCTTTATTATGCCAACCAGATAAAGAATCTATTTTATTTAATGCTATTATAAAAGGGGTTTTATAACTTTTTAATATTTCAATTGATTCTAGTGTTTGCGGCATTACTCCTTCTTTTATGTCTATAACTAGAATTGCTAAATCTGCCAAATTTCCACCACGTTTTCTTAGGTTTGTAAAGGCAGCATGTCCGGGAGAATCCAGAAAAAGTATGCCTGGTATTGTTAGTTTTATATTTAATTTTTCTATTAGATTGCCTGCTATTTTGTTTATTTGTTTTAAAGGCAAGTTATATGATTTTAGTGTTTGTGTAATTCCTCCCGCTTCGTGTTTTGTAATAGAGATCTCTCTAATTTTTTCCAAGATACTTGATTTTCCATGGTCTACGTGACCGCATAATAGGACTATTGGTTGACGAATTGCCATAAAATAGAATAAGAAAACTTAATTTTTAAAGGTTTTGAATTTATATGCTGTAGAATATAGGACTAAATAAGAAATTAGGCCGGTATTGCGCCTCTATTATGTGTATTATTTGGTTCTTTTTGTTCTTCAATAGAATCATCTATGTCACAAATAAAACCCTGTGTATGCCTTTCATGAGCAAGGCCGTCTATAATTCTTTGGCTTCTAATTGGGGAGGTTCTTCTTCTCCATTTTCTCCTTGTTTCCTCTAAAAAGCGTATTATTCCCCTAAGGTTAGAATATCTATTGGTTGTTCTTAATAATTCCCCCAAAAATCTCAGATTATTAGGTAGTACTATATTATTACTGTAAAAAGGACTTATTTGTAATAACATTTTATATTTTTCTGATCCTAGTTCTGTGCTATATTGGCTACATTGCAAAATTGCTTGAGCTCCTGTTATTCTCAAAAGAACCCAAATGCTATCATCAAATACTGCATTCTCATTTAAATTAGTGTTTGCTAATAAACTAAGTCTATCATCAAGGGAAAACCCAAAGCTACTTACCAATGGATCAAAGACAATAGTAGCTGGATCTATGGCCCTGGACGCCAGGCTTATCTTTTGATAATCACAAAAACTAACTCCATTATCTTTGATAAGAATATTTGGTGATCTTAGATCAAAATGCACAATTTCAGAACTTCCAGAAAGCAGTGATCTTGCTAAAGTACTTATTTCTATTTTTGTTTTTTCTTCTAAAAGCAGACTTAATAGTTGTCTTTGTCGCTGGCTATATCTAAAACCTTCGGCTTCACTATCAGGAGAGGAATATAAATAATAAATAGGGACACCTTCACTATCGGGAGTAAGAAGTTTTCTTGTTTTGTGATATCTTAAATGAAAAATTGCAGCCAAATAATCTTCAATTCTCCCAGTAAAGAACTCTAAATTTGGTTTGTTTATTCTTAATTCTCCATTATTATCATAAAAAACTTTAGTATGACCAATAGAGGTTCTTTGTGAATCTGTTAAATTTCTTAATCTATTAAAATCATGGGTTGCCTTTTCTGAATGTTCAATAGAAAGCCTAATAACATCGGTTAGATAACTCTTGACTTGTGATCTTATGGCTTCTCTTTGTTCTTTATCACCTCCGCTATAAAGCTTATGAAGTGTCACCAACTTATCTTCTAAAGATTCATTGCCATCTTGATCACCTAATTTTTGCATTAGTACAATATTAAATTCTGGGAGATGATCATAAACAACCACATCACTAAAATAAGGCAAAAAAACAACGTCTTGCTCAATTGGATTTCTCCATTTTTTAGGCTCTCCATATTGTTTATCAAAGGCGTCATAAGGTCTTCTAATAAATTGCTTTGCTTTTGCTATAAAAATTGGTTCAGAACTTCCATTATGAGTAAATATTATATCGTAAAAAGCAGTATCTCCTCTGTGAACTGGTCTGGTTGCGTCAACAACGAAATAATCAAAGTTATTTGGAATATTAAAACCTAGTCTTCTTCTCATAGCATCAAAATATGCTCTATCCATTCCATATCTTTCAAATTCCTTTTTTAATGAAGGTGTTTCAGACATTTTGCTTGGTTATGATATTAGGGTGGTTTTTAAGCATTACTATTAATTATATGTAGCAACTTTTATTATTGAATGGGTGTGGTTTAGTAGATTTTTTAATTTTTCAAGCATATGAGGAACACATGCAAACTTGTAGTTTTTATCTAGGTAATTGTCTAGTTTTTTCATTAGTGTATCTCTTTTTGCTGCTTGGTTAAATAATAAAGCTTTATCTCCTTTGTAAAGTGCTCCCATGGTATCTATGTAAGCTTTCTCTAACTCTGTATAAATATAAATTAATTCATCTAATTTCTTTTGTGGTAATTTTGATGTCTTTAAATAACGTGTGAATCTTTTTATCTCATCTCCGATTTTCTCTAATGATTCAGCCATACTCCACATTTTAAAATAATCTACTATGGAAAACCCTTCTTTGTTGTTATGATTTTCCATATAGTATCTACTAGACCTATAGGCTAGTATTGTTAATCTATTAAGATCTTTGTCTCTATTCATCAAATTTGTATAAATTATTTCTTTTTCTTGTACTTCTTTTGCATCTGATAACATAGATCTTATTACTAGATCCATTCTTCTTATTATATTCATGGCTGATAAGGTTTTGACACTTAAGAAATCTCTAGCTACTATTTTATTTTGCGTTTCTTCAATTATTTCAACAGCCAAGAGATTATGAATAAATTCTCTTAGTTCAGCAGCGTAGCCAGTTATATCTTTACCTATAATTTTGATTACCCTATGATTATTTACGTAAGCAGAAACAATTTCTCTCTTTATTGAATGTACTGTCTTGTTTGTTGTGTCAATTATTGCTTCTTTCAATTCTTCTTTCTTCTCTTTTATCTGAGGAGTTATAACAAGCTCGTTGTTTCCATTTTCTTCAAAATATATTACATCACCCTTGTTTAAATTATTTTTTTTAAGCCACACAGCAGGTATTGAGATCACATGTGATGAATTTCCAAATTTAATTAATTTTCTTACTTCCAACTATATCCCCCCATTTTCTATATACTAATAGTTTTTAAAATAATAAACTATATTCTTTAGGATTTTTAGTATATATTCTATATTTTTCATATAAACAAAGTATATATAAGTATATAAATATTTTTGTTCTATTGAAGATAGTTTGAAATATGTAATGGGGGGTATATGAAAAAGAAAAAAGATTATTTGATTGAAGATGAAGACGTTTATGATATATATGATGGGAATTATGTTGAGGAACTATTAGAAGATGATGAAATATCAGAACAAGAAGAGGCATTTATGATTGGATATAATGAGTCTTAATTTAACCTTCTTTTTTAAAGATGGTCAAAGAAGAAAAAATTTTGGAGGTGAAAAATGCTCAGCTTGCAAATTGAATCCGAAAGTAATCAATCTAGACAAAAGAAGATTTTGAAAGAGACAGAGGCAATAATATTAGCTGAGAGAAAGAATTGTATTGTGGCATTTTATGAATAAGGAACACCTTGTTATGAGTTACTAAATATTATGCCTTTATCAATTTAGTGGGTGGTGATTTTTAAATGTCTAAAAAGAAGATTTGTATATTGTGTGGTAATTTAATTATGAAAACTGCCAAAAGTGATCCGTATGTTTGTAGGGATTGTGAGAGAGATAATGCTGAAAGTAGATTTTTGAATGAATGGATGATTTAATCCTTTTAGGAAAAGCGTTAACGGAAAAATCTAGGAAAAGAAGGTTGAAAAGAAAGAAAAATTAATAAAAAGATTAAGCTTTTTTGAATTTAGCTATTGTATCAATCAAATCAACATGTCCTAGGAATAGGGCTCTGCAACAGTATCTTTTAAGACCTAATTCATCTAAAATTTGTTTTCTGTTTTTTCCTTTTTTTATCTCTTCTTGATATTGCTCCCATAAATCGGCTACGGGTTTTCCGCACGAATAACAACGAATTGGAATTATCATTTTATCTTCTCCTTAATTTCTAATAAAACAATGTGTATGTTTTTTAAATCTTTTGATATTTGCTTATCGTTTAACCTGCTTTCTAAAGTTATTAAACCGAAGAAAATGGTTAAAATCAAGCCAATTTGTTCTAATGATGGGCTTGAACCAAATAAACGCCAAATAAATAAAAATATCAAAATCAGCATTATTACAAGCAAAATTATGTCTAATATGTTTGGTTTTTTCATTTGAAGAAACTTATAATTAAAATAAATAATAAGATTATTATACCTATAAATAAGACCCAATCACTAAAGTCAAAATCTCTGAAATTCATATTAGAGATTTACTGTTTTTTGTTTTATAAATTTTTGGGTATTAAATTGGGCAATAAAAGTTTTATTATTTTTCTCTTTTTTAATTCAAAGAAACATTTTGCACATGCAGCGACATCACTTAGAGCATCGTGGGAGTCATCAAAAGATACATTGAACAATTTTTTATGCAATTCCATAAGTGTTGGCCATTTATATCCATAGGGTCCAGGAATTTTACAAAAATCAGTTGTTACATGCATTGTACATATTTTTGTTATTGAAGAAAGATTATTGTTAATTTTTGCTCTAATTAATTCAGCACCTACAACTTTTTCATCGAAGTTCATTTTATGTGCTACTAATAAGCTTGAATTTCTAAGGATAACAGAAAACTCACTTAACGCTTTTTTTAAGGAAACGCCAAATTTATTTGCCCTTTCATTTGAGATGCCATGAACTTTAACGGCATTTAAGGGTATTTCAAAATTTTCTGGTTTGATGATAAAGCATTGCTTTGTCATTTCTTTACCAGAAGTGTCACACTGCAACCATGCAATTTGAACCAAACGTGGCCAATTATTTAAATCTGAAATTAGTGCGCTCCAATTTTTTGGAAGTCCTGTTGTTTCTGTGTCAAGAAATAAATACATTTTTCACACTCTTGTTTCTTGTGACAATATTTTATTTTTTGGATTATTACAGCCAATTAGATATTTATAACCTAGGTGAGTAAGATTATTTTCTTTTCTAACCCGTTTAATGACTGAATCACTTATGCCCAACTCTTTCCTAATCTCTGAAAATTTTACTGTTGGATTTTCTTTATATAATTGGATAATCTTTATTATTTTTTCTTGTTGTATTTTATATTGTGATTTATTTATCATCCTTATAGAATATTTAACACAGGCCCTCTGAACTGCCATTTGTGAAACACCAAACTGTTTAGCTATTTGTTTTTGTGTTAAATTGGTATTTTCTTTGGCAAACTTAGAAATTTCTTTCCTTTTTTCTTCTGGTATTTTTATTGCCCTTTTGCCCAAATTATTCTCTTTTAGAACTCTATTAACTTTTATATCGCTTATTTCTAATTTTTCTGATATGTCTTTTGTTCTTGTTATTCCCGATTTGTATAATTCTAGAATTTGGTTTATTTTTTCTTGTGGTATTTTATTCCAAGGTTCTCTTTTGCCTGCGAAATAACTGGTTTCATATTTAATATCTGGATACTGCCGTATCATATAAAGAAACTTATTATATTTTTCAGGACTTAATGTCATTAGTCTCAGTTTTAATAGTTTTACTAGGTTTTCACGTTTTGAAATTAATGTTTCTTTATAATTATTATAAATTTTCAGATTTATACCTAATTTATTAAATGCTTCTTTATAGATTTTTCTTTCATTTTCTTTGGTAATGCTGATATGAATTCCATAGTGTCTACTTTGTCTGTGATAAGCTATTGTTCCTTCTCCTGCAATTATTCCCTTTAAAAAAGACTTAATTGATTCTATAGAATAAAGATTGATATCGATAAAAATAGCCCCTATTAGTTTCTGAATTATATTATTAAACAGATTATTTTTATATTCTATGATCAAAGTTCCTTTATCATAAAATTTTAATTTTTTATTTTTTGTATTTGCTATGTAAGTTACTATTTTAGGATATGCTCTATTTGCTGGCAAGCTAGTTTTTCTTCTCCAATAGTTAATTAACTTACTTTCAATATCTTTTTTATAATCCAAAGCTTCTGGTTCATTAATGTTAACTTTAATATACCATCTCCAATTTTCTTTATTGAAATATAATTCTCTTTTAAACCAAATAATAACTTTATTTATTAGCTTATATTCATGATTACAAAAAGTAAAACATCCTCTTTGTGTTTTGCTACCTTCTGCTTGTAATAATCCTAAAACTTCAAAGGTTTCATTAGATTTAGAAATAAATCTGGGAAATACAAATGAATGTTCTCTACATGAACCATTATGGTGGTTTACAATATAAGAAAGATGAATAAACTCATCATCAAAAGTATAGTTTAATTGAACTTCCTGACCATTTCCTTCATGACAAACTATTGTTTTTGGAATAAAATCTTTTAAATCAATCAACTCTTTTTGCATTTTATAACAATAAGATCTTTCGATTTAAATAGGCTACGCGTGGTTGTCGTGTAACATTATTATGTAATATACATTTTATAGTATAATACTACTATAAAGAGACGATTATCTGTAACTCTTCTGGCGTTTCGCCCTTGCCTTAGAATCATTCGGTTTGTAAGTTTCTTTAAATCTAACATCTGGAACGAGAAGATGCCTGTCATAACTTAAGAAAACTTTTTTTAATGAAGGTTGTAATTGGGATAATGCTCTTGCGATAGCCAATCTTGAAGCTTCTGCTTGAGACATTTGACCCCCGCCTTGAACTTTAATTGAAATATTTACTTTTTTAGGGATATCTTCTGCTAGTATTATGGGTTCCATTATTTTAGTTCTATACATCTCTGTAGAATAATTATCTAATAAAATTGAATTTATTCTTATTATACCTGAACCTTCTTTTAAGACTGCGCGGGCTATTGCTGTCTTTCTTTTTCCTGTTGTGTTTATTATTTTCATCTTTGTTTAATCATGTTACATAATTCTTTTAATGTTGTATATTTCAAAATTTGTAATCTTGATATATTTGCTTCTTTTATAGTTTCAATCTTGCTATTTTTAAATTCTTCTGGTATTCCAATGTAGCATTTTATTCTTTTAAAAGCAGTTCTTCCCTTGTCAAATTTATACGGTAACATCCCACGAATTATTCTTTTTAACAATAAATGCGGGGTTTTTGGCATGAATGGGCCGTGAAAAGGCTCTCCTCTGTCTGATTGCGCTTTATATTTCTTAAGAATAACTTCTTTAGGACCACTTATAACTGCCTGCTCTGAATTTAGAATTATAATCTCTTCTCCTAAAATTGCTTTTTTAGCTACTTCAGAAGCTAATCTTCCCACAATTGAATTCTTTGCGTCTATTATCATTTTTTTATTAAACCTCTACCAACGATTATAATGCTTTTTTCACTTGTATGATAATCCAAATTTGTTACATATCTACATCCTCTACTTATAGCATCTAATGCAAGTTCATGTTCTGCTAAACGCACTAATCCTTCTTGTAAAAAAGCGTATCTACTATAAAATAATTCAGTGGATAGATGGATTTGCCTGTATTGTTTAATAGGTTCGCCAGTACTATTCAGATGCTCTTCAGCAGAAAGGTGACTCATATTCCTTTCTCTAAATCTCAATGCTTGATCACTCTTTCTTTGTCTTGCTTTATCCGCCAATTTATCTTCAATAGCCATTTTAACCTATTATCCTTAATTTTGATCCTTTTGGATTTATTTTTATTAATTCTTGTATCGTAATCGCTTTTCCTTTTTCATTTATCTTATCTAGAGCAGACTGTGAAAACTGAAATGCGGCTATTGTTAATTTCTTGTCTAAATCTCCTGATGCCAAGACTTTTCCTGGAACTATTATAGATTCATTATTCTTGCAAACCCGGTTTATTTTTTCTAAATTAACAATTCTCCTTTGTCTTGTTGGTTTTTGTAATTCTTCTGAAATTACTCTCCAGATATTAACCTTCTGTTTATATGAAAGTATCTTTAAATCTTCAATTAGTTTTATTAATTCTGGGTTTTCAGGACCTGTTCTTTTTGCCATCTTAACTTAATCTTTTAAATTTTGATAGATCTAAATCTGGTCTTATATTTACTGTCGTTACTTTGTTTGGATCTCCTATTGGGCTAACCAAAACTTCTGTTTTACCATCCGTATATTCTCTTCCATGTATATAGAAAGACTGACCAGTGTGGGTTATGCCTGCTTTTTTAAGATATTCTGTGTCAATATGCCTGTGTTCATCATTTCCGCTATTATTCAAGATTACTTCTGCTATTTCTCCATCAAATTCATGAACAACCCCTTCTATTGTAACTTCCCTTACAGTCTGTTTTTGATCTGCCATTTTTTAATATTGTTGATTATAATAAATATTCCTTGGAGCCATTCCTCGTCTTTCTCTCAAAAGTCCAATTAAGACAAGGGGACCATAGTCTTTATGCAATCTTTCTATAATACTGGGTAAAATAGCCGATATAATCTTTTCTCTTACCATTATTTCTAATAATCTATCTTGTGTCATAGTTATTTTTCTCTGACTTTTTCAACCAATCCACCCATTATACATTCATCGGTTTCTATTGGAAACTGAACAGAAACTAAAAACCCATTTCTCATTGCTCTTTCTTTCTCTATTTCAATATACGCTGAGTATATAAGTCCCTGTTCCAATACGGGGTTTATTTCCAATCTGAAATAAGTTCTTTCCATTTTTCTCCTTAATCTTATCTTTATCTGTTTAAAATAGTAGAAATTAAATCTCTACTAAATCGCGTTAGCTCGCAGAGTTATGAAAATTGTTAAAATAACTATTTATAAAGTTTGCGGGGAACAGGATTCGAATTCGCAAAGCAATTCTTTTCCAAGGTTTTCTTTTCAAGAAAAGCTTTCCTGCGTAGGCACTAAGCCACATGGTCCTTAGCCATGCCCGTCAAGTCCAACTTTTTCGTCAACGTTTTTCTCTGAAAAAGGTTGTTTGACCACTCCGGCATCCCCGCATATAAGAAACTACGTTTCCTATCACTTTCCTTTTATTTTGGTTCTTATTAACTAACCCTTTTTAAAAAGCGTTAGCGGAAAAAATTGTTTCTTATCATCTTC
>ERZ1292623.809-Hain-H51-01um-R1-809-length-31851-cov-6_pt1 | contig 10761 bp, 9 predicted proteins | sample MGYA00564398_ERZ1292623 | MGnify/ENA primary metagenome ERZ1292623 (study PRJEB36523, sample SAMEA6512633) | groundwater metagenome | collected 2019-01-07 | study: AquaDiva: Metagenomics assemblies of 32 groundwater samples
ATTACTTTCCACGTCACTTTCATCGTTGTCGCTCGTTGAACTACACCCAACGTCATTCAGGTCAATATAAGTGTCTGTATCATTATCATTGCCGTCATTGCACTGTGCAGGAAGCGTGAGATCATCCTCTGCTACCCACCCATCTGTACCAACGTCAAAATTTACTCTCCAGTACCATTCACCTCCTCCATAGCTTGGCGCACCTATAAATCCATATGTTGGTGTGGACAGGGTTATTATTCCCCCCGCATTAAGCGCTTGAGATCCGCTCGGCGTCATACCACTCGTGGGTGAAAGCGCCCCTGCCGAAATAGGGTACACACTCGCGCTCGCCACGCCCACCACTATTCGCTGTCCGTTTGAAAATGTAGTTGGCGGTATCTCATCCGACTCGTTATTGTCGGATGATCCTCCACACCCCGGATCTGCAGCGTCTATGTAACCATCAGTGTCGTCGTCCCCGCTATTTGCACATTGCGCTGGAGCCGCTCCTGATGGCGGCACTGCAACTGCAATATGTACGGTACGATTATACGTTCCGAGGTGGTTCCAGTGCATGCTGGTATTCCCGATGCTGCCTGCTGCTTTAGTGCTCACACCAAATTGTAAATAGTATGTTCCACCGTTTGTTGTTCGATGTATTTCAGTTTGCGAGGGATCTGCGGTCGCTACATTGGTAATTTGCCCCGTCATAAACGCATCAACGACTAAACTGTTTGCAGTACTCACACTCACGGTCACATCTTTGATTTCACAGGCAGTCGGCCAACAGGGTGTGCCTTCATCTGACGCACTTGGAGCATCGGCTGCTCCCGAAAGTAACACCGCAGAAGCCGACTTTCCAGGCACTGACCCATTCCAAGTAATCACCACATTGCTGGTTCCCGCGGGTGGATCAGTCACATACCACGTGGACACACAACTATTCCAGCCGGATTGTTTTGTTGTTGTGGCAACCGCCCGTTGTGGAGTGCTTGCCCCATATGTCACTGAATTGACCGCACACCCCACTGCGTTATTTCTTTCGGCATACGTAGAAATAATAAGCAGTTGATCGACGGAAGCACTCGGTACGGTGAATGGGAACGTGGCGGAGCTTGAAGTAGTAGCGGTAAATGTATTTGCCGTACCATACGGATTGTCGTAGCGGTAATCGGAGGAGACAACGGAGGGGGGAGATGAGGGTGGCGCATTATATTCATCAGTGTCGGTGGAAGAAGTACAGCCCGGGTCACCTCCAGAAAAATCAATGAAACCATCGGCTGGGCTATCGTCCTCTTGTCCGTTGTTACATTCGACGGCAGCCGATAGGTTCGCCGCATTCACCCATCCATCAGTGCCTGCATCAAAATTCACTCTCCAATACCATACTCCTCCGCCATAACTTGGGGCACCGGTAAATCCATACGTTGGTGTAGCAACATTGATTACTCCTTTTGCATCTTGGGACTGCGTGCCACTCGATGTCATATTGCTTGTCGGAGCAAGTGCCCCCGCAGCAATTGGGTAGAGATTCGTGCTAGCCACTCCCACAACTATGCGCTGTCCATTTGTAAACGTTGTGGGTGGTGTATGTGATTCGTCGTTGTCGGATGACGCTCCGCACCCCGGATCTGCGGCATCAATAAGAGAGTCTCCATCATCATCTCCGCCATTTTCACACGCAAATGCCGGAGGCACCACAACTGCAACGTGCGCGGTACGGTTGTAGGTATAATTCAGCGGATCATCACTCCAACTCATGGTGATGTTCCCGGGAATAGTGCTGACTTCCGTGCTCACGCCAAACCGCAATGTACTATTGGTACCAAGATTTGTTTGATTATGAATTGGGGTCTGATTCGCCCCCACCTCGGGTGTGGTATTGAGTATTCCTGTCACAAATGAACCGAGCACTAAACTGTTTGCCGTACTCACGCTCACGGTCACGTCCTTGATTTCACAGCCGCTCGGCCAACAGGGGGTGCCCTCATCTGACGCACTTGGAGCATCGGCTGCCCCAGAGAGAAGCACTGCGGATGCCGCACTTCCCAATATTCCGCTCGTCGTCCATGTAATAACCACATCATATGTTCCTGCGGCAGGAAAAGAGGCGCCGTCGAGATACCGTGTATCAACACACGTATTTAATGATGATGTATTTTTCGTTGTCGTCGCGACGGCTGCGAATAGTGGCGTGCCGTTATATGTAATGCTCTGCACGGTACACCCCTCAACATTAATGCGCCTACCATATGCAGAGACAAGGAGGAGTTGGTCTGCAACTGGGCCTGTGACTGTGACTGGGAATGTTGCTGATGTAGTCGTTGTTGCACTAAACGTATTTGCCGTACCGTAGGGATTGTCGTAACGGTAGTCGGAGGAGACAACGGAGGGGGGAGGGACGGCTTGCGCAGATGTCGATGGACTGTCGAATATCAATACTGCTCCTGCGATGAGCATGAGCAGTATGAGCGAAGCGGCGTAGTGATGCTTCTGAATTTTTGGCATTAGCGAGTGCTTATAATGGTGTTGTTATAAACTTTGCAACTCTCTCCAATCGGCTGCGTTATTACACCCCGCAGAAAGTTCGCATAGATTGAATTTGTTCGAGGTAGTGTTAAAAAGAATAGTTCCTTGCACAGCAGAAATCGCATCTCGCTGGTACTCCTCCATTTTTGGCACAATTACACCCCCCTTAGCATTAGTTGTGATTGACAGCGCGCCATTACTTTCATCTATGTATACATCGGGTGTAGCCGCACCATTGTAGAATCCTATAGATCCTTCGACGGTCAAATCTCCAAACACATCAAGACAGAGACCTCCAAAGCCAGCGCATAGCCCAAGAGGCCCATTTTTCGACTGCAACACCGGACCCGTATTCAGTGGAGCATATATTTTTACAGTATTGTCATATCCAGGCGGCTCATCGTCCGGATAGATGAATGCCGACACTGAAAAAGCTGCGGCCACCACTGCACCGCAAACAAGTGCGACCGTAATATAAAATAATTCTCGTGTAGGTTTCATATAATTACAAACCAAATCTTTTTAACTGCTCCTGTTCTCTCTGAAAAGTGTCTTCTGTTGGTAGCTCGTAACTTTCATTTTCAAATCGTTTTTTTTGGTCAATTAATCGTTGCTCTGCTTCTTCTTGTGGCAACATGTACGACCCTTCACGCAACCGCTGTTCCTGCTCAAGTCTTGCTTTCAAAAGCTCCTCACGGCTTGGCTCTGCATCACGAGTTACTACATAAAACATACCAATCACGAGGGCGATGAGTGCAACAAGTGCAATTGCCGTGACCACCGCGCCCTCACGCGTGAGCACATATGCTTTGATTTTTTGAAGAACTTCGTATCTTCGCTCGGCACTATGCCATTTCGGAAGTTGCGGGGTGTCCATATACACCTGTTACTGTTCCCCGAGACTTTCACGTTCGTCTATGAGATAGGCAGGAATTAAGAGTATTTTATCTGCACAGGATCCTACAGTATCTTCAGCGCGAAGGCGCATAGTGAATTCACCAACTGGTTGGGTGCGAGAGTTGTCCAACGTGAGGGTTATACGGAATGATCCGGAGCCAAGTGGAGTTGTTGTCTGATTTGCAATACGCATTGGTGCAGTATCTGACCCAATGATCACATCAGTGTCGAAGGAGAGATTGAGATTATTTGGATCAAATCCATTGAGACTAAGCACCACGTCTACCGAAAACGTATTTTGTGAATTGTTATCTTGCAAAATGAATGCCGCGGTCGGAGTTGTTCCTCCGACGAAGTTGAAGTTGTCAAAACATTGAACGGTATTGAGCGTAAGTGTATGTGTGTCACTTGTTTCTTCGCTGCCCGCCGTACAGTTGATGGTATAGGTGACACTTGGTCCAGAAGAAGGTGCGGTGACACCAATGGTGTCATTCCCTGGTACGTTTGGATCGAATGTTTGATTCACTCCACCTCCGGTGAGCGTACAACTTGCTCCCGTTGTGGGGCCATCGTAATTCACATCGAGATCAAAATCCTCACCCTGATCAACACTTCCAGGTCCATCAAGGTCTACGTCCGTGTAGACATCAACGTCAATCGTGTCCGAAACGGATGCGCCGCCGGATGCGCTCGTACAGGTAATAGTGTAGGTGCGATCCACGGTAATGGCCGAGAAGGAGTGTGTCCGCACTGTATTTTTGCTCCATGTACTACCAGAGCTTGAATCGAGCACACACGTTGCGGTGATGTCTGTTGTTCCCGTTGTTACGTTTCGCACGGTCCAGCGAAGGTCTGCTCCGGTTCCAACAATAATGCGTACGGGTCCATCAGTATATATACCACTCGATCTCGGTCTTCCCTGTAATGAAACGCTAATCGGATCTGGCGGAGTTGCACTAATGTTCACTACAAATTTATCTATGGCGGGATTCCCGCTTATAAGCGTATTTGCATTGTCACACGTCAGAGTGAAGGTGGTGTCTGTGGTGAGTGCACCGGTGACGTATGTTCCACTATTTCCCGGAGTGCCAAAATCGACTCCGTCCGATGAGAGTTGGCAGGACTCGGCATCAACAGACCCCCATGTAAGATCCACCGTGCTACCAGATGGAACCGTAATTGGACCATTAACATAATTGTATGCGGTTGGAGGGTCAGTTGGCTTGGGGGTCTTCCTTCCGTCGAGCATTGCAAGCGGACCATTGACATCAACCGTAATCGTGAAGTTCCCGCATTTATGTGTATTCGTCGAAGCTATGCCGGCAGCAGAGTTACCAATTGACCTCACACACACTTGGCCAGTATATGTGCCATCAGGAACGATCGCACCAACCGTGAGATCAAGAGGTCTAGTGCAGCGAAGTGGGTTGCCTGATGGAAGACAGCTGACAGTAGAATCATAATCAGCATTAATGCCCGCGGAAGCGATTGGGCTCGTTGGAAATGTCACACTTACCATGCGTACCCGCTCCACCGCCGAAAGTGGAGAAAGCCATGTGATGACAACGTTAGATCTCACTGAAGTGCCCCCATATGACGTGACTGTTGCAGGAGTCGAAGGAACTACGGTGAAATTGACACCCGGAGCAGGAGGATTATCAATGGTGAGTATAAACGTATCATTTGCCGTTCTCCCCCCAGCTGCCTGGGTGTTGACGCGAAGCGTGTGCGTACCCACCGGAGCGGCAGACGTGATAGTGAGCACGCGAGCGATCTGACAAGTCGGAGATGGTCGACACAGCTGTCCGATCAATGCCGAAGCGGAAATACTTGAAGGTAGTGATGTGTTGTCTGCAAAAGTAACACTCGTGATACGCACGTCTTCGCTTGTGCCGGCGGTTCGAGTGATGAGAATCGGAATATTTTGAGTTATAGAACCAGATGAAGGGCGAGTTACGGTGGTTTCCGCATTTGGCGCATCAACTGTGTAATTAAATGTGCTGCAGAAATTCACGCAGAGTTGAACGGTAGTATTGCGTATTGTTGACCCATTCACACCACGTACATTTACCGTGTATGGTCCGTCGGGCATACCTGATGGCACCGTGACATTCATTCGCAAGACGCACGAGCCCGTGCTTGGAATACAGGAGGTGGAGGGTGAAAATGCCGTGGTAATTGTGCTGACTGTCGCGCCCGATGAATTCGTTACTGTTGCTGAAAGATTCACACTCGCCGCAGTACCTGCGGTGCGTGTGACAGTGATATCAGAATACTTGGTGGCGGGCGCAGTATATGGTATCGATATTGGATTTCGAGAGAGCGAGAAATCAAATGTTGGCGCATCTTGCACCGTAAGCGTAGTAGTATCTGATTTCAGAATTCCTGTTGCGCTACGCGTGTTGGTCGTGAGCGTATACGTTCCTGCAGTCGCGCCCGATTCGATATCGATTAACCCGGTTGTAACGCATGGCGTACCAGAAATTGGCGTACATGAAGCGCCTGCCCATGATGGGTTTATTGCTGATGAAGCGGGAGAAACTGTGATGCTTGTGATAGTGACTACTTCATTTGTACTGCCCGAAGTCTTGGTGATGGTGACGGGAAGTGGTTCCGTAATGGATCCTGAAGCCGCCTTCACCACCGTAATCGCCGTTGGGGCAGCAATCGAATAGTTATATGGCGCAACACATGCGTCCCCGGTTCCGACTATTCCATAAGGGGATCCATTGGTTGCCGAATCCATAAAATTAATCCAGCCGAAGTCATCACTCCACGCGTACCCAGACCACTGACACGCGGACACGGAGACACCATATACAGCACCAGTGGTCGCAGTCCCACGAAGGCGCACCCATCCTCCATTTGGCAGTTCACTACCTAAGATGAAACGGGCCCATCCGGTAACTTGACCGGTAGATTTGTTTAACGCTGCCTGACAATTTGGTGCCGTCGGGCAAGTCGATGTATCAATAGAATTAAACGAAAGCCAGCCAATATTGTCCGTTTTTGTTATTGAATTTGTGGCCATCCATGGAGATAACATCGCTCCTGCATTCGTATCTTCCGGGTTTGCCCATGCATACCCACTGATAACTCCCGTAGACGATACTTTCACTCCATAACCAGCGCCGCCCGTTGGTGGATCGGTATCATTAAAACTGATCCATCCGATAGTCTCTGACCAGGCAAAACCGGACAGATTATCAGTGGTTGCTGCAGAAGCCGGCTGAAACGCAAACATCGCAAGCGCAGCGAGCGCAAGCGTCCCGATGAAGAACCATTTATACTGTTTAACGGCAAGTATCACAAATATATGCGATTAGCCGATTAGAGTGCCGACCACTTAGGCGCTCCTCCTACATTCTTACAAATATACGCAGTATCGTTCGACCCACCCACGAGAATAATTTTACCTCGCCATTGATTACTGCAATTGCTCCCCGCCGCAGCACCGACTGCAAAGTCATTAATTTGCTGAGCGTCTGCTGTAGTGACTACTCCATCTCCATCAACATCAGCGCGGCGATATTCGGACATACCAACTCCAACAGTTCCAGCTGCGATTTGTAGCGCACGCTGGCTGTCCAGTACAGTAATGGTTTTATCATTATTAACGTCTCCAACCATTCCAATAGCAAGCTCTGATCCGTAGACAAGCTGCTCTGCTTTCTCTTTTGGCTGACCAACGGCTCGCTGCATAATAATGAGCGCATCGGCAATATTTACTACTCCATTACCATCAACGTCGTGAGCCGCATATTCAGCCTTAGAGACAAAATTATATTGGTTATCGAGATAACGAACGACACGTAGCGCATCTGTCGCGGTAGTTTTATCTGCTCCTTCAGTATAAATTGATCCGTCGATGTAAATTGATCCGTTAATATCAACCTGTGCTCGCAATACGTCCGTTCCGGTGTTAAATCCAGCCTTCCCCGCTGCTACGACAAACGAATTTTGATTTATCGTGGCTGTTCCTCCAACAATAAGACCTCCGGCCTTCATCTGCGCTATGTTGCTTTTATTAATCGGCGCCTCTGGATTACATCCTGGAGGTGCACAGGCGGGCGGGGCCGCAAGCATTTCAGAAACTCCTGTAACAAACAACACCCCGAGCACAATGACCGCAATCTGTTTTATGAACGTAGACTTCATATCTTTATATTAAATAATTAAATTATTCACCGCTCTCTTCAGCAGGAGCAGTGTTCATTGAAAGTAATAATTCGTAATAATCGCCCAACGTATCCGAGGATTCCGTATTCATAGAAGCAAGTAACTCGTCATATTCCCCCTTTTCAGAAAGCTTGCCTCCTACTGAACGACCATCTTGAGTGAGCCACCCGACCATACCCCACACCATTACCAAAAATATCACAATCATGCCCAAAAATTGCTTGGTCGTGAGCTTCTGGTTTTGCATATATCTAGTGTACAGCCGAATGCGCCCACGCGCGCGAGTTGATGTGGATAAATAGCGCGCGTCGGCAATGTCTAATTCCTAATGACCAATCATAAAAGCACAAAAGCATTAAATCATGAAATCAATGGGGGAAACGCGCCCCGTAGTATATAAATGAAGAATGTGATTTTATGATCTTGTGATTTAATGATTTCATGTTCTTGTGACTTACTGTACCTCCAGCTCGAACGCCCCTCGTGTATATCTATTCGCCGGATCCCATATCATCCACGATGTGAGTCCGGCATCGTACGTTGCCTGTATTTGCTTGCGCACCATTACGGCGTCGTAGTCTGCGCCCAAATCGAAATCTTGCAGCCATGGGCGAAGCTTTAGTGGGGTGGTACTTGCAGCCACAAGTCGCGCGGCACCGCTGTCCATCGCATACTTCACAACCTCGTATGGATATAACGCCGGGTTTTTATACCCCAAATGTCCGGGCGGGTAATGCGACGGATAGACCATTGGCGAGATGTAATCAAAATGCGGAGCGGCGCGTTCGAGCACTTGCCCAATATTTAAATCATTTGTGTGCTCGGTCACAAATCCAAAGAGGTCGGCGGAAATAGGAACTCCCAAATCGTTCGTGTGCTCATTTACATAAGCGAAAAATTCCTCTAGCTTGTCGGCTTTCACAAACGACGCGCCGGATTTTGGAAATGTCATGTACTGCACCGGTCCGTCTGATGGATAGCGAATGTAATCAAAATTCAGCTCGTCGAAACCGACAGATTCAGATGCGCGTGCAATTTCGACAATATACTCCCAAAACTCGCGCGAGGCGGGATCAACATATGTGAGTCCATTTTTATCTTTCCAAAGTCCACCACGAGCATCCTGTACTCCCTCGCTTGGGCGCGCCTTCGAAAACACTGGATCCTGAAACACCGTGATACGCGCGATCGTATAAATATTCTTTTGGTGAAGTTCGGCAATAAATTCGCGAAGATCGTTCACGCGGATTTCTTCTGATCCAATGTTCGCAATAGTAGGACTCCCCGTACTGAAAGATACGGTGCCGCTATAATCCTTCACATCAATGACAATACTATTGAGTTCGGTGGTTTCGATAAATTTTACGAGCTCCGCTCTCCAATATGGCGTCCCCGACACCCACGACGTCATATAGATTGCCTTCACTGCATTCGGCGTCGGGAGATGTACCACCTTCGGCGAAGGCGCAACCGCTACCACATTCGCCGATGGAGTTTTAATCGCGGGAGCGATGGGATTTGAATATGAAATGGATGTAAAATTTGCCACCGCAACGTGCAGGGCAAATAATGCTCCAATCGAGACAACCGCAAAAGCCGCAGTGTGCGTATGTGTCTTCAATATCAGACGCCGTCGCTTCATGGCGTGATCGCGGCGAGCGCGACGCCGCTTCGTAATTGATCTGCCACAGTGGACAAATTTTTTCGCTCTTTCATCCACTTCAGTATAACACCGAGATCACGTCCACGATTCATCGTCACGGCACCTACAAGGATGCTGTTTTTCAGCGAGAGGGAGAGGTAGGTGCGACGAGGCACGTCACAGATCTCAATATTTTCGAAGCCACCCGCCGTTGATGGGATGCCAATGATTTGTATTTTTACTCCAAAGTGTTCGAGCGCATATAGTGGGATGTGTTGATACGCCACGTTTCCACCAGCCATATTTTCTCCCGCCACGCGACCCATCAGCACCGATGCGGTCCAATTGCCAAGCACCAACGAACATCCAAATGTGAGATCGGCGTACTCGGCAATATCTCCCGCCGCATACACATGCGGTATGTGTGACGCCAAATATTCATCAACAATGACGCCTCGCTGGGCAGGAATCCCCGCCGCGCGGACGACCGAAAGATCACGCTCGATGCCAACGCCCACCACCACGGCGTCTGTCACGATTCGATGCGAGCCAGCAACTAGCACGTGCTCTCCGTTGACCACCTCGATTCGCTCGATTGCACAATTGGACACCAGTGTTACACTGTGCTCTTTCATCTCTGCCCAAAGAAGTTCGTGTGCACGCGCGGGCATCAGGTGTTGAAACAAACATTCCTCTCTTACGAGCAACGTAACGTGTATTCCTTTTAGTGCGAGCGCTTCCATTGATTCCATACTGATAAATCCCCCTCCCACCACGGTCATCCGCGCACCGGGATGATCCGCAACGAATTGTGAGATCGCGTCTGCGTCGGCAATCGTCTGCAAACGAAACACCGGGAGCGCATCACTGCCCGGCACCGACCACTGGTGCGGCCGCCCCCCCGTGGCAATAAGCAGTTTTTCGTATGTGATTACTGCGCCTTTATTGGTGGTGAGTGTGCGATCCGTATGCGCAATTTCCGTCACTTCTTCCCCGAGACGTAACTGGATGCGTTGCGCATGATATGACTCGCGTGTGCGCAAAAAACATTTCGCGCGATCCACTTTTCCGGAAATATAGTCCGGAAGTAACACGCGCGAATACAAGAGCTCCGATTCAGCGCTGATGATACAAATTTCACCATTTTTGTCGAGCTCGCGAATGCGCTCGGCCGCCGTCACGCCCGCAACACCTCCACCGATGATGCAATACTTCACTAACGTAACTGCTGACATGCTACTCTGGTGTCTGTGTTTTTGTCTCTTCCGCGAGCTCCGCACGAATTTCTTCTACAATCTCCTCTTTTTGCTCTGAAATGAGTTTAGAAAACGCAAGAAGTGTGATGAGCGCACCAGAAATAACGAGCAGTGCAACCTGCGTCATGCCTCCCGCATCAAACAAAAACGGGATAATAATAATCCAAATTCCAAGAAGGCCAATGGCCCAACTTCGCCACATACGAATAGTTTCCTATATATACACGAATAATATCTCTAGCGCCATTTTCCCACATCAAATGACTGAATACAAAC
>ERZ1292623.4951-Hain-H51-01um-R1-4951-length-10760-cov-6_pt1 | contig 10760 bp, 8 predicted proteins | sample MGYA00564398_ERZ1292623 | MGnify/ENA primary metagenome ERZ1292623 (study PRJEB36523, sample SAMEA6512633) | groundwater metagenome | collected 2019-01-07 | study: AquaDiva: Metagenomics assemblies of 32 groundwater samples
GGAGATTCCTCTGACCAGCTGGTTCGTTTAGGCTCTCAAAATATGTGGGTTGAATTTGAGTTTCAACTGGATGGACACAAATTCAGCGTCAAAAGGGCCCGGTCGCTAAAATCCGGCGGATCAACAGCACTGGAATTTTGGTCTGGTTCAAACAATTTAACAGAAGGCACTATCAAAGCAACCCAGGAAAAAATTATTAATACCTTACACCTTAATTTTGAAACTTTTACCAACTCCTCATTTTTAAGACAGGGTCATGCCGATGAATTTACAGTCAGCGGCCCAACAGATCGAAAAAGAATGTTGGCAGATATCCTGGGGCTATCTCATTATGATGTTCTAGAGGAAAAAGCCAAAGAGAAAATAAAAGATATATCCGCCAAATTAAAACTCTTGGAATATCAATTCTTGGAAATAGAAGCCGAGCTCTTGCAAAAGGAAACTTCAAAAGAAAAAAGGATTCTAGCCGAAAAAAAAATTAATGATCTGGAAGAAAAAATTAATGTCTTGGAAAAAGATTTAAAGGTTTTTAATGAGGAAAAAGCAACTCTTGGAGCAACCCTGAAACACCAAAATCAATTAAAACAAACTTTTTTGGAGCTTCAAAATGAGTTAAATGACATTTTGGTTCAGGGTAAAAATAGGGCGGATAAAATAAGACTTCTGGAAAAAGATTTAAAAGATCTTCCTGTCTTTGATGAAAAATTAAAGCAGCTAAAAATTTTAGAAAAACAAAAAGAACAGTACTTTTTACTTTCCCAGAAAAAACTTGAACTGGAAAAAGATTTGGAAACTATCAAATCCGCTCTCGCCCTTAAAGATCAGGAAAGACAAAATCTAGAAAAAAAATTAAATGAAATAAAATCTCACATTGAGGCTTTAGAAAAAAGTAGTGCCAAATGCCCAACTTGCGGACAGGAAATTAATAAAAGTCAAAAGGAAAAAGTAAAAAATGAATACTTAACCGAGAAAAAAAAATTATCCCAGCAAATTTCAGAAATCAAAACCTTAACAGAGGAAAAACAAATTTTAAAACTTCAAACAGAAATTAGCTCAATTAAACTTGATAATCGCAAATACAAAGAAACTCTGGAAAAATTAAATGAACTTTCCAGTCTTCAGGAAAAAAGAGAAAAATTAATCGCTGCCGCGGCAACTTTGGAATCCGAAAAAAAAGTGGTTGCGCAGCTTCGCATCCTTTTCCAGAATAAAAAATCACAAATTGAAAAACTGGAGCAGGATTTAAAAAAGCTTCCCAACTTAGCAGATGACTTGACAAAACTTCAACTGACAATTTCCCAAAAGGAGCTGGAAATAAATAGCTGGCGAATTGATGAAAAGCAGGCCCGTAATTTATTAGGCCAGGCAATTGAGCTTTTAAGCAGATCCGAGCAATTGGAAAAATTAGCTATTCAAAAAAAAGAAGAGCGAGTTAAGCTTGAAAAAGAAAAAGGTGCTTTTGAAGAACTAACCCTGGCTTTTGGGAAAAAAGGGATTCAAGCAATGATCATAGAAACTGCCATACCGGAAATCGAAGATGAAGCTAATAGGCTTTTAGAAAAACTCACCAATGGCCGAATGAATGTGCGATTGCAAACTCAAAAAGAGACCAAAACCCTTCGATTCCCTCGATTCCACTCGGGACAGGTCCGCTCAGGGCAAGCCAATGGAGAAAAAGTTCCAGGGATAATAGAAACACTTGATATTATTATTTCCGATGAGATGGGAGAACGACCTTATGAAAATTATTCCGGAGGAGAACAGTTTAGAGTTAATTTTGCAATACGGATTGCACTGTCAAAACTTTTAACAAGACGTGCCGGAGCAAAACTGCAGTTTTTAGTAATTGATGAAGGATTTGGGACTCAAGATGCTGAAGGTCGAACAAAAATCGTAGAGGTTTTAGATGCAATCAAAAATGATTTTGAAAAAATCTTAATAATAACTCACTTGGAAGAATTAAAAGAGGAATTCCCGGTCAGAATTGAGGTTTCAAAAAACTCAGGCGGTTCTACCTTTGAAGTGATTGGCGATTAAGCTACAATGAGTACGTGCTCCAAATATTTTTAAAAATTATACCAGCCTTAATTTTTTGGGGGATATTTTTATATGTAATTTTTCAAGTCCCCTATCCTAAAACTTTAAAAGAAGCCAATCTAATCCAGCTTTTATCATTTTTTACTCCCCTTTTTTTAGCCCTAATTTTTACACTTGATTTATTTTTAAGATTTATATTTCGTTCAATTTTAATCTCTTTTACAGTTATTATTTTACTGGTACTCAAAGATTTGGACACTTTAGGTCTTATCGCGTCTGGTATAACATTAATAGTACTGATTTTAAGTTTAATCTATTTTAAAAAGACAAGTTTGACTTCCAGCCTAAAAATACCTAAACTTACAGCCTTAAGGAGAATAAAATGAATAAATTTTATATTACAACAGCAATCGATTATGTAAATGACACAATTCATATAGGTCATGCTTTTCAAAAAATAGTGGCTGATGTTTTAGCTCGCTTTTATAGAATAAAGCTTGGTAATGAAAATGTTTTCTTCCTTACAGGAACGGATGAGTATGGACAAAATATTGTAAAAACAGCTGATAAAAATGGAGTTAGTCCAAAAGAATGGACAGATAAAATAGCCAAAACAGACCAGGAAGAACAAGACTCATTAAATATTTCTTATAACCGATTTATAAGGACAACAGATTCTGACCATACAAAAGTTGCCCAGGAAATCTGGAAAAGAGTAGAAAAGGTAGGTGATGTTTATTTAGGACAGTTTACCGGACTTTATTGCCCAGCTTGTGAAACTTATTACACAGAGGAAGACTTAGTGGATGGAAAATGCCCTTTTCATCCAACCCTAGAGATACAAAAAATTACTGAAAAAAATTTCTTCTTTAAATGGAGTAAGTATCAAGATTTTTTATTAGATTTATTAACCAAAAATCCAAATTTTGCGCTACCTGAAGTTAGAAGAAATGAAATGATAGCTTTTTTAAAAAGAGGGTTGAAAGATATTCCAATTTCAAGAACTAGTTTTAAGTGGGGGGTGCCAGTTCCTAATCAGCCCGACCATTTTATGTATGTTTGGTTTGATGCCCTAACCAATTATTTAACAGGCATTGGATTTTTAGAAGATCCTGATAGATTTAAAAAGTTTTGGCCAGCTGATTTACATATTTTAGGTAAAGATAATTTTCAAAAGCATACTTTACTTTGGCCAGCCATGCTAAAATCAGCCGGCATTGATCTTCCTAAACAAGTTTATGGGCATGGTTTTTTAAGCTTAAGCGGACAAAAAATAAGTAAAACTCTAGGAAATATCGTCCGTTCATCAGATTGGGTTAAAAAATACGGGGCAGATGCAGTAAGGTTTTATCTTTTAAGATATAACAGTTTAGAAGAAGATGGGGATATTTCAGAAGAAAAACTAAAAATTGCGTATAACAGTGATTTAGCCAATGGTTTAGGCAACCTCGTTGCCAGAGTTGCCAAACTCTGCGAGCAAAATAATATTAATGCACCTAAAGTAGCCCAAGTTTGGTGTGCTAGTTTGGAAGAAGCACTATCTGAATATAAATTTAATGAGGCATTGAATATAATTTGGCAGCTTATTGCCGATACAGACAAAAAAATCAATCAAGAAAAGCCCTGGGAACTCTCGGGGGGGGAATTAACAGAAGTTCTGGAAGATTTAGCTAAAAGAATTTTACACATCGCTTTTAATTTACAACCTTTTTTACCTGAAACTTCCGCAAAAATATTAAAACAATTTGCCGGACAAATTCAATCTACCCCATCACTTTTTCCACGCATATGAATTTAACTGATACACATGCGCATTTATACTGGGACTCCTTAAAAGAGGACCTTGATAACCTTTTACAAAGAGCCAAAGAGGCTGGGGTTTCCTACATTATTAATATAGGGGTTGATGTTAAAACTTCAAAGAAAGCTCTTGAGCAGGCAAAAAAACTCACAAAGATTAAGACTTATTCAACTATTGGTATTCATCCTCACGAGGCCCTTCGACAAGCTCAGGGTAAACTTTCCGAGGAAATAGAAAAACTCGAACAAATTTACAGAAGTAATCCGGAAAAAGTAGTGGGGGTAGGAGAATGCGGACTGGATTATTTAAGTGGTGATAAAAATCTTCAAAAACAGCTTTTTCAGGCCCAAATTAATCTGGCCAAAAAGCTAAATTTGCCTCTAATAGTCCACTGTAGAGAAGCTTGGGATGATACTATTAAGATGACCAAGGATTATTTTGGAATTTATCATTGCTATTCCGGCCAACCCGAAATTACTGAAAAAGTCCTAAAAACTAATTTCCTTATCTCTTTTGCTGGAAATTTAACTTATCCTAAAAACGAATACTTACGTGAAGCTGCTAATCTTATTCCCCTTGAGAGGATTGCGCTTGAAACTGACTGTCCATTTTTACCACCTCAGGGCAAACGTGGAGAGCAAAACGAACCTTCCTATATTCTAGAAACAGCAGTGCTTCTGGCTGATTTAAAAAGAATACCCATCGAGGACTTAGCCATCCAAACTACCGCAAATGCAAAAAATCTGCTAAAAATTGCATAATTTGGGTATAATCTATTATACATGCGAATAATCCTGATTTTTCTAATAGGATTTTTGGGGACATTTTATTTAACTGCCCTATTTACTCGCTTTATTAAAGGCCTAAAACGTTTGCGTCACAGTTTTTTTGGTTTTATGTTGCTTATCGCAGGAGTATTAACTCTTTTTCTCAACATACCGCTTCTTTCGCCGTTTCTAATTGGGGGCGGATTTGGAATGATTGTTTATCACCTTTTATCGCAAGGGTTTATTATTTCTGAAAAAATTGAACAGGATTTTATCCGCCGACACGATACAAAAATCGAAAGACTTTTAGAAATGCTGCCGGGTGTCCTAATGTGGGTTGCCCTCACCTCACCTATTTGGCTCTCATTTAAACTCCCTTTTGCTGTTGCCTACTTAATAATTTTAGCTGATGTTTACTGGCTTTTTAATGCCATCAAAATTGCTGCCTTAATCCTTATCGGTTACAAAAAAATGCAGTGGGCTAAAGAACAAGATTGGGTTGAAAGATTGCAACAGGATTTTCCAGACACTTGGGGAAATTACTATCATCTTGTGCTCATTCCGACTTTCAAAGAGGGAATGGAGATTTTGGCCCCAACATTTGATGCAATTACTTTTTCAAACTATCCTAAAAAGAAAATTCTTTTACTTGTCGGGTTTGAAAGTCGTGACTCTGAGGAAAAAATTGAAGCTACAAAAGCATATCTTAAGAAGATCGAGAAAAAGTTTGGAGCCGTACTAACAACCATTCATCCCTATGGTCTATCTGGTGAGGTCCCTGGTCAAGGCTCAAATAGAAATTGGATGATTCGTCAAACGCTCCCCATGTTCAAGGAGATGGGAATAAAACCAGAAAAGATATTTATGACAACTCTCGATGCGGATTTTGTTATTCACCCTCAATTCCTAGCAGGAGCCTTACATAAATATTTATCAACTCCAACTGATTTGCGGGATAAATATTCTTATACCGGAGTATTTTTATTTTACAATAACTACTGGCAGACCCCAGCCCCTATGAGACTGGTAGCAGCTGGCACATCTTATTGGCAGCTGTCTGAAATGGTTGGCTCTGATAAGTATATCAATTATTCTTCTATGTCAATGAACTTACAATCAGTTATTGACGTTGGCCTTTGGATTCCTAATAAAGTCAATGATGATTCAGGATTTTACTGGAAAGCTTATTTCTATTTTAATGGTAAATATAAAGTCATTCCCCATTTTTTACCAATTTCCGGTGATGCGGTTTTAGATATAACACTCCTTAAAACTTTTCAAAATCAATATTTACAGCTCAAAAGATGGGCTTATGGCGTAGAACACATCCCCTTTATCTTCAAGCAATATTTTAAAAGCGAGAAGTTAGATTTTTGGGACAAGACAGATAAACTCCTTTTTGTGACCTGGTCATATCTTAAATGGGGAACCCTTGCTTTGTTTATTACTTTTGGAGGACTTTTCATTGGATTTATTAATAAAGATTTTTCCCAATCTGTGGTAGCGCATAATATGTCAGTTGTTTCTTCGTGGATTTTAACCGCAGCATTTATTGGGCTTTTTTCAACAATTTATATGCACGAGCGGACGGTTCCAAAAAGACCAGCCAGTTGGAACGTTTTACAAAAGACTTGGTCATACATTCAGTGGGCACTTGTTCCAATTGTTTTAATTACCATTGCTACTCTTCCTGCAATTGATGCTCAGACAAGGCTCATGCTTGGTAAATATATGGAGTTTCGGGTTACCAACAAAGCTCGACTTGGTTAATATGAATATTCATTCGAATTTTAATAGATATATTCTCTTTTTACCGATACTTTTATCTTTAATACAGGTTTGCTTAATTTTACTTTTCCCTAAATTTTTACCCCCCAAATTACCTCTTTTTTATTCAATCCCTTGGGGAGAAAATCAACTTGCCACAACATATCAAATGCTCATTATTCCAGGGAGTTTAGCCTCAATCGCTCTGTTAAATCTGCTACTTTCCTGGCAGCTTCACTCTAGTCAAACTCTTTTTCAAAATATTCTAAAAGCAACCTCTTTTATTTGTACTATTGTTTTGTTAATAACTTTTATTAAAATAGTCTTAATCTTTATATAAAATTATGCTAGAATTTATCTTACCTGCAGGCTTCGGATTTCTTGCTACCGTTTTGGCAGTTTACCCGACTATTAAACTGGCCAAAAAATATGGCTTAGTAGATAATCCAAAAACAAGACCTCATCCTGCTCATATTCACAAAAAAATAATACCCCGGGCTGGAGGCTTGGCTTTATTTTTTGGAATTATTGTTACAACCTTAATTTTTATCCCCATTGAAAAACATATCCTAGGAATTTTAGGTGGATCATTAATTCTTTTAATAACGGGCCTTTTGGATGATAAATCTCATAATTTTTCACCATATTTAAGACTACTAATTCAAATTATAGCAGCGACTTTGGTAGTTGGATCAGGCGTTGGAATCCATTTTATCACCAATCCTTTGGGTGGAATATTAAAGTTTGATGATCTTATTTGGCAATTTAATTTGCTGGGAATTCATAAAGTAATTATTCTGGCTGATGTTTTGGCAATTCTTTGGATTGTTTGGATTTTAAATATGTTAAATTGGTCAAAAGGCATTGATGGACAATTACCTGGAATTGTCCTTATCGCAGTATCAATCTTGGGGCTTTTATCACTGAAGCTCTACCTCGCAGGAGATTTCAATCAAATAAATATTGCCAAACTTTCCTTTATTACAGCAGGGGTTTCTTTGGGGTTTTTAGTTTTTAACTGGCATCCAGCCAAGATTTTTCCAGGGTTTTCCGGGTCAAATATTTTAGGGCTGATGATTGCCACTATTGCCATTTTATCGGGAGCAAAACTGGCAACAGCAGGTCTTGTACTTTTGGTTCCTGCCACTGATTTTATTTATACTTTTACAAGAAGGGTGCTCTCAGGCAAATCTCCTGTTTGGGGAGATCGCGGACATTTACATCATAAGCTTTTAGATTTAGGCTTATCTCACCAAAAAATTACCTTGTTTTATATGCTAGGAAGTGCTATTCTGGGAGCTGTTGCACTAGCTTTGGATAGCAGGGGTAAGTTTTTTGCTGCTTCCTTAGTGGGCATAAGTATTCTAGGAGGCATACTTTGGTTAAATTTCTTTGGGGTGTCATCAAGGAAACCCGACCAAAACAATGGGTAAAGAACTTTGCTCTCTTTGCCGGGCTTATCTTTTCTGGCTCTCTATTTGACCCAATAAATCAAATACGCGCTCTTCAAGCTTTTTTGATTTTTTGCGGACTTTCTTCAGCTACGTATTTACTCAATGATGTTTTTGATATTGAGCGAGATAAAGCTCATCCTTTCAAGCGCAAAAGGCCTGTGGCATCAGGACTACTTCACCCTACGGTAGCAGTAATTTTGGCGTTAGTTCTTATTTTTATCCTTTTACCAATTGCTTTTCGTTTGTCACCGGCATTTTTTTTGGCAGGAATTTTGTATTTAACTTTACAGCTTTTATATTCTGCTTATTTAAAACAAGTAATTTTATTGGATGTGATGGCGATTGCAACAGGCTTTGTTTTAAGAGTATACGGTGGGGTTTGGATAACTGATGCCCACCTTTCTGTCTGGTTTCTTTTATCAGTTATATCCTTTGCTCTTTTTTTAGCGATAGGAAAAAGACGATCTGAGCTAACGTTAATGGCGCAACATGCTTCAAGACATCGGGAAACTCTTTTGCATTACCCGAAAAATCTTTTGGACATCCTGACATCAATGTTTGCTAACTCTACCTGGCTAACTTATGCTTTGTTTGCGTTTCAGCAACCACCCATTATTACTCCATCTCACCTAATTACCTTCTTTGGAAGCCTGGACTTAGCCTTTACTGAAGTTAAATATTTTATGACCACTGTCCCAGTTGTTATATATGGAATCATGCGCTATCTATATATCATTTACGAAAAAAGGGAAGGAGAGTCGCCAGAGCGGGTTCTAATAACTGATACGCCCCTTTTAATAACTGTTCTTCTTTGGCTTTTTATGACTGTGGGCATTATCTACTACCTTGGAGCTTAAAGTTTTTTGACAAAGCTGGATGAAACATACCCATCCCGTCCATCAGATAGTTTAATTTTATCCCACAAAAGAAATTCTTCTAATAACTCCAGTTCATCTCCCGGCTGAACTCTGCTAATTTCCAAAGATACAATACTGGGTTTTTCTCTAACTCTTAGAAATCCAGTCGAAGTTTCCAGCACTAAAACTTTAGGAACCGCTACAATTGCAATCTGTTTTTCGTTTGCTTCCTGCTTTTGAGCTACTGCCAAATCAACATTAACGATTAGATTAAAATCGTTTACAGAAACCGCTTTAATGCTTCTTGTTAAAAATCCCTCCAAAGAAACAGTAAAAATATGCTCCCCCGCTTCCAAATCTAACTTGAGTGGAGTTTTCCCGACTTCCTTGCCGTCTATTGAAACTCCGGCATTTGAGGGAAAAGATAAAACAGTTACCCCCTTGCCTTTTTCCAGACTCAGTATCTCTCCCGCAGAGGATAATTTCTCATCAGATAAATCCCGTCCTATTATGGTTTCTGTTCCGGGACTCAATTTAACACTACCTACCCAGAAAGCCTTATCGGATTGCAATTTAATAGAATACTCTTTAGGGGAAAGGATTTTATTTTCATACGGAGTCTGACCTAGTAGCGCCTCATCTATGAAAACTTGTGCTGCCTGTGGATTGGATGAGATTTTTATTCCGCTTTTTTCTTGAAATCCTAACAGGGTAAAGATGGGGCTAGCAAAAAATTTTATTGCCAATAGGACTCCTGAAATGAAAACTAAAATTAAAAAGAGGGTCTTTTTCATGGTTTAATTATAATACATTCATGGTTTGCATTTTAAGTTCAATTCTGTTAAAATTCGCTTTGTCTGTTAAAAGACACTATAAAAAGCCTTCTGCCTAAGGAAGCTTTTGACCGGGTCGCCCAAAGCAAAAGCTTACAGAACATCAAGCCAAGGCTTATCCTGGGTGTAGCAAAGGATCTCCAGCGGCTTAAAATACTTATATGTACTCTTTTGCTTTTAACCATTCACGCAACGCCAGTGAACTTTGCGCTGAAGGGGGAAGTTCTTGCTTTTCAAGAAATTCAGGCTGAAAGCATGCCTGTTTTAAATTTACCCCATCCAGGATACCTATCAACAAGATTCTCAGCATTTCATCCAGGAATAGACATTGCCACAGGATTCGGTATGCCTATTCACCCGATTACAGAGGGAATCGTTGAAGAAATCCAGTTTGGTTTTTGGGGCCTTGGTAATTACATAGTGATTTCTCACCCATCCGGGCTGCGCTCAACTTATGGGCATACGGGAAGAATTTTTGTCAAAAAAGACCAAGTTGTGAGTCAAAATACAACTCTTGGGACAGTTGGTATGAGCGGAGCTACATCCGGACCCCATACTCATTTGGAAATAGATAAAGATGGGAAGCTCATTGATCCAACAACAATTTTACCCAAACTCGACGAATACCCAAAAATCATTTCTAATCAAGCTAAACTATCAAAAACTTTAAAGCTTGAGTTTTAAGAAATTATTTCGCCTTCTACTGTGGTTATTGTTCCGCCTCGCACACCATATTGTTCGCGCTCCCTATTAATTAATCTCTCCATTAAATTTTTCAGTTCCATTGGCCAGTCAACATAGTTTAATATAATTTCTCCTTTATGCATGCCAGCAACATTCACAATAATATGGCCGTGATGCAGTAGTAACCTATCTAAAAAAGCCTGGTCAACTTCCAGATGCGTAATTTTATCGTATAGGGCAGCTGTAAGTTTTACTCCAAAAAGGCCCTGCTTAATAATTAACCTTCTGGTTGTTAATAAATATCTGTTGGCATGATAAAGATGGAGTGTTTTTAAAAAGGCGAATAAGCTCATTAAGGCTAAAATCATAATTATGGTTACTGTTAGATCAAATTTAAATAGTTTACTTATACCAAATCCTACTGCGCCAAAAATTATTCCGGGAAACATAAAATAGATTATGAACTTAGATCTAAGATAGGTTTTACCCAAGCCGGTAACTAAAATTAATTCTTCATCTTCGGCTAAATACGGCGCAAAGGAAGACTTTTGAGCTGGAGT
>ERZ1292623.4952-Hain-H51-01um-R1-4952-length-10759-cov-5_pt1 | contig 10759 bp, 12 predicted proteins | sample MGYA00564398_ERZ1292623 | MGnify/ENA primary metagenome ERZ1292623 (study PRJEB36523, sample SAMEA6512633) | groundwater metagenome | collected 2019-01-07 | study: AquaDiva: Metagenomics assemblies of 32 groundwater samples
CCGCAGGAAAAACTTTCCATTAAAAAGAAAGAGTTCAATGAAATAAAATCCGCTCAAATTATTGTTTTGAAGCCTTAGCGTTATGTTTGAAAAATTAAAATCGCAATTGGAAAAAATCAGAAGCTCCAATGAAAAAATAAAAAGGAGATGGCTTGTGATTATGAGCGTAATCGCCATGCTTTTTATTCTTATTTTGTGGGGCGCTTACGCCAATATCGTAAAAAACAATGAAAATAATTCTTCCGTCGGTTTTTGGCAGATTTTTACTACCGGAATAAAAGTGGTTTCAAATTCTTTTGTAAACGGCGTTAAGGGCTTTATAACCTCGGAGAGAACGATTACAATAGAATAAATGATGGAAAAATCCCAAAGAATCGAAAAAAGAGAAATATCCGACGAACTCCGGGAGTCGTATCTTAATTACGCGATGTCGGTTATTGTCTCGCGCGCTCTGCCCGATGTAAGGGACGGATTAAAGCCGGTTCATCGAAGAATTTTATGGACGATGTGGGAAGAAGGATTGACGCACGGAGCCAGATTCAGAAAATCGGCGACGGTTGTCGGCTCAACACTGGGAAGATATCACCCTCACGGCGATATAGCCGTTTATGATTCTTTAGTTAGAATGGCTCAAGATTTTTCTTTAAGATATCCATTGATTCAGGGGCAAGGGAATTTCGGCAATATTGACGGCGACTCGGCGGCGGCGATGCGTTATTCCGAAGCCAAACTTTCTAAAATATCCGAAGAACTTCTTTTAGATATTGAAAAAGAAACTATTGATTGGGGACAGAATTACGACAACACCCGCCAAGAGCCGAAAGTCCTTCCGGCAAAACTTCCCAATCTTCTTTTAAACGGCTCAATGGGAATAGCCGTTGGAATGGCGACAAACATCCCGCCGCACAATCTCAACGAAATAATTGACGCGACAATTCATTTGAGCGAAAACCCCAAAGCAACGACCGAAGACTTAATGAAGTTCGTTCAGGGACCGGATTTTCCGACCGGCGGAACAATTTATAACAGAAAATCCATCATTGAAACTTATATTAACGGGAAGGGACCGATTACTTGCCGCGCCGTTAATCAAATAGAAGAAGGAAAACGCGGATTTAATATTATAATCACCGAAATTCCTTATCAGGTTAATAAATCAGAGCTTATTTCTCATATCGCCCAACTTGTTCAAGATAAAAAAATAGAAAATATTAGAGACTTAAGAGATGAAAGCGACAGAGAAGGAATGAGGATGGTCATTGAGCTTAAAAGCGACGCCGCGCCGCAAAAAGTTTTGAATCAGCTCTATAAACACACCGACCTTCAAAAAGATTTTCATATGAATATGATTGCTTTAGTTGACGGCATTCAGCCCCAGCTTTTATCTCTTAAAGAAGTTTTATCCGCCTATTTGGAGCATCGAAAAATTGTTGTTGAAAAAAGAGCGAAGTTTACCCTTAATAAAGCCAAAGAAAGAGCCCACATATTGGAAGGCCTTGCCAAAGCTTTATCGGTGATAGACGAAATCATCGCCGTTATTAAAAAATCAAAAGATAAAGAAGACGCTCATAAGAATTTAGTGAGTGATTTTAAATTAAGCGCTCTTCAGGCAACAGCCATTCTGGAAATGAGACTTCAAACTTTGGCCGCTTTGGAAAGCAAGAAAATAGAAGACGAGCTTAAAGAAAAGAAAAAGCTTATCGCCGAACTTGAAGCCATTCTTAAAAGTCCGCAAAAAATCCTTCAAATTGTCAAAGACGAAGCGATGGAAATAAAAAAAGATTACGGCGATGAAAGAAGAACAAAAGTTGTCGCCGGCGGATTGAAAGAATTCAAAGAAGAAGACCTTATCCCCCAAGAAGAAACGATTATTACTTTTTCCAAAAACGGCTACATCAAAAGAGTAAGTCCATCAAGTTTTAAAACGCAAAAAAGAGGCGGGGTGGGGCTAATCGGTTCGGAAGTCGGAGAAGAAGATTTTCTCACTCATTTCATCGGCGCCGATACCCATGACAATATTTTATTCTTCACCGATAAAGGAGGGGTTTTTCAGACAAAAGTTTATGAAATTCCGGCCGCTTCAAGAACCAGCAAAGGAAAACTTATCCAAAACTTTTTAGAGATACCGGCCGGGGAAACGATTAACACTATTATTAATTACGCCGATGAAGCCCAGAGCCCAGAATTAAAAATTCAAAATTACCTGGTAATGGCCACTAAAAACGGCATAATAAAGAAAACTCCGTTAAAAGATTTTTCCAATATCAGAAGAAACGGCATTGTGGCCATCAATCTTCAAGCTAACGACCTGCTTAAGTGGGTAAAAATTTCTTCTGGAAAAGACGAAGTTTTGCTTACGACTTCTTTCGGTCAATCAATAAGATTTAAAGAAAGCCAGCTTAGGCCCATGGGACGATCGGCTTCCGGAGTTAAAGCGCTCAAATTAAAAAATAAAGATTTTGTCGTCGGCCTTGATATTATAAAAGCGGGCGGGAAATTATTAATTGTATCGGAAAAAGGATTCGCCAAACAAACCAGACTCAATCAATATAAGGTTCAAAAAAGAGGCGGTTCCGGAATAAAAACATCCAAAGTAAACCAGAAAACCGGAAATGTCGCGGCCGCCAGAATAATTTCCGAAGAAGAAGAACTTCTGGTTCTTTCTGAAAAAGGGCAAATTATTAAAACCAAAATTTCCGGCATCAGAGAAAGCGGTCGAGCAACCGCCGGCGTAAAAATAATGAAACTTAGAACCGGCGATAAAATAATCGGAATCATATGCCTCTAAAACTGACCAAAAACCAAATTATTATTATATCCGTCGCATCGGCGATAGTTTTATTTTTTATTCTTCTTTTTGTCGGCGTTATTCCGGGGATACAAAAATCCCCTCAAAAAGGAGATTTTGGAGCCGGCCAGCAAACGGAAATAAATTTTTGGGGAACTGATCCGGAAACGACAATTAGGCAGTTAATAAACGAATACACTAAAGTTAATAAGTCCGTTCGAATCGCCTATCGCGAATTCAAAGAAGAAAATTACGAAAAAGAGCTTATTAACGCTTTGGCCGGCGGAAAAGGTCCGGATATTTTAATGTTTCGCAATACTTGGCTTCCCAAGCACAGAGATAAAATTTCTCCGGTAAACGAAACCGTTCTTAATATTTCCCAATTCCGCCAATACTTTCCAACCGTCGCCGAACAAGATTTTACGCTTCAGGAGACGAGCAACGAAAAAACCGTTACAAAAATATATTCTTTCCCTCTTTACATTGACACTCTGGCTTTAATTTACAATAAAGATGTTTTTGACGCCAAAGCCGTTGTTTCTCCTCCAAAAACCTGGAAAGAATTTCAAGGAATCATTCCGAAACTAAGAGAATTAAACGAGTTTAATCAACTGATAAAACCGGCGGCCGCCATCGGCGGTTCGGAAAAAAGTATTGACAACGCTTCCGATTTATTAAGCCTTTTGATGCGCCAATTCGGCTCGGAAATGACAGACAGGTATAAAGGCGTAAGTCTTGGGCCAAAAGGTCTTGACGCTTTCAACTTTTATATCCAATTTGCCAACGCCTCAAACCAATATTACACCTGGAACGACAACCTTAATAATTCCATTGATCTCTTTTCTCAAGGAACAACGGGAATAATTTTCAACTATGCCTCAAAAATAAATTTAATTAAAGAAAAAAATCCGTTTATAAATTTGGGGGTTTCTTTAATGCCCCAATTTTCATCGTCTTCCCAACCGGTAAATCAGGCTAATTATTGGGGCTTGTCTGTTTCTAAACAAAGCAAAAACCAAACCCTTGCTTGGAATTTTTTATTTTATTTAATTCTTGACCAGAATATATCGGAACAATATTTAACTATATCCAAAAGACCGCCGGCTTTAAGAACTTTAATTCAGAAATATCTAAACGATCCGGACCTTGGAGTTTTTGCCGAACAAGCCTTATCCGCCCGCTCTTGGCCGCAACAAGATAATAATTTAGTTAAACAATTCTTCTCCGATATGATAGAATCCGTTCTTAAGGGGCGAGTTTCCGCGGAAAAAGCCCTAAAATTCACGGAAAACGAATTAAACAACATAAGATAAATGAAAAAAATAATTCTTGGTTTTTCGTTTTTTGTTTTTAGTTTATTTTTAACCGCCGCGGCGCAGGGACAGGGCCTTGTTCCTTGTGTCGGGATTGAGTGCCAATGGCGCCACCTTTATATACTAATAGACAAAATTATTGATTTCGGAATGTATCTTGTTTTGCCTATTGCCGTAGTAATGATTGTGGTCGGCGGAATTATGATAATGACTTCCGCCGGCTCGGAAAAAAGATATTCCAAGGGAAAAGAAATTATTACCGCCGGCGTCGTCGGCCTGGTTATCGCCTTGCTTGCCTGGCTGATTATAGATACAATAATTAAAGTTTTAAGCGGCGGGGATTTCGGTCCGTGGAATCGATTAAAGTACAATTAAAGTACAATGTCTAAAAATTTCAAAAAATATTTTCCGTTTTTTCTTTTTTTAATCTTCGGCGCTTCTTTAATAAGCGTTTCCGCCGCTTATAGTCTTGATAACGCCGCCCAACAGCTTTGCGACGGCTCAAATTGTATAATCAGCACCCCGGACAAAATTTTCGAAATTCTTTCCAAAATCGTTCAGTGGGCTTACACTATCTTTTTTATTATGGCGGTATTTTTCATTTTATTGGCGGCTTTCACTTTCTTAACTGCCCAGGGCGACCCGGAAAAAGTAAAAAGCGCCAGAGACCAAATTATTTGGGCGGTTGTGGCTATAATAGTCGCGCTTCTTTCGGTCGGCGCGGCGCAAATTATTAAAAACTTCATACAGTAATGAAAGGTATCCTTTTTATTTTGGCAAGTGTTATGTTTTTTTCTCCGTTTTTAACGGGAATGGCTATTGAAAAGGGAGCATTGCCCGAGCCCGACGATTTCGGTATTGATGAAACGTCTGCTAGTGAAATTGACAGCGTTGACGCCCTAGTGGGATTAGTTGCTAATGTTGTGGGTTGGGTGTATATCATCTTTTTTATCATCGCCGTGTTTTTCATTCTCTTGGCCGCTTTCAATTATTTGACGGCCGGCGACGACGCCGAACAAATAAAAAAAGCCAGGCAAATGTTGATTTACGCGGCTATTGCCATCGCGATAGCGTTGTTGGCGGTGATGGCAAATACTATTGTTAAAAATTTTCTAAACGGCTAAGATGGCGGTTATAGTCTTTAATTTTTGATTATTTTGATGTAATATTCTATAAAGGTCGTGATTTTAAATTCTAAACGAAGAATTTATGAAATTTCTAAATTCAAAAACAGTATTATTCGGATTAATGGGGTTGGTCGCGATTATGAGTTTTGGCGATTTGGCTATAGCTCAAATTCCAACAACTCTTCCTCAAGTCCCGCAAGTCGGACCGACAACGGTCGGAGGAGTAGTTGACCTTGTGAGGTATATTGTCCGCTGGGTCTATATTATATTCTTTATTGTCGCCGTTCTCTTTATTCTTTTCGCCGCTTTTACTTATCTTTCCGCCGGCGGAGACGAAGAAAAAGTGAAGACCGCGAGGAATATGATAATTTACGCCTCTATTGCCATTCTTGTCGCGCTTCTGGCGGTCGCCTTTGAAGCCATTATTAAGGGTTTCTTGCTTTCGCCAACGGCGTAAATTTTATGCTTCCCCGACCGCGATCGGGGGGCATGCCCGGGATTATAAAATTTGTGATTCCGGGCATGCCAAAAAATATAAAAAAAATAATTTACTATCCGGTATTTTTATTTTTTGTTTATTCCGTTAATGAGTCTTTGGCTCAAGGAGGGACCGGTGGTTCATCTGGAGGAACCGGTCCTATTACTATTAAAAATCCACTAGGCGATGATGCCAGTTTTTTAGGAATTATAAATAAAGTTATTGATTATTTAATTTATATCAGCGTTCCGATTTTGGCTCTAATGATTTTAGTCGGCGGATTTCAAATTCTTACCGCCAGAGACGACGCGGAAAAAGTCAAAAGCGGCAGAAACACGATTATGTGGGCCGTTGTCGGTTTTTTGATTGTTCTCGTCTCAAAAGGGGTCGCTTTAATACTTATAGGAATAATAAAGTAAAAAGCCGGCGAGTTACCCCGACGGCTTCCAAAAACTTTCTGGCCAAATTACTTCTTCGGCCATGTGGAAAACACAATCTCCGCTTTGTCCGCGTCTTCCGCGCGGGCCATTATTATGAACCCGGGGATTATGTCCCCGAAACTTTCTTCTTCCCCGAGTGTTCCATCGCTTTTCAGGGGTCTGGGATATTTCTTCCCAGGCTCTTGGATAAACTCCCTTTTATCCAATAACTTAACTCTGATTTTATCTTGGGGGACAATTTGGAACCAGTGATTTGGTTCCAAATTAATTTTTGTCCATTCCGCTTTCTTCACGGTCACTATCCTTGTGACTCTTGTGACCAGATTACCGTCCTTGGTGATAAAAGCTTCAATCCCGGCGGTTGTTTTTTTCTCGTCCTTGATGATTGTGAGGTCAGATATCCCTATCACTAAAATAGAGATAATCCCTATCCCCATTACCCAACCAGTAATGCTTCTTACCGTATCGGGTAGATTGAAAATTCCCATATAGCTGGCAAAACGAATCCAGCCAACTATGAGCACCGGGATACCAAGTAGCACTCCAGCCGCTCCGGCAAATATCCTCATTAGAATAAGGAGGGTAACGGAAATAATCACCGCCACCCCAATCCAAACAAAAAGTGATTTCATTTTAATTCTCCAGAGCCGCAAGCGACCCTAAAAAAGTTTAAAAGTTTATTTTTTTAGGCCGCCGACGATGGCTCTTGCCACGTCGTAAGCAATATCACCCCAGACAACTAGTTCCGGAGCCACTCCTGCTGATTTTGCTTTTACGGCAATTCGTTTGCCTTCTTTTTCGGCCGTAGCGGCTTCTTCCGCCACTTCCCTGGCTTTATCCGGAAGCCGGAGATTCTCTATTTGAATCTCCACCATGATTCCCCAGACGTTCTTAACGTCACTAACAAGAAGTCCGTTGATATTATCTTCTATTGTCTTAAGAATATCCTTATCTAGTGTTTTTTTAAGTTCGTCTCCCGTGAAAAATTCCTCAAGGCTATGCCCGCTAAATTCATTCTGAAAGTAGGCGACGATCCTTTTTTCGATAAGATTGGTCCTTTTTTTGTAATCAATAACTGTCGCCGCCATGACCGCGTTAACTACCTCTTGATGAAAGATAACGTAGTCTACTTCAATTTCAACAGCGTCGCCGGTGATTACCTTGGCGTTCCGAGGGTCGCTCGGCTCATTTTCCAAAGTAACCTCCATCAGTTTTTCTTCCCATCCTGGGATTATTAAGTGAGTTCCCGGGTCAAGCGCCCGGGGAATACCAGTCCAAATATTCTTGATGACCCAATTCCTGCGCGGGTCCACCTCAATCAATCCCTCCTTGAAAATGAGGGTTATCAAGGCGCCTATCGTTAAGCCGAAAGTCGCCAAGATAGCGACTAAAATCAAAATCTTTTCAATATCCACAAAGTTCTCCTTGGCGAGCCTAAAACGACTCGCCTAAAAAGTTTAGAGAGATTGCTTTTCCGTTCAATCCTTTTTATTATTTTTAAAGTCCTTTTCAAACAGAAAAGTCCGTTTGAAGATAATTTTACTTTATCATATACTTAATATAAAGTCAAGTTTATGTCGAGGTGATGGAACTGGCAGACATGTTGGCCTTAGAAGCCAATGCTCGTAAGAGCTTGAGGGTTCAAATCCCTCCCTCGACACCAAGTTAAAACCTATTTAAATTATTTTCTTCTCCTGCCGTGAAAAGTTTTATGAATTTCTCTTAATTCTTTATTTGTTAAGTGAGTATAAATTTGGGTTGTGGAAATATTGGAATGCCCTAAAAGTTCTTGGACCGACCTTATGTCCGCTCCGCCGATTAAGAGGTCTGTCGCGAAAAGGTGGCGAAGCATATGGGGGTGAACGCGCTCGGCTATACCCGCTTTTCTGGCGTAAAAATCAACAATTCTTTGAACGGTTCTGGGGATTATTCTTCTTGTTGTTTTTAATGTTTTTGATTTAGCGAAACTTATAAATAAGGCCTCTTCCGTATCCTGTCTTTTTTCTAAATAGTTTTTAATCGCCCTTTTCGCTCTTTCGGAAAGAAAAACAATTCTTAACTTATTACCCTTGCCTCTTATGGTAATTTCTCCTCTTTTGATATCAAAGTATCTATCCAAGACACACAACTCGGAAATTCTAAGGCCGGTTGAAAAAAATATTTCCAATATCGCTTTGTCGCGAAGAGTTTTTAAATCGTTTCCCTTGGGCGAATCCATTAACCTTTCCAAGTCTTTGTAATCTATAATTTTTATTTGTCTTGTCGGAATTTTAGGAAGCTCGATTTTATCCGGAGAGATAACGGCGTAATCGTTTTTTATTAAATATTTCAAAAAATTTCTTAAGGCGATAATATAATATGCTTGGGTTGTTTTTTTATATTCTTGGCCTTCGGCGGTTTTCGCTCTTGCCAGAAAAAGCCTGAAATCCCTTATTTTATCAAAAGTAATATCTTTTTCCGATTTAACGCCGGAAAAATTCAAAAACGCCTTAAGATAACGTTCATAGTTTTCGCTGGTTTTAACCGAACGATTCTTCTCTATTTCAAGATAATTAAGATAATATTTGACAAGTTTTTTAATATCGGCCATTTTCTTTTATTCTAACAAATTTGTTAGAATGATACGAAACATGAAAGACAAAGTAATAGGGAAATTAATGCTCAAAGAAAAGAAACGCCAAAATGAGACAATAAATCTTATTGCTTCGGAAAATTTTGTTTCTAAAGAAATTCTGACTTTATTGGGGTCTGTTCTCACGAATAAATATTCCGAGGGCTATCCGGACAAAAGATATTATCCGGGATGTAAAAATTTCGACGAAATAGAAAAACTGGCCCAAAAAAGAGCTTTAAAAGTTTTCGATCTTAATCCCCGGAAGTGGGGAGTTAATGTTCAGTCTTATTCCGGCTCCCCGGCCAATCTTGAAATTTTTCTTTCATTGATAAACCCGGGCGATACCATTATGGGAATGGGGTTATCAAGCGGCGGACATTTAAGCCATGGCCACAAAGTCAATGTTTCGGCAAAGCTTTTTAAGGCGATTCAGTACGGTCTAAATCCAAAAACAAACTTAATAGATTATAAAAATTTGGAAAAACTTGCCGTTAAACATCGACCTAAAATAATAATTTCCGGAGCCAGCGCTTATCCCAGAAAAATTGATTTTAAAAAATTCGGAAAAATCGCCAAAAAAATAAAAGCGTTTCATTTGGCGGATATTTCCCATATCGCCGGATTAATCGCCGCCAAAATCCATCCATCGCCTTTTAAATTTTCCGATGTCGTAATGACGACTACCCATAAAACTTTAAGGGGCCCTCGAGGCGCCGTTATATTTTCAAAAAAGCCGCTTGATGAAAAAATAGACAAAATAGTTTTTCCGGGAGTCCAGGGCGGACCGCACAATAATTCAATCGGCGCAATGGCCGTGTCTTTTTACGAAGCGCTTGGAACGGAATTTAAAAATTATCAAAAACAAACCGTAAAAAACGCCGGAACGTTAAGCAAAGAACTTAAAAAATCCGGATTTGAAATCTTAACCGGCGGAACGGATAATCATTTATTGATTGTTGATTTAAAAAACACGGACATCAGCGGCTTTGAAACGGAAAAAATTCTGGAAAGCGCCGGCATTTTAGCCACTCGAAGCGCTTTATTAAACGATAGCTCCCCTTATAAACCGTCGGGATTAAGGCTTGGAACTCCGGCCATTACTTCAAGAGGAGCCAAAGAAAAAGAAATGAGAATAATCGCTGATTTTATTTACCGGCTTATTGTCAAAAAAGAGCCTTGTGGAAAAATAAAAAGCGCGGTTTTAAAATTAACGAAAAAGCTCAAAAAAATATAATATGCTTATTGACGGAAAAAGCATCGCTCAAGAAATAATCAATAATCTTAAAAATCTGCCGAAACAAGAAAAATCGTTTGCCGCGATTCTTGTCGGAAACGCTCCCGCATCGATAAATTTTTTAGAACAAAAAGAAAAAGTTGCCGAAGATATCGGCGTTAATTTTAAAATTTATAAATTCCCGGAAACGATTAAAAACGACGAATTGAGAAAAGAAGCGTTAAAAATAACCTTGATGAAAAAAGTCGGCGGCGTGATTATTCAGCTTCCTTTACCCGACCATATCAATCGCCAATATGTCTTAAACGCCATTCCCAGAGAAAAGGACGTTGATGTTTTAGGAGAAAGAGCGCTGGGCGCGTTTTACGCCGGAAGAAATCTTGTTTTACCGCCGTCGGTCGGAGTTGTTGAAAAAATTCTTCAATCCGTAAATTATGAACTAATGGATAAAAGCGTCGCGATTGTCGGTTTGGGATTTTTAATCGGCAAACCGATTGCCAACTGGTTAATTGGAAAATGTCAGAAAATTTATCTTTTGGACAAAGGGTTTGATTCAAAAATTTTAAAACAAGCGCATTTAATAATTACCGGCGTTGGCCGGGCCGGCATTATTAAGACAGATATGCTAAAAGAAGAAGCTGGTATTATTGATTTTGGATATTCCTTTGATGAAAACGGTAAAATAAGGGGCGATTTTGATTTTAATTCCTTAGTGGCCAGTGGTCGCCCCCGGCGAACCTCGCCAAAGGCGGGCTATCCCCTGAA
>ERZ1292623.2648-Hain-H51-01um-R1-2648-length-15794-cov-4_pt1 | contig 10758 bp, 11 predicted proteins | sample MGYA00564398_ERZ1292623 | MGnify/ENA primary metagenome ERZ1292623 (study PRJEB36523, sample SAMEA6512633) | groundwater metagenome | collected 2019-01-07 | study: AquaDiva: Metagenomics assemblies of 32 groundwater samples
ACCGTATTGTGTGGTTATAGATTTCGACACGCTAGAAGATGACTCTGTAACGATTCGTGATCGTGACACGACTGAGCAAAAGCGGATATCTATAAAAGAATTGATTTAAAGTATGGATCTTAGTATTGGCAAAGCAATAATACTCTTTCGATTTCATGGTGATTTTGATGTTGTAAAAGAAAGGGTAAAAACTCTACAGTATTTCAATCCAGATTTGTCAATGTATGGATTATTCGGTGGTTCCGAGGGGGATTTTAACGAAGCCAACAGCCAAATTGGCCATATGTTCGAAAATATTTGGTTTTATCCGAAAGGCAAAGACAAAGACTGGAAGTGGATACATGGTGACTTGATGGCCAAACAGTGGTTCAAAGACTTTGGTCACAGTATTGATTTTGATTTTGTGTTTTCATACGAGTACGATTTGTTGACGGTTGCACCTCTAAAAGATATTTATCCAAATATAGATCAAGATTCGATAGCGCTCTCAGCAGTAACGGAGTTAAGCAAGGTAAAAGATTGGTGGTATTGGACTAGCCATGAAAATATGAAACCAAAATACCTAGAGTTTAAAGAGCATATGAAAACAAAGTATGGCTTGGTAGAGCAAAAGTACGCCAGCCTTGGTCCTGGTGCACTTTTTTCTAGAAAATTTATGGAAAAGTTTGCAGATGCCGAAGATACAGAGTGGACTATAGAGGAAGTAACTTTACCAGCGTATGCAGAAGTTTTTGGATTCAAGTTGGTTGATCACGGTATGCATCCAGGCTTCAACGCACCCAAGCAAAAGGAAAAGCTTTTTAACTGTCTTGGTAATGAGGTGAGTCTCAGTGATATTGACTACCAGCTTTCAGTTACAGATGGTGTACGTGCGTTTCACCCAGTTAAGTACAAGGTTGCACTGGAAGAGTTGATGCTAAAATAATATGACTTTGATATGAGAGTTACAGTTCGCGTAAAATCCAGCAGCAAAAAAGGCAATTTTGTGCAGCCTAGCCTGGATGGTGAACTTTTGGTACATGTTCGCGAGCCAGCGATTGACGGCAAGGCGAATAGAAAGGTGATCGAGCTATTGTCGGACTTTTACAATGTGCCAAAAACACGTATAGATATCATACGTGGACTAACAAACCCGATCAAAGTCATAAAGATCGATAAAGATTAAACTACTCACGCTTTGGATTTGATTGATCAATGCGTATGATGTATCTATGACTAAAATAAGTGAAGTTGAGAGATTCCCACGAGAGAAACACGGCGCCAAGGCTGCTAACCTGGAAGCAGTAGGTGGCATTATTGACGAAGTTGCTACCGAAATAGGAACAGGTGAGTTAATTGTTCCGGAATTTATAGCACTTTCTTCAGATACTTTCGATTCCTGGAAATACAAGAGACCACAAACAGGAGAACTTTACGAGGCTTATAAGTGGATGAAGCAAGTGGGGTTAGATTCAAGATGGATGGTTAGAAGTAGCGCAGTACTTTCAGAGGACGACGGAGACCATATGGCGGCTGGAGTATATGAAAGCGTAATGTTGCCCAGGAATTTTACATCTGCCGGATTTTTCAAAGCCGTTAAGCAAGTATATGAATCTACAGATAGCGAAGCAGCGAAAAATTACATGCAATCAATAGGTATTGATCCAGATGACGAAAAAATGGGTATTGTCTTGCAAAAAGTTCCCGAGGGGGTTGAACAATTTATAACTTGCAACACTGTAATACCTGGTAATACAAATTTATCTACTGCGCACACTGAACTTGCGCGAGACAGAGTTGAAGATATAATCCGGCTTAGAGATGCAAATCTAACATTTAGCAAAAAGGGTTTAGAAAATTTAATTGACGAGGGGCGTCGTCCTCATGTGTCTGATCCTGTGGCTGAAATGTTCTTTGTGCCACCAGATTTTAGAATATTAGGTGTTTACGAAGTAGGAAGTGTGACATATTCTGCCATGGCGAGTACAAGTCTTGCTCGACATTTCGACAAGGACATACAGACGGAGATTGTTTCTACAGAGACCGGTTTAAATATTGTACAAGCAAGGCCATTGCCAGAATCTATGGTTTATGACGAAGAGTTTTGTGGCTTTCCGGATGAAGGTCATCCAGTGTATGCAGGCAGGGCTAATAAAGTTATGAACGGAGTTACCGCAATTTGTGAGCAGAAAGAAAGGCATGATTTTACTTTCACTGCAATGACGGCGCTTGACGATATAGCAGAATCTACTCCGGAACTTAATCAATTAATTGCTTTTGATGGTTCATTTGCACGTCACGGGTTGCTAGATGATCTCAATTCCATGATTAGCATGTTGAATGATGAAGCAAGGTCAAAGTTAGTGTTTCTTGTTGCTAGAGCTGCTGAAGGGTCAATTACTGGCGGTAGCGGTGGGCATTTGGAAACTTTCTTTTCTGAAATAGGCATTCCATGCGTGTTTTATGATCCAAAAATCACAGAGTACACACATACTCAATTTGTGCCTCAGGGCAAGGTAAGAATATATTCCAATGGTGTTGAAGCCAGGATATATCCAGCCGAAAAATTAGCAATTTAGTAATCGATTATGCTTTGCAGAATATTAAATGCGAAATAGAGCAACTGTCGTCGCTTGAGTCGGAAATAGGAAAAGACTGATACAATAGAAATCATATGAAAAATAATGCCGACGATCAGCCACTGACCAGCGAAGAATTCCGCACAATATACAGCAAAGTGCCACGCCTAACTGTCGAGATAATCGTCAAGTCAGAAAAGGGCATTTTACTGACTTTGCGTGACATAGAGCCGTACAAAGAAATGTGGCATTTGCCCGGCGGAACAGTGCATTTTAACGAAAGGCTGGTTGATGCCGTAAAACGCGTAGCCATGAAAGAGCTAGGAATAAAAGTTACGGGTTCAAAATTTATTGATTATATAGAATATCCGACCCATATTGAACACAGCTTCGACACTCCGCTTGGTATGGCATTTTTGGTTGAATATCAAGGGGATATAAAAACCGATGAACAAGCCAGCGAAGCGAAATGGTTCACAGAGCCTCCGTCTAATATTGTTCTAGAGCAGTGTCATTTTATAAAAAAGCTATAATCGACTAGCTGAAACAAAACACTTATCCTTGCAAAATTAACAAATTAGTGTTAATATAGCATTATGAGTGAAGCCACAAAACAAGCAAAAGGCTATCTAGATTTCTACGAGCAGAACGTGGGTGGAATAACTACTGCTATGAAAAAATGGTCTGACAGGAATGATCCTAGCCGCAGTCTGCTGGAAAGGGTGGGCAATGACGGCGAACTGAGCATGCCTACTGGTGAGCTTGAGGCATTGGTTGATAATGCTTATTTATCTGACGTTACTATCGAACTGGTTGCTGGCGAAGAACCTGTTCCAACATTCAAGGTCGTAGAAGAAGGTGGTCGCAAAATTACACAACCGCAATCTCCGCTAGAACCTGGCGAAAAGCTGCCGTTGATAGCCGCAAAAAAGGCCGGCAAAACAACTGTTTTTGGTGAAGATGGCGAGGACGGGCGATTGGTTGATGTAAAGACTATGGCGCTGGCTATTGGTGCAAGCGCATCTATCGAAGTGCTTCCCAAGTAAGAATTAATAGCTGATATAGTAAAGATATGAATTTCGAGCGTAAAAACTATGATTCTGGAAGGGATTATGTTTTGGAATATGGCGAGTTAAAGTTTACGTTCAGAGAAGCAGATTTTCGACAGCGCTTAGAGCACGCTGCAAAAATGGTCGGAATCATTGACGACACGACGGTTTTAAATGACGCAGAACTAGAAGATCTGGTAGATCTTGTTGTAAATGGTGAGATACCTGAAGGTATATCTGATTTTGGGGATCATTTAGAGAGCATTCTATATGACGACAATTTAATGAAGAGAACTGACCAGGATGGGTCTTTGGTGCATTGGTTACGGCGGTTGACATTTCGTGGAGCATGGCTAGATCAGCGGGTTATAGAAGGTGAGTTAAAAGTTGAGTTTGATCCTGATACCAATGATTTCTTGTACTATCAGCCTGGCGTAGAAGAACCTATTAAATTAGCAGAGCCGCCGTCTTGGACCCACAGTGCTTATCAGTTTGGGCGCTAACTATTCTTGTATATTGTTGACATTGACCTCATATAATACATTGCTTTTATTACGTTTTATGATAATATATATGCAACTGGGAGTTTTAGTGCAGAAATATCTGATGCCAGCATAATAATGAGTCCATCCCATCTAGGGGAAAGCCAAGAACATTTTACCGCGCACCGAAAGCAAACAACAAAGACAGGGACGAGGTGATCCAAAGAGAAGGGCGTGGAGGCAAATCTGCCCCCGCCACCAGTCTTATGTGATGCTACTACTAAAGCTCCCAGCATCTTTCATAGGTATAATTTAGTAATTGTTTTAGAACGATTTATAAACCGGTACTTAGATGGGCAAGCTAGCGCTTTTTGATCATAAGTGCTAGGTTTGAAATATAATGTTCTGGATTAACAGTCTTGTGGGAGCGCAGATAGGCCAAATGGCGTTCGATAAAGGGTAATTTGCTATCAGGCCACTCGGTTGCTGCCGGGCTGTAAATGCTTTCGGACTTCATAGTTGGGTCGTTCTCTAGCACCTTTAGTCGTGCAATAATTTCTTCCTCTGGCATTGTTGAAATTGTGGCCATTATAGATCTGTGGCTTTCTTTTTCTTTTTCACTGCTTTTCGCTTGTTTTGGCCCTTGGCCATACATCCTCATTTCTTTAATCTGTGTCTATTATCCTCCAATACCAAGAAAAAACCTAATTTAGAAAGTGTTGAGGGGGTAAAATAATACGAATTGTTGTTCTGCGAGGGTTTAGGTACGCAGAGATATCAACAGAAGACAAGATACTGGGATACGGCACATTGCTGTATGAATGGTATAATTATTCTAAACATAGGGGAGTAAGATAAATTATGCGCATACCAAGGTCGCTGAAAAAAAATAATCAAAAAAAATTGAACGTGTTGCAAAAAATTAGCCTGTATTTTTTTCAACGTCCCCGAAAAACTGCTCTACTTTTCCTAGTGGTCGTGCTATTTGGTGTCGCCAGTTATACGACACTGCTAAAACGCGAAGGTTTTCCTAGTATTGAAACTCCCGTGGCGGTAGGGCAGGGCACATATCTGGTTAATAATTCTGCAAAAGTCGACCGTGACGTGGCAAAACCACTGAGCGAGTTTTTATTAGATCAGGACGGGGTCAAAACTGTTACTACTAGCAGCCTAGATAACTTTTATACTGCATATGTATCATACGAAGAAGGTGTCAATGCAACGAAACGTAGCGAGCAATTACAGGAAAAGGCAGAGAAGGCTAATATTTTACCCGAACAAGCAACGCTGAAAATTGAGGCATTGCAACTACATGGATTTACTATGCGCGGTGACGATATGGTTATCTCGTTTTATGCCAAGCACAACCAAGTCAGCAATGCCGAGCTGGTTGCAAAGGCCAAGCAAGCAGCCGAGTTTTTAGACGATCAAGATATCGAGCTAGTTAAAAAGGCTTCGATAATTGATCAGTACAAAACGGCAGTGAACCCGTTTACATCACAGCAACAAACCACACAAGAATCATTTGAACGCTATGGTGTTCGCAAGCACGATGAAACTAAATTTTATAGTGCTGTCGTAATAGGCATTGAAGCCGTCGATAAAGCCGATAATCTGAAATTGAACGAACAGGTAATGGCGGCAGTCGACAAGCTAAACGACAAGGAGAAATTCGAAGGCTACAGAGCCGTAGTTAGCGCTAGCTACGCGCCTCAGATCAATCAGCAAATTGACGAATTACAACGTGTATTACTAGAAGGCTTGATTGCTGTTTTGATAGTTGGATCGCTAGTTATTGCAGTTAGAGCGTCGGTGATAACAGTTATTTCAATGTTCACCGTTATAGCTGCGACCAACGGACTGTTATTTTTGACTGGCTATTCGCTCAACACTATTACATTGTTTGGGTTGATTCTTGGCCTGTCACTAATCGTTGACGACACTATAATTATGGTTGAAGCCATTGATGCTCAGCGACGGCGTAAAAAGAATGCTGACGATGTGATAAGGAGCGCTACTGGCAAAGTTGGCCAGGCAATGATTGCGGCGACGTCTACGGCGGCACTTAGCTTTGCACCGTTATTATTTGTAGGTGGAATATTAGGCAGCTTTATCAAGGCCGTACCGCTTACTATAATATCGGCGCTGCTAATCAGCCTGTTTGTAGCGCTAGTATTTATACCGCTATTTGCACGTTTTATACTGCTTAACAAGAAACAACTTGGTGAAAAAAGTCGTCGAGATATGTCAGCAGGGCTAGAAGCACACATAGCAGAATTCATAGCCAAGCCTATGTTGTGGGCTAGAAATTCAAAAGCAAAATTAGCTGGTGTTGGTATGGTAGCGGTGTTGATTGGCTTTGGTTTTATCGCTGCTGGCGGGTATTTTTTCCAAAAAGTAACATTCAATATCTTTCCGTCTTCAAAAGACGCTAACCAACTATCAATTGTCTTAGATTTCCCAGCTGGTACAACAATAGAGAAGGCTGGTGATGTGACCGATAGGGCAGACAAGATAATAGGGCAAAAGCTAGGGGATAATTTTGTAAGAGCTACAAACAGCGGAATGGCCGATAATAAAACAGCGACTATTGGCGTGGATTTGACTGACTACAATGAACGTTCAGAAACCGCGCCTCAGCTATCAGATAAACTCAAAGATGCTTTTAATGAATTTAAAGGTGCCAAAGTCAGTGTTAGCCAAGTAGATGCAGGGCCTCCGGCATCTGATTTTACAGCAAGAATTGATGTTAGCGAAAACCGTGAAGCGGCAATTAGCCTAGCAAACGATATGGCAAAATACCTAAAAGACGTAAAATTAGAGCGTGCTGATGGAACAAGGGCGAAGATCGAAAGCGTTTCTGTTGCAAATGCAAGTGTCTACACACGGTCAGACAACAAGCCATATATTGCTGTAACCGCAAAATTTGTCGATGACGATACAACTACACTTGTTACACTAGCGAAAAGTTCAGTTGAAAAAGAATTCGATGCTGAAAAAATTGGATCTTATGGTTTAAGCAACGATGCGATTAGCTTTAATTTTGGCCAAGAGGACGAAAACCAAGACAGCTTTGCGACCATGGCTCTAGCGTTTCCAATACTTTTGGGCGTAATCTATTTGCTGCTCGCTGCGCAGTTCAGGAGCCTCCTGCAGCCACTACTTATATTCATGGCAATACCGTTTAGCTTATTCGGAATTACGCTAGGGTTGTATCTAACTGACAATGCATTTAGTTTCTTTGCGATGCTAGGTTTCTTTGCCCTTATTGGTTTAAGCTTAAAGAACACTATATTGCTGACAGATGCTGCCAACCAAGCTCGCAGGGACGGGATGGGAGCCGTTGATGCAGCCCACAGGGCTTTGGCAGAGCGTTTCCGTCCGCTAATTGCAACCAGTTTTACGGCAGTTGTGTCGTTAATACCTTTGGCAATTTCTAGCCCATTCTGGGAAAGTTTGGCGGTTGTACTGATATTTGGCCTGTTATCTAGCACGTTCCTGGTCATCACGATCTTCCCGTACTATTACCTGGGCGCCGAGTACATGCGCTCAGTGTTCCGTCGTCAGGTGACGAATCGTGTTCGAAAAGCTTTTGCGAAATAATTATATATAGCTAATATAAAACCACGCTCAGATACGCACATCCACCAGGGCAATGTGGATGCGCTCCTCGGGGAACGAGAGACTTCGCTTTGGTTTTATATTAGCTAATATTTTGCAATATATATAGAAATATTGCAAAATATATTTAAGTGTGGTATACTGACTTGATAGCGAAAAATCGCTGGATGAATACCGGGCTTAGAAAATCTTGTCATTCATCATTTAATTAATGAATGATCATAGAAAGGTATTCATGCAGAGAAATAACTCTTTTAATGGCGGAAATAACAATCGCCGAACATTTCGTCCAGGCGGAAACAACAACAGTCGTAAATTCGGAGGTCGCAAAGGTGGTGGCTTTAATAAGCGTGGACCAAAGAAACAGAACATCCACCCCAGTAAATTTATTAACAAATCAGTTACAGTTGCCGAAGACACTCCATACGAATCAAAGCATCAGTTTAATGATTTTGCTCTGAACAAGGCAATTAAATACAATCTAGAACGCATTGGTTTTGACCAACCAACAGCTATTCAAGATCAAGCTATTCCGATAGCTCTGAACGGTCGCGACGTTATTGGTTTAGCAAACACTGGAACTGGTAAAACAGTTGCGTTCTTGTTGCCAATTTTAGAAAAGTTATATGCTAACCGCGAAATTGCATCAGTATTAATAATGGCGCCAACCCGTGAGCTAGCACAGCAAATCGACCAAGAATTCAAAAAGTTTTCTGGTGGAATGAAATTGTATAGCGCTGTAGTAGTAGGCGGTGTAAACATCGACAAACAAATTCGCGAGATCAAGCGTGGTCCGCACGTTATTATCGGTACACCTGGTCGTCTAAAAGACCTATTGAACCGTAAAGTTCTACGTTTAGGTAACATTAATACGTTTGTTCTAGACGAAGCTGACCGCATGCTAGATATGGGATTTTTACCTGATATCAAAGCTATTGCATCTGAATTACCATCACAGCGTCAAACATTGTGTTTTAGCGCAACAATGACACCGACTATTAACGCATTGGTTCAAGATTTCATGAAAAGTCCTGAAACAGTTTCAGTACGTAGTAGCGTTACTAGTGATCATGTTGATCAAGATGTTATAGAAACGCGCGATAAACTGCATAAATTAGAAGTTCTACAGGATTTACTTAAAAAAGAAGAGTTTGATAAAGTTTTAGTTTTTGGTGAAACAAAGTTCGGTGTTCAACGCCTAGCAAAATCACTAACTGACAGCAACATTCCGTCCGAAGCCATTCATGGTAACAAAACTCAAGCTCAACGTCAGCGTGCCTTAAAAGCCTTTAAGGACGATAAAGTACGTGTTTTGGTTGCTACTGATGTAGCCGCCAGGGGATTGGATATTTCTGACGTGTCGCATGTTATCAACTTTGATACGCCTCAAACTTATGATGACTATATACACCGAATTGGCCGAACTGGTCGTGGTGGAAAATCAGGCAAAGCTCTGACGTTCATCGACAGACGATAAAAAATTGTTGTAAAATTTGACATTTATCCCATTTGCTATTGCGCAAGTGGGTAATTGGGTTTTAAATAAGGTTAGTTATGGGGAAGGTCTATACACTGGAACAGGTAAGTGCTGGCCAAGTACCTTCTTTGGGGGCTCACGAAAAAGCTGCCTCGCAGATACTGAGTGGTTTTAAGGAATCAGAAGTAACCGACCGCAATGCCGCTGCACTAGTATTCGGCTCTACTGCAACGGGCAAGGCCGACGAGAGAAGCGATCTAGACTTATTGGTCACATACTCGTCCGATGGCGAAGCGGAAAAAGCGTTACTGGACGAAGTTAGGCAAATTGTTGACGCTGCAGCTCTTGAATACGGGGTAATACCCGAATTTAAAGCTATGCCCGAGGACGACGTTACCAAAGTAGTTTACGATGAGGATAGCGGGGATAGTTATCGCACAGATCCGTTATTGGCTACGCACTTGCTTGATATTTACAAATCCTACCCAAATATGTCTCACAACAATCCTGTTAAAGAAATGGAAGAGATTGCTATAGATCTGAGAGATCTTTCACAGGCTACACCGGAGCAAAAGCTAACAGTAGCTATGTTAGCCGTAAAGTACACAGAGAGTAAAGTAGAGATGTTTCGACAAGGCTATGTCCATAGTTTCGTAACAGACGCTGATGGTTACATCAAAATTGTTCAAAGGGCACTAGAAGCTCCGAAAGCGATGGGCAGGAAAGTGTTGGCGCAAATTGGTACGGAATCTTGCAGAACACAAAGCTACGATGTTACTGACAAGTCTGAGATGCAGAGATTGCTGCAAGAGGCTGCCGAAAAGCATATAGGCTATAAAAAAGGGCGGCAACTTCAGGAAGCGCAAACTCTGCTTGTTAATTTCGATAGCGAATATCTGGCTATTTTAAGGCAAGCAATCGCAACCGGCCAGGTTGCAGAATATGAAAAATGGATTCGAGAAAATAGCAAAGAGATCATTTGGGCAGCAAAGCAGATGTCAGAAATATGGGGTGAAGAGATGCGGGATCGTCTAGAGCTTGCCATGAAGTTCACGCCAAGTGCTACAAGCTTCGCAGATCGATTTTAGTTCTACTTTCTCAGCCTTACCACTTTCAAACGACCATCGACGATGATATTAACCCCAAAGGTCTGACCGCGAAATTCTAGGTCGTGACCAGAGGTGATTTCTTTTGTTTCACCATGCAGCCCCTTGTTGTCCTTTAGTGTTTTTATTAAAAAGTCACGCTCTTTGTTGGTGTCACTGTCTATCTGATGTGTTACCTGCAAATTACGCATGCGCAGAGCAAATGGCGAGACATCATGTGTAGCTGCGCCAATCCATACCTCGGTGCTGTGTCTGTGGAACAACCGCATTAAATTATGCCAAAAATCATGATGTTCATCAGATTTTTTTGGTGTTTTTAATTTCCAAAATCTTACATGATGTCGGTGACGGGGTGATGGTGAAGCGCCATCTTGAATTTGAAATCCAACATCTTGCGATCGCCCGAACAAGTATAATCGGCTCATTGGAGCTTCGGGATAGTGATATCCTCGAATGATAGCTAGT
>ERZ1292623.4953-Hain-H51-01um-R1-4953-length-10757-cov-3_pt1 | contig 10757 bp, 16 predicted proteins | sample MGYA00564398_ERZ1292623 | MGnify/ENA primary metagenome ERZ1292623 (study PRJEB36523, sample SAMEA6512633) | groundwater metagenome | collected 2019-01-07 | study: AquaDiva: Metagenomics assemblies of 32 groundwater samples
AATTACGGAATCTTTATATGGAGATTTAAATATAAATTTCACGTATGGAAATGTAATACATTTAATCTATGGAAATTAGAACCATATTCAGCTTCTTATGCTGGAGATATGTTTGACATAGACGAATGGATAGATTATTGTATGTTTGGTGGTTTTATTGATTATGACGGATATGGAGTTCCGACAAACATTGAAGGATTATTATATAAAGATTTCTACGCAAAGCCTTCCTTATATAAATGGCTTCCGAAAGAAGCAACACACATAATATGGTATAATAGATAAGGATTTAAATAATGGCAAAATACGCATGGAGCGATACGCATTTCTGGCACAAGAAAATTATAACACCAGATTTTTCAGAGAATTTCAGAAAGTTCAATACTATTCATGAACATAATGATTTCATTATTGATGCTGCAAATTCGGTTGTTCAGCCAGAAGATACGCTCTGGCATATGGGAGATGTTTTCTTGTGGGATTCAAAGGATGAGGCAGAAGTTCTCCTAAATATGCCTGTTATCATGGGTAAACTAAAAGGTAAGCATAAACTTATTGTCGGAAATCACGACACCAATGCAAAAATTGAAAGATATAGACCTTACTTTTCAAAGATTGTTGGTTATGAAGAAATCATTTTTGGAGGCAATTATAAAGTAATGATGTCCCATATTCCGATTCATCCTTCACAACTGAAGAAAAGATTTGTGGCAAATATTCATGGTCATGTCCATTCTGATACTCTGGATGATCCAAGATATATCAATGTTTCTTTGGAAGCACTTGACAAATACGTTCCAGTAAGATTAAATGATTTAATAGATAAAAGAGTAAGACCGTTATTAATACCGAATGAGTAATATATCCTTAGATGGCCTTATGGCAGAAATAAAAGTTACTGCTAAGCCATATATAACGAGACCTAGACAAAAAGGCGCAATCGCTAAAAGTGATAGTAGGGAAACTAGGCGATACTTACATTATGACCATAAGATGGCGAAAAATAAACAACGCAAAAACGAAAAAAAGCAGAAAAACAACAATCCGCGTATGACGATTAATAATTCCCTTCAAGACCTCCTAGACTGTATGGTTGTGGACGCATCCGATTCAAAATCATTCTGGAAAGCTAAAATATTTGCAGAAAGACTTTTAAACGGAGATAATACATATTCTTCAAAAATTTCAGTTCTAAAAACCAAAAAAGGTTTAGATGGATTTGAGGAACAACTTAAATCCCATGCAGTGATATCCAAATCATCCGTAAGTGAAGGTACAGCATTCAATTTTGAAACCGGATTATATGTTTCATATTATGCTGAAGAAAACACAATGGAAATATATCTTTACGGAGATAAGAAACCCATTGCTGCCGTTGAAGCTATTGTGGACGCAAATTTTACAAGATTTGATTATTTCATTAAATGGTATTACGATAACGACGGAAATTATACAAAAATTCCAATTTTTAAAGATAAAGAACCAGTCAAAGAAATGTATCCTTGGTTAGGAGATAAATCCCTAGAAGAATACTATGAAGAATATATGAGTTCGGATTCTTCTGTTTTAGTTCTGATTGGTCCACCGGGAACTGGTAAAACGTCTTTTGTGAAAGGTTTATTAAATCATACACAAAGTTCCGCTATTTTATCATATAATATCAATCTGTTATCAAATGATGATCTTTTCATGAATTTCTTGACTGGAGATTGTGATATCATGGTTATTGAAGATTGCGACACTATGTTGGATTCAAGAGAATCTGGAAATAATATGATGCACAGATTCCTGAATGTTTCAGACGGATTAATTACTGTAAAAGGTAAGAAAATTATTTTTACAACAAACTTGGAAAATACAAACAATATTGATCCAGCTTTGTTAAGACCAGGAAGATGTTTTGCCACAGTGAAGTTTGACAGACTTTCTCATGATGAAGGAAGAGAACTTGGACAAAAATTAGGTAAAGATATGGAATGGTTTGATGATAATTATTCAAAAACTTATTCAATAGGAGAAATCTATAATCAAACATTAGATACTTCCTCTAAGGATGTTGTAGTAAGAAAACAAAAAGTTGGATTTAGCCATGATTAATATACCATATATCAATAAAGGCATATTTCCTTCCGAGATGAATGCCTTTATTGATATGGCAGAAAAATATGCCTGTTCGGCTGTTATAGAATCTGGAATTCTTCATGGATATTCAACCAGATATCTTTGTGAATGGGCGAAAAGTTTAAGAAAAAGAACTTATATTATTCCTCAAATATATTCTTGTGAAAAACAGATTCTTCCAGAAGTTGAAAAATATTTAAAAGAAACGTATTCAAAGGAACTTACTTTATATACAAATGAAGATTCTTTTAATGTATTTCCTAAAATTTTGAGTGGACAATCTTTTGCAAATCCTTTTTTTAATACTGCGGTTTTAATTGACGGACCGAAGCAGGAGCTTGCTTTGCAGCTTAAAGATATGTGTTTTGAATATTCGCAAGTTCAATTTGTTGCTATTCATGATCTTAGAAAAGAATTAGCAGTTCACGGAGATTATAATACCATTTCAGGATATGGACCACATGAAGAATTCTTGGATGAACAAGTCGGCGACTACAAAACGAAATATCCTAAAGGTACTGGACTCACATTCTTTATAAATAAAAAGAAAAGACAAAATTTAAATAAGGATAGTAATGGCTGGACGGAGCAAGAATAAGAATAAAAATAGCAACAAATCCGCATCACAAAATACAGACTCAAACGGAGAAAGTCCTCAAGTTAAAAAGAAATTTCATATTAAAGACCTTAAAAAATTTAGACCACTTACTGTCACCCAAGAACGTACTTTTGAAATCTGGAATGACTCTACAAAATCAATGTTCCTAAACGGCTCTGCTGGCACAGGAAAAACTTTCATCTCATTATATCTTGCTCTATCTGATTTGTTATGTCCTGAATTAGGATATGATAAAATCGTTATTATTCGCTCGGTTGTTCCGTCAAGAGATATTGGATTTCTTCCAGGTTCTGCCGAAGAAAAAATTGAAGTTTATGAAAAGCCATACAAAGCTATTTGTGACGAATTTTTTCCATTTACAAAATCTTATGAGAACTTGAAAGCATTAGGTAAAATTGATTTTGAACCTACTTCCTATCTAAGAGGAACAACATTCAAGAATTGTATTGTTATTGTGGATGAAGCTCAAAATATGACGTTTCAAGAATTATCCACAGTCATTACTAGACTAGGAAACGATTGCAGAATAATCTTTTCTGGTGATTCTAAACAGAACGATTTGGTTCAGAAAAGATTTGATGTTTCTGGATTTAATCAATTCTTATCTATTATAGAAAAAATGCGTGACTATTTTTCGGTAGTCACGTTTAATCATATGGATATTGTTAGATCGGATTTAGTAAGAGACTTTATTGTTAAGTCTGAATTGGTTACTAATTGTAGCCCTTTACAGATGCACCATTAGAAACCGCTGAAATACGTCTAAAAGCAAAAGGATATAGAATTCCTGGTTGAAGCTCAAAAGTTGTATGTGAAGTAGTTCCACCTGTAAATATTCCAGTAATAGTTGCAGCGGCAGATACCATTACGGCTCTTGTGTGTTTTGATTCAACTTGATCGGTAGCAGATGGAGTAATATCATATCCATTTCTTGCAGGCGCATAAGCCGAAAATTCTGTTTCTCTTGAGTAAGTCTTTTTGGCCATAAAAATGATTCCCTAAATGTTTTTCAATAATTTCTTTAATAAGTATATTTATAAAAATAAAATAAATGGAAACTATTTAATGTACAAAATTGATAAGGATTGGTTAACTCCAGCCGAAAAAATAACACTTCCTAAAGGTATTGCTCCAAAAGTATCTGAAGGAAAAAACACTTGCCAATATTTAATATATCATTATACGGCAAGTACCACTGCATCTTCAGCACATAATAGCTTTATGAATCCAGATACCAAAGCTTCATGGCATATTACGATTGACCGAGATGGTAAAGTTTATCAATTATACGACTTCAGAAAAATTGCATGGCATGCTGGTAAAAGTGGATGGACACAACCGAATGGTGCAAAACTTGAAGGTTTAAATCCATGCTCTATCGGAATTGAAATGGTAAATGCTGGTCCGTTAAATCAAAAGAATGGATCGTATTATACATGGTCAGGACAAGCAATTCCAGATATGCACGTAGGATTTGACGGAAATGGAAATCCATGGCAAGCCTATACGCAGCAACAAATAACAATGGCAGCAAACGTAGGTCTTATGATAGCTAGACATTATCAAGTTTCTGATATTCTTGGTCACGAACATATTTCTCCAGGAAGAAAGCAAGACCCAGGACCATTATTTGCTTCTACGCTACAAGCGGTTAAAAAAGCATATTTTACAGCTAGACATTAGTATAAAATTTATGTATGATCCTTTTCATTAAGTTGAAAAGGATTTTATATATGATAAAGATTTTAATTCTAAGACTATACGCTGGAGTGGTGATTCTATTTCTTCTGAATTCACTATCCAAAATATTATTTTCAAAAGGTTCAGGAAGTTCTATCAAGGGCTTTTTCATGTCATTACCGATTATTGCGGTATGGCCTTTGGCACTTTTCTCCAGAGAAGGTCAAAAGGTAATGTTCAATCATCTGGAAGATTACTCCCTAACCGATGAAACTCCTAAGAAGAGAAAAACAAGAAAGAAAAAATAGACCATGAAAAAACTACTTACATTATTCTTTGTAGTTCCAGTTTTATTTCTAACTGGATGTGCTGAAAAAGTAGAAACTGGACAAACTGGTATTAAAACAATCTATGGAGTTATGGACTCAAAACCATTACCACCAGGATTATACTGGATTAATCCTTTTTCAACTGATATCATAATGATTGAAAACAGAGAACAAGTCCGCTTAGATTCAATAACACAAGTTACCACTAAAGACGTTCAAAAAGTTGCACTTAGTTATACTATTAACTATTATGTGATACCTGAAATGTCTGTAAAGCTTGCATCCGCCGTCGGAATGAATTATGATGAAAGACTAATGCCGCAGGCGATTAAAGGTGCTATTACACAAACGATTGGTCAATGGGATGCGATTACTTTTGTTTCAAATAGACAAAAAGTATCCTTGCAGATTAAAGATGCAATCGGTAAAACTTTAGAGCCGTACGGTATTAAAGTAACAGGATTTCAGATTACATCCGACGAGTTTTCGCCAGTGTATATGCAATCCGTTGAAGCAAAGGTGACTGCGCTTCAACGTGCCGAGGAAGCTAAAAACAATACCATTAAGGTACAGGAAGAGGCTAATCAAAGAATCATTGCAGCAAAGGCGGATGCCGAAGCTATGACGATTAAATCCAAAGCTTTAGAACAGAATCGTGGTTTGATTATGTACAACGCCGTTGATAAATGGAATGGACAACTTCCTAAAATTATCTCTGGAGATGCAGGAGCAATCTTGAATATTCCAGATAGTGTATTGTCCGATATGCAGAACCAACAATAGTAACATTTAAAAGTTTCATAGTAGGGTGCCTCAAGGGAGATTGATCTCCCTTGAGGATTATATATAAGATATGACGAATTATTTTCCAGCATTTACTAAATTTGACCGACCTGAATATTCTTTCTATCAACCAGTATGGCAACATAATGGCCGAGTGATTGATAAAATAGAAAACGAAAAAGGAAGATTCTATTATGTTGACGGATTACCACTTCCTTCTGTCACCACAGTTCTCGGTAAAACAAAAACAGAATATGATAAGAATGTAATCAAAGAATGGCAAGAGCGCGTAGGACTAGAGGAAGCTGAAAAGATCAAGAATGATGCTTCGGTACGCGGTGATTTCACTCATAAAATATGCGAAGATTTTATTTTAAATAAACCTATTCCAGAATTGACTGGAAACAATTTTCATCTATTCAGACAAGTTTATCCGATCATATCAAAACGAATTACAAATATTCATTTATTGGAATCCACACTCTTTTCAAAGAAATTGAAAATTGCAGGACGTGTGGATTGTGTTGCTGAATTTGATGGAAAACTATCTGTAATTGATTTTAAAACTGCCAGAGCCGAACGTGAAGATTATATGATCGGCGGTTATTTTGTTCAAGAAACAATCTATGGAATTATGTTTTCAGAAATGTATAAGCTTCCTATTAAACAGATTGTAACGATTATGGCCATTGATAATTCTCCGTTTCGGAAAGAAGCACAAGTTTTTGTAAAATCTCCATTGACATATCTTGAACAAGCTGTTACAAAAGTAAGACAATACTATAAAGAATTAGAGAAATAAGGTGCAGGCGGATAAACCTTTAACACAAGAATTTGTAATATCCATTTGCAAAAATAAAAATCCAAAAGGCGAATGTTTTACAATTCATAAATACAAATACCGATCAAATAAAAATAGAGGTGTTCTTTTTGAAATGAAACAAAAAGGAATACTAAAACAGTTTACTTGTAAACATGACAGTAAACATTTATATTATTATTTACCAGAATTTGAAAAAGAAATTACGGGGTAGAAATAGGATAGACAGAACGCTTTGCGTGACTGGACCCGATCTGCAAAGTTCGGCTACTCCACCAAATTAAAAGAGAATATTATGAAACCATTATATCAAGCGAGGGATGGCAGAGGCGGATGTCCTTGTTGTCAGCGATTTACTTCTAACGGAGATACTGCCAACAATAAAGGTGGCAAAACTGGCGCTAGAATGAAAGCTAAACGTGATATACAAAAAGAGCTACGGACGGGTGGCAGAGATGGATTATTGCAGCACTCTTGAAAAGTGCCGAGGCTTCACCGCCTCCGTGGGTTCGAATCCCACCTTGTCCGCCACAATTTAAAGTAATCAAATTTATATTATATTATGACAGAAATTCTAGTACACTCCACTCCTAATAAGCATATTCTTTATAATTCTGAATCAAAGCATACTCTTTCAACATTTGTTCCGAATATAATTGATTCAATCGTTACCGATCCACCTTATCATCTCCAATCAATCGTAAACAGATTTAAGAATACTTCTATTGAAGATTCAAATACAACTGGAGAAAATGCAAAGACTGGAGCTAATCCTTTCGCGCGCGGTGCAAAAGGATTTATGGGCAAAGAATGGGATGGAGGAGATATTGCTTTTGATCCTGAATTTTGGAAAGAATGTTTTCGCGTCTTAAAGCCCGGAGGTTATTTGATTGCATTTTCAGCTTCCAGAAATTATCATAGAATGGCTTGTGCTATTGAAGATGCGGGATTTGAAATCAGAGATCAAATAATGTGGCTTTATGGATCAGGATTTCCTAAATCTCACAATCAAGGAAATGGATGGGGTACCGCTTTGAAGCCAGCACATGAACCTATGGTTTTGGCAAGGAAACCGCTATCTGAATCCACAGTAAAATCTAATATTGAACTCCATGGAACAGGTGGAATAAATATTGAAGATTGTCGGGTAGAAGGTGGAAGATGGCCAGCAAATGTTATTCATGACGGATCGGATGAAGTTATCAATGCTTTTCCTTCTGCTAATTCTGGTGGTTCAGTTTCAGGTCAAGAACCTTCCGAAGTTACGCAAGATATTTACGGAAAGTTTGCCGAAAGATTACCTTTTGAATCTTATGGAGATAGTGGATCGGCAGCAAGATTTTTTTATTCTGCTAAAACGTCCACAGAAGAAAAGAACGCAGCGGGGGATAATACTCATCCGACTGTAAAACCTATATCGTTAATGGAATATCTTATTAAACTTGTTACTCCTAAAGGTGGTACAACTCTTGATCCATTTATGGGATCAGGATCAACTGGAGTGGCGGCAGAAAATCTTGGATTTAAATTTATTGGAATTGAACGTGAAAAGGAATATTACGATATATCTTTAAAACGTATTGAAAAAGCGGAAAAAGATTGTATAATGAAACATATGTTTATTTGACAACATCAAAAAGGATTCGGAATAAATAAAAACATGATTTCAGACTTAGAAAAGATTATCGGTAAATCAGAACTTGCGACAAAGCTTTATAATCTTTGTCCTGATATATTTGTATTTACAGAAGAAAATCCAGACGATTTTACTCTTCCTATAAGTTATGATTATATTCATAAGAAAATTCTAATTCATGCTTCCAAAAATGATATTCTTTCTCCTTTAGTTTATTTTGAAATTTTCAAATTATTACGTCAAGCAACAAATATTCATACAAAAGATATACCTAAACTCTTGGATTTTCATCCAGAAGCTGTTATAATCTATACCAGAATATTTCATGCAGACGCAATAGGTTGCGCTATGAGAATAGTATGGGAATTATCTCTTAAGAAAGACTTTAGAATCTATCATGCTATTATGGAAGATTTTCTTAGTGATTTAGCTATTATTTTACGTGGATTTATTGCGGAAGCTAAACGTGATTTCAGAACAATAAAAAATGGAATCGCTATATCACATTCTATAGAAAAAATGTTTATGGATTGCGACGGATATTTAAAATCTCTTGACAAACAGGCGATTGATGTAATGTTGCATTCGGAACGATTCTTTATTAATCCGACAAGAAATCAAGTTTCAATGCAAGATATTTTGACAGTAACCGACGTTTCTGGAGAATTTAACTATGCAAGAAACTGGGCAAATACTTTTGTAAATGATCCAGTTTTTACCGATGTGCGTGATAGATCAAGCGCGAATTTCCTATGGTTCATCAAATTTGAACAATCTTTTACTATAGAAAAAACAGAAAAAACACTTGCATCTCCAGATTCTTCCACAGAAGAATCGGTTGTTCTAAATGTTTCTGATTATCAACATCTTAAGAAAATGGTTAACGAATCATTACCAGAATCCGAAGATAATATCGTTTATTTGCCTAAAACTGGAGCTTATATCAGTACATCATCAAGTATTTGGTAAAAATTCTTGACATTTATTCCAAATTCCTGCTATACTATAATTAGAAATAGAGAGAAGGAGTACCACTATTATGAAAAACGCAGAAAAGATACAATTACATCAATCTTTAGATGTTTTAACTTTTGAACAAGCTGAATTGATAGCGACTCAACTTGTATTAGAAAATGCTACTTTAAGCAAAAATCTTAGCGAAAAATACTCAAAATATAGACTAGCAAATGGTCTAACTCCAGATCATATCAAATTTTCTGAAGAGTATCAGGAAGATAAACGTAAATATGATGTTTCTTTTCAAAGATTAAGAAACTTTAATGGATGGTATTCAAAAAAGTTTAAAAAAGAATTACAACAAAAAAGATACGCGAGATATAATATTCAATAAAAACATCGGATAATAGAAATTATATCTTTATGTTTTTTAAGTTTTTTCTTATTAAGAAGATTACTTAAATTACTTTGTTTATAATTTCCCAATTTACAAAATTCCGATAAATTATAAACAGTAATAGTCTTTCCACTATCAAATGTTATAATATATGTTGAGTTTCTAATTTTTGGCTTAACAAAAGATTTAATGTTAAATCTTTTGGAAATATTCATTATTTTTCCAACATTCCATGGAGTATAGCCTAGTTTAGCATCCGATAACTTTTTTCTTAATTCCGAAGATGGATTAAATGTTCCTCCTCTTCCGCCACCGTGAGAGTTATATCCATGAGGAGAAATTGTGTTTAACTTGTCAATCCATAATTTTTCTCTACAATAAGCATCGTTTTCATTCTGAATATCCGATTCAATAATTTCAAGTTTAAACGATTCGTTTCCATATTTTCTAATGGAATTATGAAAATAATTTTTATATTTATTTCTATAAGCTTCTCTTAAATGTGTTTTAAATCTGCTATTAGGATTAACCGATTTTCCAATATATGATAGATTGGTTTTTATATTTGTTATTTTATAGATGAAATAAAGTGCCATTATGAAAATATTTATAATATTCTCTTGACATTATTATTAAAAAAGTCTAAATATATATCAGAAGCAAATCAAAATGATATGTTGGAATTCGCCAAAGCAGCCTAACCTAACGGGATAAATTGCGAGTAGTAAAAACCAGAGTTTTTGAAAGTTTTTCTTGGTAACAGAATAAAACTTTCATTCTTTTTCTAGCACTATCCTAAATCTTCCAAATATTTCAAAATACCCTCTTGATTAAAATCCTAAATTGGTATACAATGATTCTTACTTAATAGAGTACATCAACAACAACAACAACATCCTATTATTATGAAACCTAAACAAGGAGTTTATATTATGACAAAAGCAAAATCTAAAGCAGTTAAAATGGTGCAGTCTACCACAGATTCTTCCGTTGTAGATTTCGGAGATTTTATTGAAGGGGATGATGCAGAAAAAACCGCAGCGAAACCTGATGCAAAAAAAGCTGGTGAGACAAAGGGAAAAGCCGCACCAGCTCAATCTGGAAATAATGAACTTACTGTTCTAAATAATAAGTTCACTCAAATCCTTCAATCTCTTGAATATATTGATCAAGAAAGAGAGAACATTAAAGAATTTTTAACTGATATTCAACAGAATCATCAAATTAAAAAATCAACCGCTAAAAAAGTAGCTATGTTGCTACATAAAAACAACTTTGAAGAAGAAGAACAAAAAGCCGAAGCTGTTTATGCACTCTATAAATCCCTCAAAGTGCCACCAAAGTCTAAATAGTAGTGATCCTTACCTTTCTCTTATTGAGGACTACACAAAAAAACTAAAAACTTCAGAGGTCTG
>ERZ1292623.4954-Hain-H51-01um-R1-4954-length-10755-cov-7_pt1 | contig 10755 bp, 15 predicted proteins | sample MGYA00564398_ERZ1292623 | MGnify/ENA primary metagenome ERZ1292623 (study PRJEB36523, sample SAMEA6512633) | groundwater metagenome | collected 2019-01-07 | study: AquaDiva: Metagenomics assemblies of 32 groundwater samples
CTTTGGAACGCACATGGGCGCGGGCAATCAGTTGGGACAAAGAAAACGGCCTCTCGGTACCGGCCATGCGTGCGGCCGCCTGCTGGTCAGCGCCACGCTGGAGCAGATCTGCGGCGGAGAGGTGCGCGCTCGCGCGCACCGGAGAGGCGAAATTGTGGCTTTCTTGCATGAGTCCCGCAAGCAGAAGTGTTGCTGTTTCGGCATCCGGCTGTTTGCTATCTATGGATGTAATAACAGTAGCCACAATTTCGGACAGAGAAGACCCGGACGGGGACAGGAGATTTGCTTCGCCATACTCCTTACGCCCCTCGGCATTGCCGATGTTGATGATGGGCGTTTCGGTGAAAAACTGAGGCGTTAGCCCCATTGCCTCAACGGAAATTTCCTCAATATCAGGTACGGCGATGGCAATCAGCACATCGCACTGTATCTTGCCGTCGCGAAATGAGAACGCGTCTTCCCGAATGGAGCCAGATTTGGGCGACAGCACGATCTCAATCTGTGAATCGTGTTTTTCATAGCGCAATTGTCCGATGGGCGCATGGGTGGTGTCTATCGCAATGATGCGCTCGCGGATAAGGGGGGAGGGGTGACTTACGTGGATAAATGCCGGCGGCAGGGAAGATGTGTTCAGAGTCATGTGGGACAGAAAGCCCACGTATTTGTCGTGAGCGACAAGCACGCGAGTGATGGCTTCAGCCGCGGCAAGCGCATCAAGCGTCGGGCGGCTCGGCAGAAGTATGGCTACCTGCTCGGCTCCGGCTAGTAGATCACGAGCTTTCTCGGCTTCGTCCATGAGTCCCATAGTGCTGTATTCGTAGCGCACGCATGGGGTTTGTCAATGCGCCCATGTGGAAAACTTTTTTCCTTTCACCATGCTTGAAGCCGTTATTCCGTGAACTCTTGATTTTTTATCCGAGTTGATGTATAATCTCTATATCGATGATAAGGTCTTTGTTCTGAAGAAAAGAGGAGGGTCACGTGAGAGGTATAGTGGTGTGGTCGTTGGTTGCAGTGGCGGGCTTAACCTCTATCGGATGCGCCGCGAGGGGAGCGCCGATTACGCAGGTCGTCTGTACAAGGCCGGAGTTGCGCGAGAAAAAAGTGCTCATGATGGTTGCGTCTGTCGCTACCGGCGACAGTACGAGCGAGCGGTTCACCGGTGCTGTCGAATCCTCGGTGCAGATGTGGCTTCGGGGCAGGGGTGTGCGCACTGTGGATGTGCCGCCGCACGATTATAGTGTCTTTGCCCGTGTCGTCTCTGTCCCAAGCGGCGAGCCGACTTCCGGGAGCGTCAGCATCAATTTGAAGATGTTTACCGGGGACGAGGTAGTGGCAAACGGAGACGGCATTGTGGTGTACGGCTCCGGCGCAGGTACGGGCATGTTGTCCGATGTGCAGGCCGCGGGACAGGCCGCGCGCCGCGCGGCGGAGAATCTGTGCATGACGCGGGAGCGGGAGTATATCCAGTACTCCGTAGTACCTCCGCAAGTGTATCAACCCGTCCCTCTGGCACCGAGTTCGGATCCCGGGCACTCCGGGTATTATGGATACTCCGTGGAGTATGCGTACCCCGGACCAGTGTATAGAGGATCTGTTTATGTCAGTCCGCGGGCGCATGCAGGATGGCATCATCATCGCGGCGAAATTCATTTGCCACTGCCACTGCCTCTTTTGATATACAAAGCCATAAAAGGCGATGGCGGGACGCACCATCGCGATCGCCATCATCGGGGCCGCGATCCACGCCATCCCCGCAGTCCTCGACGATGAGAGGATATGACAAACACCCGCCGGTCTTTCTGACGGCGGGCTTATAATTTCTCTGTAAAAAAGGTAGGGTGGAGCAATGACGGTGATCACGACAAAGAGCGCTAGAGAAACCCAGAAAATCGCCCGCATATTGGCAAAAGAGTTGCGTCCATCCACGCGGGCGCAAGTGATCGCATTGCAGGGGGAGCTGGGTGCTGGAAAAACCACGTTCTCGCAAGGATTTGCACACACGCTCGGTGTCACCGAGCGTGTCTTGAGTCCCACGTTCGTTTTGATGAAAATATATCCTCTGAAGAAAAAACACTTTTCCCGTCTGGTACACATTGACTGCTATCGCATCACATCACCCAAAGACCTCGCTCCCCTCGGCATCAAAGAGATTCTCACAGATCCCACAGCCATTGTCTTGATTGAATGGCCCGAGCGCGTAAAAAGAATCATCCCCCGCGACGTGGTATGGATACAATTTATTCATGGTGAGAAATTACGCGAACGCGTGATTACGATGCGCCCCAATGTGCGTAAGTAAAGAGTATGTGATATATTGATTTGGTACTTTAACAGCAAAGGGATGGATAGAGGTACCTACCCTGGAATACCAACCGCTAGCGATAAAGGGGCGATGAAAATGCGCCAAGATGTTACAGATTCTCTATTGGTAGAAAAGATCGACGAAGCAATCCATGCGATGAAAAGCACGGCGACACGCGAACTGGTGGCTGATTATCCCATTCAGACCATCAGACCGGACGAGTTTGAGGATTGGTTCGCGCAGTTGTTTGAGAAGATTGCCGATGCGAGGCCTGATTTTCTTGAGCCGGCGATAGCGCGGCTTGATGCTGCGTTTTGTTATCTGTTTGACCTTGGGGAACAGATTAGAAAGAGGTACGGCGAGAAAGACAAAACTAAACGAATTTTTACGGCCTTCACCGAATGGTATGCATCGCACTATAGTGGCTGGCATATCCGAATGCTTCCTTCATGGCACAGAGGAGAACAAGGGTATGTGATCTCTGTTGAGGATTTTGTGCGTATGCGGGTGAGGTCTATACTCTATAGACGCGATACCGACCCCGTTCATCAACGCGCAGAGTTTGTTTATCCTGACGATCTTGCCCGTATCCTTGCAGGGCCTTTTTACGATGATACGTGGCAAGTGGCTCAGTTCAAGAAGTTCTTTTTGGATAGTCCGGCGCGTAGTGGTTTTTCACCGAGTTTGACAGAGTGCGTGTTTTGGGAATGGGATGAATGAGCAAAATCCCCACGCGTCTCAATAAAGTACTTGCCGCGGTCGGGGTTCGCCCCGACCGCGGTTTTCTTTTGTTCAGTCCTGTGCTATGATATCTCCATGAAATATCTTACTATTCTGCGCAAAACAAAATACGGCTATGATGTGCACGCTCCGGCGCTTCCCGGATGTCATAGCCAGGGCGAAACCGAACAGGAGGCGCTGGCGAATATCAAGGACGCTATCAAGACATATCTTGAAATGGATGCGGTGACGATCAAGGATGCAAAAGTCCGGGAAGTTGAAGTAGCGCTCGCCTAAATCACGGGCGATATGCTGTTTACCGATATATCCCACAGCCGCGCGGTGAGAGCTTTTGCAAAGACGGGTTTTTGGATTGTGAAGGGACTGGGAAGCAAACACACAGGCATGACAAACGGCGTGAGAAAGATTATTATCCCTCGGCACACACGCCTCAATCCATATACCTTGAAAGGGGTCATCCGCGATGCGGGACTGACGGACGCCGAGTTCAGGGGATTGATATGACCGCGACAAAAACAAGCGGTTTTTTGTTTGACTTACAAAAATGAAACGCCTCGTTATCCTTGATTCCCACGCCATTATCCATCGCGCATACCACGCGTTGCCTTTGCTTACCGGCCCCGGTGGTGAACCACTGCACGCGGTGTACGGATTTACGTCCATACTCCTGCGCATTTTGAAAGAGATGAAGCCCGACTATATCGCGGCGGCGTTTGATTTGCCCGGGCCCACGTTCCGGCATGTGGCATACGAACGGTACAAAGCGCAGAGGCCCGAGACCCCCAATGATCTTGCAAGCCAGTTTGGGCGCGTGCGCGAAGCGCTGGAGGCGTTTCGGATTCCGGTATTCATGAAAGAGGGATATGAGGCGGACGACATCGTGGGTACGATCGTCCACCGGATGAAAAAAGAAAAGAATATTGAGACCATCATTGTTACGGGCGACATGGATGCTTTGCAGTTGGTGAGTTCTGCCGTGAAAGTGTACGCGATGCGGAAAGGCATCTCCGATACGGTGATGTATGACACGGCGGCGGTGGAGGAGCGATACGGATTTGGGCCCGAGCGCGTGGTGGACTACAAGGGGTTGAAAGGCGATCCGTCGGACAACATTGCGGGCGTCAAAGGCATCGGCGAGAAAACAGCATCGGATCTGATAAAAGAATTCGGATCCATAGACGCGATTTACAAGGCGCTGAAGAAAAAGGATACGAAAATAAGCGCCAGTGTGGCCCAGCGCCTGCGCGAGGGCGAAGAAGACGCGCGCCTCTCGCGGGAGCTTGCGACCATCCGCGCAGACGTACCGATTGATTTTTCGCTCGATGATCTGGCGTGGCGCGGAAGCATGGGGAATGGCGAGATCAGAGAACTGTTGGGAAAATTCGGGTTTGCGAGTTTGATAAAGCGTCTGGACAACGCCGAACCAAAGCCAAAAACGCAGGCATCTACTGTGCGTGGCAAAAATAGCGCGCCAACATTGGGATTTGCGACATCCGGCATTCCGCGCATTGAGTCGGCGAGTGCATGGGACGCGTTTGTGGCCGGAGAAAAAGACGGACGCGTCGGGCTTGTCCGCGAGGGCGCAGGATTGTATGCGATAGGAGAAAAAGACGGCAAAGCGCACGAGATTATCTTGCCTCTTTTGCGTGCGCCTGCAGTGAGAAAATTTTTCCAAACGCACGGCCGTTTTGTCGCATACGACACAAAGTCCCTTATTGGTCTGTTTCGTGAGCACGGCGCTGATCTGCCGGATATATCTTTTGACATTCTGCTTGCGGCGTATCTCACGCATGCGCCCACGCGCGATTTTGCATATCGGGGCATCGTGGGCCGCGAGCGGGGAGAGATAGTTGCAAACACCGCGGCAGGACTGAAATATTTTTTCTCCACCGCGCATTCGCTTGAAGAAAAACTACGGCAGGGGAATCTGCGCCGCGTCTTTGACGAGATTGAAATGCCGCTTGCTCCGATCTTGGCACGCATGGAAGAGCGCGGCATCCTGCTTGACCGCAGTTTTCTGCGCGCTCTCGGAGAAGAAACGGGCAAAGAACTGGCGCGTCTCACCAAAGATATTTATCGCGCGGCAGGAGAGGAATTCAATATCAATTCGCCGTCACAGCTGTCGCGCATTCTGTTTGAGAAACTTGGCATCAGCGCTCACGGATTGCGCAAGACGGACAAAGGAGGGGTAACATCCACCCGCGAATCGGAACTCGTAAAACTGCGCGATGTACATCCTATCGTTGAGCATCTCCTCCGGTATCGCGAACTCTCTAAGTTGAAGTCCACCTATATAGACGTGCTTCCTGAACTCGTCCATCCTGCTGATGGCCGCGTGCATACGACGTTCAACCAGACTGGTGCGGCAACCGGACGCCTCTCCTCACTCAACCCCAATCTGCAGAACATTCCCATAATGTCTGACACTGGACGCGAAATTCGTAAAGCGTTTGTCGCCAAAAAGGGTTTTTCTCTAGTTTCGTTTGATTATTCCCAGATTGAACTGCGTGTGGCCGCGCACATGGCGCAGGATGAAAAAATGATAGATGCATTCCGTCGCGGAATGGACATACACACCATTACCGCCGCAGAGATATACCATGTAGCACCCGCGGACGTGACGCCTGCATTGCGGCGTGCGGCAAAGACGCTCAACTTCGGCGTGCTGTACGGCATGGGTCCCAACGCACTCGCCGAGGGGGCTGGCATGGACAAGGAAACTGCCAAGAAATTTATCCGCGAATATTTTCGGGAATTCGCCGGTGTAAGGAATTTTATTGAGCACACTAAATCATTTGCGCGCGAGCACGGCTATGTGGAGACGCTCTACGGCCGCAGGCGGTATATTCCCGAAATCATCTCATCCAATCCCCGCGCGCGAGCAGAGGCGGAGCGCATGGCCGTAAACATGCCTATCCAAGGTAGCGCCACCGGCGACATTATCAAAATGGCGCTCATTGCAGTGGACGCATGGATCAGAAAAGAGGGCGTGGAGGATGATGCGGCCATGCTCCTGCAAGTGCATGATGAGCTGGTGTTTGAGATAAAAAGAGAAAGGGTCACCGAGGCGGCAGCGCATATCAAACAACTGATGGAGCGGGTCGTCACCCTTGCCGTTCCGCTCGTGGTTGAAGCAAAAGCAGGCCCCAACTGGGGAGAGCAAAGAGAGGTTAAGGTATAATATAAAAACAGCGGGGATATTATTATGGATAATTATTATAGGATTCGTAATTCTATTTTGGGGTGTTTTGCTGGTGTATGATTTGAGCATAGCAACCTGCACAACAAAAAGCGCCGCTCATCTCTTGCGGGGTGGGGGCGCTTCTCGTCGGCGTTTTGTGTTATTGACGGTTTTTGTTCTGCACCGCAGCTTGTTGAATATAGGCAGATCCTTTGTGGTTTTCAACGATTTTTGATGCAAAAGTACTCGCCAGAGTATGCATCATCGCGTGATGTACCGATAGTACTGTTTCCTGTAGCGCTTGCTTATCCTCCAGACGTTCAATCACAAGACCAATCTCATTGCATTTTGCATAGGACAAATGTCGCGCATGAGAAAGACTGACGGAGTGGTTGCCAAGATTTTCAACAATTTGATTTATCCGCGCGTCTCTAGTGGCAGCGTCCGTGACACTAGAAAGCATTCTCGCCGCCAGTCTTTCTCGCACGATAGTCTCGGCCCAAGCCATAGCTTTTTGACATTCACCAATCATAGTGGGTAGGTACTTAGCGATGATTGGTTGCCATACAAATACTTTTGCTTGGTCTGCTTTTATTTCTTCATACGCCTTTTGAAATTCCTCCAAAATGCCGTACGCGGCAATTTGCCCGTATGGTGTTACGAATTGAGGGTCGATTGGGCCGAGACTAGAATGCTTACCCATCAAAATTCTATTGGCAGAGCAAGCAATCATCGTTCCACCCGACATGGCCAACTGCGGGACGATAACGCGGATATCATCAAACATTGTAGTCAGGTAATCGATAATTGACTCTGTTGCGGCGACATCGCCTCCCGGTGTATGCAAAATGAGGTCTAGACCCCTGCTCCGATCTAGACCCTTGATGGTTGCCATAAAAGCATTCTTATCGAGGTCATTTATTCCGAGATTTGGTGCGCCTGGTTTCTGCAACCAACCGCTATAGTAGGCGATGACATTTCGTTTTGTGAGGGTATTGAGACGCTTCAAATACCTTCTCCGAATTCCATCGAAGTCGCCTCTGCTTTTCTGCAGTTCATTCAGGATGCCTGTCCAGTCTGCCATGCCGATATTTTGGTAAGTTTATTATTCTGTTTGGATGAGCCGCTGGTAGTGATCCAGTTGGAAACTGGGTCTTTCCGTCCCAGGGTGGGGTCCGGAGAGAATAGCCCATCGCCCCGATTCATCTTCTTGAAGAAAGAGTCAATTTCCTCGCGGGAGAATTTTTTCATTTTCTGTCTTGGTGGAGTCGCGTTTGCCATGCTTTAATTGTTAATTTAACATTTAGTAACCGGCATTGCAGAGGACGATATTTGGAAAGCGTTGAAGATGCTTTAAGCAAAAGCAAGCACTTCTTCTCGCGCGTGTTCCCGCACATTTTTGATCAGCTCGTCTTGGCAGAGGTATGGAGGAATGCAAAACGCCGTAAAAATAGCATCTCTGATAAGATCATTTATTTCCTGATCTGTTGGGTTTGGTTCCGTATCTCCAGTGACGATACCTTTGATTTCTTTACATTCGGCCGTCCACCCGTCTTCGTGTCTATGGACGACAAAATTGAGCCTGCCGCCGACTTTATCTATTTCACTTTTCATCACACGGACGCGACGGTCGCTCTTCGGGTCAAGGGGAAAATGGAATAATTTCGCCAAATTATACTGAAGTTTTCTCAACATATCACTGTATGAAGATACTTTGGTATCACGTGCATTATACTATAGGATAGTTCTCATGTGTACATCCCACCGCTAACAACTCCCGTAAGATACTATCTTAGTTTCATTTTGTCAAGTCCTCACAATCAAAAATGAACTATCTTCTTCACGGGCCGGATACATACCGGAGCAGAAAAAAATTGCGCGAGATAATCGCCGAGTACCGGCGCAAGGCGCCGGATGGCGGCCTTAATTTTCACGCGTGCGATGCGGGAGAGGGCGATGTGGGAGCATTTGTCTCTGCGGTGCGCTCGGGCACATTATTTGCGACCAAAAAGCTTGCAGTGCTTGAACGGCCGTTTATGGCTCTACGCGCATTTGACGTCGTGCGTCCCATCTTTGCCGAGACGCACAAAAATGCTGATGTGGTGCTGGTGGTGTGGGATGAAGGGCTGGACACGGAGGCAAAGCAACACCTCAAGGAAGTAGAAAAATATTTTGAAAAAGAGCAGGAATTTCTTTTTCTGAAGGGTCCTGCCATGGCGCGCTGGATCGCAAAAGAATCAACAGCGCGCGGTCTGCACCTGTCGCCTGCCGAGATCGGGGCGTTTGCGGCGCTCCACGGCGGGGATGCCTGGCATATGGTGCAGGAAATGGAAAAGATGGCGCTGGGCGGAGAAAGCGGCACGGGACGCTACGCGCCGCGATTTTCCATATTTGACGTCGGCGATACTTTTTTTTCCTCTCCTGCGGTAGCGCGGCGTACCCTGCTATCTGTTATTGATGCCGGAGAAGACGAGATGCGCATGTTCGGCTATCTTGCAGGGTATGTACGCACGTTACTCATGGTAAAATCATACGCAGAGCGCGGCATGTCTGTGCCTGCGAGCGCACATATCAAACCCTTTGTTATACAAAAAGCATCCCGACAAGTCAGGACACTTTCAGCAGATTATCTGGTGCGCCAGCTCTCGCGCTTTTTTGAAGAAGACCGGCTGATAAAAACCGGCGCCTCAACGGCGCACACGTCACTCCTGCGCCTGATCGGATAACTCAATCCTCTGTCCGTGTCGCTTCAAGAATTTTCTGGGTGACTCGTTTCAGTTCCGCTAAGCGGTCGGCAACAACACCCCAGATGCGGTCAAGTGATACGGAAGAGTATTCATGGATCAAGACATCCCGCATGCCGGCGATCTGTTGCCATGGTATGTCAGGATAGCGGGCTCTGATCGTTTCAGGAAGATGTTTTACCGCTTCTCCAATAATTTCAAGACGTCTGATGACCGCATCTTGTTTTTCAATATCGCGTTCAAATGTTGCGAGAGTGAGTCCGTGCGTGTATTCCTCGATCTGGCCAATGCTTTCTAAAATATCGTCCAGATATACGCGTATCTCTTTGGTCATAGGAGTACGGTCTGATGTTGCAGGATTTTCTCCCGCAATGCCGGTTTGAGGGCTTGGTATTCCACTAGATCAACCTTCTTTCCCAGAATAGTTTCCAGTTCCAGTTTGATGCCGACAAAATCAAGAAGTCCGATACGTTGGGGTAGGTCTACGAGAATATCAATATCGCTGTCTGGCCCCATGGCGCCACGAGCGGCAGAGCCGAACAAGCCGACGCGTACGGCGCCATATGTCTGGAGCAGGGGCACTACTTTGTTGCGGATTTCCTCCACGGTCATACCTGTATGATAGGAGATTTTCCGCTCCGTGTCAAAACAAAACGCGCCACCCGGGTGGCGCGTTTTGTTGAACGCGCTTATATGACTGTCGCTTTTGTGACGGATTTCGTGAGGCGCGACTTGAGGCGGCCTGCCTTGTTTTTCTTGATGACGTGGGTTTTAGCGGCCTTGTCCAGTGCCTTATAGGCGGCGGCGAGGGCTTTTTTGGCGTCCTCAATCTTGCCGGCAGAAACAAACGCGCGTACGGCTTTTACCGCGTTTTTATAGGCGTCTTTTTTGATTGTGTTCCGGACTTTTCTCCGCAGGGACTGGCGGAGCGCTTTTTTTGCTGAATCGGTGATCGGCATAGTGAGGTGCAATATATCGCAGAGAGTATAAAAAGTCAATAAAAAAAGCCGATGTCGCCATCGGCTTGGTTTGTTTCAGACCCAACGTTTTTCATGCGGCGTTTGCTAAACTCTCCGCATGGGGATTTTTCCCCATTGCAAGTTCCAGCACTGCCATGCGCATGGGGACACTGTATTCTGTCTGCCGGAAACACCATACTCGCGGGTCGTCATCCACCTCTGGCGATAGCTCGGCATTTCTCGGCAGGGGATGCATGATGATCGCATCCTGCTTCACACACTGCATCATTGCGTTATCAACATTTTGACCGTCCCACCGGATTTCCTGGTAGTCAATCTCACCGCTCTCCTTATCGCGCTGGGGACGCGTTACATATACGACATCCCCCACATGGATAACGTCGCTCAATCTATCGTGCTCCGTGTACGCCACGTTACGCGTCTCTAGATACGTAAGCACATCATTTTTCATGCGCAACTCCGGAGGAGATGCGAACACCAGCTTCACGGATTTGAATTCAGCGAGTGTGCAGGCGAGTGAGCGTCCTGTCCTGCCCGTGAGGTCGCCGCTGATGACGACCGTGAGATCGTCTACGGCACCGAACCTGCGCTTGATAGTGCCCACGTCAGTGAGTGCCTGTGTGGGATGCTCTCCGCGCCCGTCACCGGCATTAATGATGGGCACGCGACTCACTTTTGCGGCGCGCGCGGCTGCTCCTTCCTGTGGATGCCGCAGGATAATACATCCAAGTTCCCAGTGATATGTATTGAGAGATAGTTTCAAAACACTCTTTTTTGGGCTAATATATGGACAGAAGCATTAAC
>ERZ1292623.4955-Hain-H51-01um-R1-4955-length-10755-cov-5_pt1 | contig 10755 bp, 9 predicted proteins | sample MGYA00564398_ERZ1292623 | MGnify/ENA primary metagenome ERZ1292623 (study PRJEB36523, sample SAMEA6512633) | groundwater metagenome | collected 2019-01-07 | study: AquaDiva: Metagenomics assemblies of 32 groundwater samples
TGCTACCACGTCGCGGGGATCCCGGGTATTCTGATGGCCCACGTGGGGGGAGCGCCGCCCCATGCCTATGCGTATGCGGAATCCCTTGGAATAGGGATGCAGCTCACCAACATGATACGCGACGTAAAAGAGGATGCGGAAATGGGAAGGGTGTATTTCCCCCGCGATGAATGGAAGGAATTCGGAATTGTGGAGAACGACTTCTCCCGCAACGAAACGTGTGAGCCCCTAAAGGAATTCCTCCGATTTCAGGCTGGGAGGGCCCACCGGTATTATTCGGAAGCCGAGAAAGGGATGGATTATCTCTCCCCCGACACACAACTACCCATGCGGCTGTGCTCCTTATTCTACCGGGAAATCTTGGAAGAGATCGCGCGGCAGGACTATGAGGTATTGGCCCAACGCGTCGCGGTCCCGCACGAAAGGAAAATAAGACTCCTCGAGATGGAAATGAGAAAACGGGCCTATGCTTTCGATTCAGCCATCGGAGTTCTAGAGCATCCTTCACGATTATAACGGGAATCGGAGACCATGTAGTAATGGATCCCCCCAAAGTCCTCATCATCGGCGCCGGATTAGGGGGATTGGCCCTTGCGGCGAGACTGGCGAAACAAGGGTATTCCGTGGACGTGTATGAGAAAAACTCCCGCATCGGGGGAAGGGCCGCGTGGAAAAAGAAAAAAGGATACACCATCGACTTGGGACCCACGTTCCTCCTGATGCCGGGGGAATTCGAGGAACTTTTTACGTATTGCGGGGAAAAATTCTCGGATCACATCCAACTCGAACCCTTGGATCCCCTCTACCGCCTGCATTATGCGGACGGGACGCATCTCGACATGCATTCCTCTCTCCCCTCCATGCGGGAAAGCTTCGTCGCTCATGATCCTCTCCATGGGGAAGAGCATTTCCGGTCATTCCTGGACTTTCTATCCCATGAAGGAAAAAAATTCCCCATCGTGTACGAACGATTCATCGCACGTCCGGCGCGATCCATCGCGTCCCTTCTATTCTCCCCGGACATCATCGAATTATTTCGATTGGATGGATTCCATTCCATGTGGGAGAACGCAGGAGCGTTCTTCTCTGAAGAGAAACTGCGCCTCGCCATGAGCTTCCAGAGTATGTACATTGGGGAATCCCCGCACACGGCGCCGGGGACCTATTCCATTATCCCATTCGTGGAGTTCACGCAGGGAGTATGGTATCCGAGGCAAGGGATTCGGGGACTCGTCGAGGCCATTGGAACACTCGCCCGCAAAAAAGGGGCTAAAATCCACCTCCGGAGACCCGTGAAAGAGATCATCATCGAGGGAGGGAACGCCATTGGGCTGCGACTGGAAAATGGGGAAGAGGTGAGGGGGGATATCATCGTGAGCAACCTGGATTTGCCCGGTGCCTATCATGGATTGATCCCCGAGTCCCAGCGGAAAAAATACACGAAGAAGAAACTCGATTCCCTGAAATACGGGTGCTCGGCATTCATGATCTACCTGGGCGTGAAAAAAGAGTATGCCACGCTCCGCCACCACAATGTGTTCTTCTCCGCCGACCCACGGACGAATTTCAAGGAAATATTCTCCACGCGCACGGTGCCGGGGGATCCTAGCATATATGTGAACGTGTCCACGCGCACGAATCCCACGCTCGCGCCGAAGGGAAAACACCTCCTCTATGTTCTGGTTCCCGTCCCCTATTCGGCGCAACGGAATGGAGAGAAAGTGGATTGGGCAATGTATAAGGAAGAATTCGTGCGCAAAATAGTGGACACCCTCGCGTCCCGGGGACTCACCCAGTTGAAGGAGAATGCAGAAATACTTGAGGTATTCACCCCGGATGACTGGGAATCGCTCGCAGGAATGTATAATGGAAGCACCTTCGGGCTCTCTCCTACTTTCCTCCAAAGCAGCGTGTTCCGTCCCAACCAGAAGAGCGAAGAATTCGACCGGCTCTATTTCGTGGGAGCATCCACTCATCCCGGGAGTGGGATGCCACTCGTCCTAGTCTCGGCGAGGACGTGCGAAAAACGAATACAGGATGGCCGTTAGGGCCAACAGCTCGAATCCATACACCATATTCTCCACCGGGATGAATGGGATAAACACTCCCATCGTCTGCGCCGAATCAAAACGCCATATCCCAATAAATGTGAAATAATTATCGAACACCCATTGGAATGCTGCAAAAACGAATGCCGTTTTCCAAAAAGGATAATTATCCCGACGCAGGATACGGGTCCCGAGCGTGCGGTCCAATCCAACGAGAAAAAGGAGGACGCCCAAAAGGATGAACGAATACTCCATCATTCTATTTTTCCTCCCTTGAAATAGTGATACACGACCACCCCAAAGAAAGGGATGATGACAAAAAAGAATATTTCCTCCATCGGCTGGTTCAGGATTCCCACGCCGAGCGTGTGTTCGAGACCAAACGACCAATGCCCCCGTTTCACAGCTAGGATGTCCCACACCGTGAAAAGAAATGCCACTACTGGAATGGATATGAAAACGGCTTTCCATTCACGCGGGGAAAAGCGAATGTTTCCCCATCGAATAATTCCCCATGCCCCTACGAGGACGAGCGCGAGGTATCCGGCATAAACGAACGACATGTAGGGATTGAGCGATCCCGGAGACTAAAAATGCAATCTCACGCCAGCGATGCCGTGCGACGGCCCCGGGCGCGGGATGCATTCATTGCCGTGGCGGGACGAGGAATGGGAATGGAATGATTCCGCTTCGCGGGAGACAACCGATACCCCACCCACGCGGCCGCCTTCAACGCGGCATGAATTGGAATCGCGAGGAGGGTGGAAACCTTATACACATCCGGGAGCTGCATGAACTGATCCTGCAATTCCGCGTCCCCCATCAATGCCTGAACATGCTCATGCGTCCCCATGGGAAGGTGTTCTCGCACTTCGTGCGCGGGATAAAACTCCTCCAACTGATACAATCCCATCAAGTGCTTGACGCGTTGGGATGCAAAATGAAAAAAATTCCGGGAAGGCAACACATCCACGGCCGCCGTAGGATGGGTGTCCACCGCATCAATGCCCAAATACATGGCCATCCACAAATCATCCGCCATCACATGTTCGGGAAAACGCATCCCGCGGACCAGACTTCCCCGCACCGCTGTGCAGGAAGCCTTCCGATCCCTCAACGCGAGGGTGGATAATGAAACCTCACCAATGCCAAAGAGAAGATGTTCGAGGATGGACGCGCTCTGCGGGGCCGCCGCCACATCATTTGCTGAGACCGCATTCAACCCTTTGTCCGTGCGCAGGGTGGAAGTGAGTTTGGAAATGGTTTCGGGCTGGACCCGTGCATCGGCATCCAAAAAAATGACATAATCATCCGTGCCCATGCGGAACGACCCCTCCGCCTTATCGATAAGGGCATTCAGGGCACGCGGTTTTCCGGGAATGGACTCCGTGATATACTCCATGTTCCGCTGCTTGCCCTTCAATCCTTCCAGGACTTCCACCGTGTCATCGGTGCAGGCATTGGCGCACACCAGGAGGTGCAGGTCCCTTGACGGAATATCCCTGGAATCGTTCAGAGAAGAAACAGCCGAAGGTAGGTTTCGAGCCTCATTGCGCGCCGGCATCAGCACAACAAACTCGTTCGTGTGGGGAGTCATACTGAGGGGAAGGGAACGTTTTGCCCTATAAATACCTTATCCCCTACGGGCGTTAATCCCGCCCTAAAATGAGAAAGAAGGATTGCGGAAGCGTGTTTTTATTCTCCAGCGTCGCCTACCCATCCATGGAACGCTGGATTTACCCCATAGTGGGGGTGGTGGTCGTGCTGCTCGCCCTCTTCCTGATTCCAACCACGCACCATGGGATCGCCATCCTCCTCCTGTTAGGAATTATCCTCTATGGACTGTTCTACAACCCCATGCACGCGATGCACCGCCACACGTTTGGGGAGAAAAAGGAACGCGCCACTTTTCCCAAAAAGAAGAAGAGGAAAAAAGCCTAATCGGGATGCCTCTCTCCATCGCAACCACTCCTCCCTTCCTTGGCTGGGACGAATAGGCCCTCTCGTCACCTATTTTTCCGGGGATGCAAACAACTTTATAAGCGTTTTCCTGGTGGTTTGAGTATTGCGCGAGGGTTGAGGGGCTTTCGGTTAACGTTTGATGCGGGGGGACGATTCTCTATTCGTTCTGTCATCGGCGGGAGCAGGCCTTCGGATTTCCCGATGCCGTGCGCGAGGAGACGTGAGTGAGCATGCTCAAAACAATCGCCGAACACCACCTGGTACCGAAACACGAACTCCTCACCAAGGAAGAGGCCCAATCCCTTCTCACTCAATTCGGGCTTGATTTTGACAAACTACCCCGCATCGCATCCGATGATCCCATGGTGGGAGAACTCAAAGCAGTCATCGGCGATGTCATCCGCATCACACGCAACTCTCCCGTGGCCGGGACAACAATCTATTATCGGAGGGTGGTTCAATGACGCAGTCGTGGGAACAATATGCTTTGGTCGAGAGCTGGTTCAAGAACAAGAACTTCGCGCAGATGAATATCAGCTCCTACAACCAGTTCGTGGACGACCGGTTGAATGAGATAATCAAAGAAAACAAAACCATCACTCCCAAGATTGAGGAAGTGAGGATCGAACTCGAAGAAATAGAAGTCCAGAAGCCCCGCATCGTGGAAGCCGACGGTTCCCCGCGGAACGATTTCTTTCCCATGGAAGCACGCATACGAAATCGAACGTATTCCGCTCCATTATTTTTGACCATGCGCCTATTGCGGCGAGATGTTGAGCAGGACGTGAAGAAGACCTACATCGGCGAATTGCCGGTGATGCTCAAATCCAAACTCTGCCACTTGCAGGGAAAAACAAGCGAAGAGCTCATTGCCATGGGAGAAGACCCCATGGATTTCGGAGGATACTTCGTCATCAACGGGAGCGAGAAAGCCCTCACGGCCCAGGAAGTATTGTCCTCGGATCGAATCCTCATCACGGAAAACGCGGGAGACAAGTTTTCCGCGGAAGTCATATCCACAAAAGGCGCGTTCAAGGGACGCGTCCGCGTGACCCGAAGCAAGGATGGAATGTTGAGCGTCACCTTCCCCGCATCCCCGCGAAAACTACGATTGTTCGCCCTCCTGAAAGCCTTGGGGTTGAAGGACGACAAGGAAATGCTCCAAGCATTTCCTTCCACCCCCGGAATCATGAATGATGTGCTGATTAATCTCGAAGCAAACGATGTGAAGGATGAAGAAGAAGCCCTCGACCGGATTGGTAAATACGTGGCCCCCGGACAAGTCATCGATTATCGATTGCGAAGGGCCCAGGAAGTCATTGATGCATTCTTGCTTCCGCACATTGGGAACCAGAAAGAAGATCGCCGGGCCAAGGCCTTCTACCTCGCCACGATGGCCACGCGAGCCATCGAACGCGCCAATGGACTGCGGGGACAGGACGACAAGGACCATTACGGAAACAAACGATTGGAGCTCAGCGGAAAGCTCATGGAACACCTGTTCAGGCATTCCTTCAAATATTTCATTAAGGACCTCACGTTCCAGATCGACCGCACCGTGACGCGGAGGAGAAAACTCAACATCTCCACGGTAGTGCGCCCGGGCGCCGTGACGGAACGGATTCTCTTTGGAATGAGCACAGGAAACTGGATTGGACGATCCACGGGAGTGTCACGCTTCATGGACCGCGTGAACTATTTGGGTCCCCTCACGGAATTCAGGAAAGTCAAATCCCCCCTGAACAAGAACCGCGAACTCTACGAGGCGCGGGACGTGCACGGAACGCACTGGGGAAGACTCTGCTGCATCGAGACGCCGGACGGACCCCAATGTGGACTCGTGAAGAACCTGGGATTGTTCTCCGAGGTCACGCAGGACGTTAATCCGGAGCCCGTCGAGAAACTCCTGAAAGGGATGGACGTGTATCTGAAATGAATCAACGAGGGAGAAGGGAGAGGTGAACACCATGGTTGGCCAAGAAGGAAAGGTTTTCGTCAACGGAAAGCTCGTCGGATTCCACAAAGACATCCAACGCCTCACCAAGGAGCTCATCACCAAGCGACGCACCGGAAAAATAGACCCCCAGATCAACATCGCCCTGCACGAGGACAATTATGAATTATACGTGAACACGGACTCCGGTCGCGTCCAGCGACCCGTCGTGGTGGTGGAGAACGGGAAAGCCCGCATCACGAAAGAAGTGCTCAAGCACGTCAAGGACGGCAAGCTCACGTGGAATGACCTCGTGACGCAGGGATATATCGAATACCTCGATGCGGAAGAAGAAGAGAACGCCCTCATCGCCCTGCGGGAAGAGGATGTGACCCCCAAGACGACGCACTTAGAAATCAACGCGATGGGAATATTCTCCATCATCAGCTCCATGATCCCCTTCCTCGAACACAACCTCGCAGGAAAGACCCTGCACGGGGCTAAGGTGTTCAAGCAAGCATTGGGAATGCCGGCGATTAATTACAACCTGCGCACGGATACGGAATCCTATCTATTGTATTATCCCCAGCGCGAACTCGTACGGACGAAGACGCTGGACTTCCTTCACACGGATCAACGGCCCATGATTCAGAACTTCGTGGTGGCCATCATGCCCTACATGGGATTCAACGTCCTGGATGCCGTGGTACTCAATCGCGGAGCCGTGGAACGCGGACTCGGACGCGCGGCCTATTTCCGCAACTACGAATCGGAAGAGACCCGCTACCCCGGGGGACAGATCGACAAATTCGAGATCCCCAACGAAGAAGTAGTGGGACACTTGGGGGAAGAACCCTACAAGAAACTGGGAGCCGATGGACTTGGGGAATTGGAAACCTATGTCTCGGACAAGGATGCCCTCATCGGAAAGACATCTCCTCCTCGATTCCTGGAAGAGATCACCGAATTCGGAGTCATCCAAGAGAAACGGCGCGAGGCATCCGTATTCCCACGCAAAGGAAAACCCGGCATGATCGACCGGGTCGTCCTGACGGAAGGAACGTCCGGTGCACGCATCGCCAAAGTAAAAGTGCGATCCTCCATGATCCCCGAGCCCGGAGACAAATACGCCTCCAAGCACGGACAAAAAGGAGTCATCGGGGCCATCATTCCCGAAGAAGACATGCCCTTCACCGAATCGGGAATCAAGCCCGACCTCATCCTCAACCCGCACGCCATCCCCACACGGATGACCATCGGGCACATGCTTGAGATGCTCACCGGAAAGAGCGCCGCATTGAGCGGAAAGTTCATGGACGGAACCCCATTCAATGAAGATCCCGTCGAGGACGCCAAAAAGGTGCTCGAAGCCAACGGTTTTCGCCCAGATGGAAAAGAAGCGTTCTATGACGGACGCACGGGACAGAAACTTGAAGGAGAAATATATGTTGGACTCATCGCGTACCGGAGACTATTCCACATGGTATCCCACAAGCTCCAAGCCCGGAGCCGAGGACCCGTGCAGATCCTCACGCGCCAGCCCACCGAAGGAAAGGAAAAGGAAGGCGGACTCCGCTTCGGAGAAATGGAAGGAGAAACCCTCGTCGGACATGGAGCGGCAATGCTGCTCCAGGAAAAATTCATCGACGACTCGGACAAGGTCACCGAATTGGTATGCGAGAACTGCGGAATCATCGCGGTGAACGACCAGATACGCAAGAAACGGTTCTGCCCCATGTGCGAATCCGCATCCGTGTATCCGGTGCAGATGAGCTACGGGTTCAAGCTCTTATTAGACGAATTGAAGGCGCTCGGGATATACCCCAAGATGCGCCTGACGGACAAGGCGTGAGGGAGGGAACACCATGCTGATGAAAAAAATCCACTCAATCGAATTCGGCGTCCTCGCCCCCGAACAAATCAGGAAGATGTCCGCGATCGAAATTAAGTCGCCGGAGACCTACGACAAGGACGGCTACCCCATGGAAGGCGGACTCATGGATCCCCACCTTGGAGTCATCAATCCCTCCCTGCGCTGCAAGACATGCGGACAGAAAATGAAGCAATGCCCCGGACACTTCGGAAGCCTCGAAATGGTCCGACCGGTCATTCACCCCAAATTCTCGCCCAAGCTCGAAGAGCTCCTCCACGCGACCTGCCAAGAATGCGGAAAAATCGCCCTCAAGGATGAAACGCTCAATGAATTCAAGGAAGCATCGACCATACTGAACAAAGAAGAGGCCGTCAAACTCCTCGTGAAGAAAACAAAGACCAAGAGAAAATGCCCCCACTGCGGTGCATCCCGCGTGGAAGTCCTCCTCGACAAGCCGACCAACTTCTACCTGGACAAGGACCGACTCTACCCTTCTCAAATACGGGAATGGGTCGAAAAGGTATCCGAAGACGACCTGCGGATGTTCGGCTACGACCTCCAACGCCTCCGACCGGAATGGTTCATCCTGACCACGCTCCAAGTGCCGCCCATCACGATTCGACCATCCATTACATTGGAATCGGGAATCAAATCGGAAGACGACCTGACGCACAAGCTCGTGGATGTCATCCGAATCAACCTCCGACTCAAAGACAACATCGACGCCGGGGCGCCGCAGCTAATCATTGAAGACTTATGGGACTTGCTCCAATACCACGTCACCACGTACTTCGACAACGACACCGCAGGAGTGCCCCCTGCTAAACACCGTTCCGGGAGAAGCCTGCGCACGCTCGTGCAACGACTGAAAGGAAAGAAAGGACGATTCCGCTACAACCTGACCGGGAAGCGAGTGAATTACGCCGCGCGATCCACCATCATACCGGACCCCTATCTCTCCATCAACCAAGTCGGGGTGCCCGAACCCATTGCGAACAATCTCACCGTGCCCGAGATCGTGACGGAATGGAACATGGAAGAGATGAAGAAACTCATCAAGAAGACCGACGTCGTGGTGTACGTGACCAAGCCCAACGGGCTCCGGAAAAAAATCACCGAGCTCAACAAGAAAGAAGTCACCGACGAACTCGAAGCAGGCAGCAAGGTGGAACGGGTCCTCCAGGACGGGGACATCGTATTGTTCAACCGACAACCCTCCCTGCACCGATTGTCCATGCTCGCACACGAGGTCAAGGTCATGCCCAACAAGGCCATCCGGTTGAACCCCATGGTCTGCAAGCCCTACAACGCGGACTTCGATGGGGACGAAATGAACATTCATGTCCCGCAGACGCAGGAAGGAATATCCGAAGCGCGCGAATTGATGTATGTCGAAAACCAAATCGTCTCCCCCCGGAACGGAAAACCCGTGATTGGAGGACAAGAAGACGACATGACCGGGCTCTTCGTCCTGACGATGGACCAAACGGAGTTCACGCGCGAAGAGGCCATGCACTACCTATACAAAATAGGCATCACCGATCTTCCCGAGCCCGACCGGGGAAAGAAATACTCCGGACGACTCATCTATTCGATGGCGCTTCCCAAGGATTTGAACATGGAGTATTCCAACAACACCGGAAAGATGCTGAAGCAAGCCAAAATTGCCCAGGAGGGGAATGAATCCCTCTACAAGGGAGCGTACGTGAAGATTGAGAACGGGGAACTGAAACAGGGAATCATGGATTCATCCTCTGACATCATCGAGACGCTGGTGCGCAATTATCCCTCGCACGATCTAGAGCAGTATTATTGGAAAATGACCCGGCTCACGCATGAATTGCTCATGCTGAAGGGACTCACGGTCAGCATCGCCGAATTTGAAAACACCCCCGAACTCGATGAGGTGCGGAAGCAGGCCATCGAGGAAGAACAGAAGGAAGGACTCGAACTCGCCCAGAAATTCGCCAACCATGCCCTGGAGCCCATCCCTGGTAGGACCGTCGAGGAATCATTCGAACTCCTGATGGTCCGACTCGGGATAAAGACCAAATCAAAGGTCCAGGCCAAACTCAGCGAACACCGACTGCGGGAACTATTCGGGAAGGATCGACCCACCCTGGATGTTACCACTATGATTGTGGCCGGGGGACGTGGAAACATGTCCAACGTGACCAACATGTCTGGATTCTGGGGACAAATCAACGTGAGGACGGGACGGCCCAAAAAAGGATTCACGAACCGCCTGATCACGCTCAACGAGAAGAACGATCCCCGACCCGAATCGGGAGGATTCGTCGCATCCAACTTCATCACGGGAATGAACCCGAAAGAATACTTCATGCACTCCATGGGTGGAAGGCAAGGAGAAGTGGACACGGGGGTCGCGACCAAAGTATCGGGATACCTCTACCGAAGATTGGCTAACTCGCTCAAGGACCTGCACGTATCCAATGACGAGACCGTGCGCACCGCCGGAAAGGACATCGTGCAATTCAGGTACGGCGAAGACGGGGTCTTTCCCGCCCGAACGAGCGGTGGACAATTCGCAGACATGGATGAGATTATCCGAGAAATGCGCCGAAAGGAGAAAAAGAAGTAAAACCGGAGGGAAAAACGAATGGCCATGGAAAACGATACGCAAACCAATGAGAACTTCGATGCCACCCAGCATGCGGAGAAAATCGAATTCGTGGATTACGTCGCGGAACACGGGATCCCTCGGAAAATATTCGAAGACGCCCAACGATTATCCCTCGAAATGAACCTAACCGACGGACAATTCGACCACCTGGTGGAAGAACTCCGCAAACGATACGCATTCGCCAAGGCCGAACCCGGGGAAGCGGTGGGAATCATCGCCGCCCAATCCCTTGGAGAGCCCGGGACCCAGCTCACGCTCCGGACCAAACACTACGCTGGAGCAGCAGAAGTGTCGG
>ERZ1292623.1442-Hain-H51-01um-R1-1442-length-22881-cov-7_pt2 | contig 10754 bp, 9 predicted proteins | sample MGYA00564398_ERZ1292623 | MGnify/ENA primary metagenome ERZ1292623 (study PRJEB36523, sample SAMEA6512633) | groundwater metagenome | collected 2019-01-07 | study: AquaDiva: Metagenomics assemblies of 32 groundwater samples
CGCTTGTTCCTTCCCAAGGACTTCCACAAGAAGATTGAGGGCGTCCTTCTTGCTGGTTGCTTCTGCGAGGCGGGCCACCGCGTCCGCTTCCGCAGCCTTGATCTGCTTTTGCTTGGCTCCTTCGGCCGCTTGGACGACAGCCTCCTTGTCTGCCGTCGCGGCGACCACGCGAGCTGTCCCCTCTCGTTCGGCGATGAGCTGCTGCTCCATCGCCTTGCGGATTTGTTCGGGGAGCATCAGCTCCGTGATGAGATGCCGCCTTCCCTTGAAACCCCAGGAGCTTACCGTGCCCCCAGCCTGGGTCTCAACCAAGCGGTTGATTTCCTCCTGGTTGTTCTTCAGGAAGGCGACCTCTTTTGTCCCCACAATGCTCCGGGTGGTTGCCTCGATGAGGTTCTTGATCGCCTCTTCCGGATCGTCCCCCCTCTCGAAGGAGTAGACAGCCCTTCTAATGCTGTCCGGGTCGGCGAGATCAAGTTGGTAATAGTACTCGCCGAGAACATCCAAAGTGATACCATCGAGGGTGAGCGTTTCTTTTGTTACCACGCTCACAAACTGCTCTCGCGTACTTTGCTTGCGGACTTCTTCTAACCCGGGCAGAACGAAGTGGAGCCCTGGCTCAAGAGTCATCTCGTATCTGCCGAGTACCTCGAGAGCCCACCGCTCATCTTGGGGCACAGTCCTGATCGCCTTGGCGAAGTATCCGATTCCGCCACCGAACGTGACCACTTCAATGGTGGCTCCCAGGATCAGGGCGAACCATGAGAAGGCCATCCCGATCAAGAACAACACCAGGCCCACCAGGGCCGAAACTACGAAGGCTCCTAGAACCAGGAGCCACGCCTCTGTGCGTGAGATGCGCATCTTATCTTCTCCTTGGGGCGTGGCGCCCCTGAAATGATGCCGATTGTGTAAGAACTACTACCTCTATATTATACAACAATCCAACGAGTATATCAAGTATGTATGTTATCCCTTACTTTGTTCAGTTTTTTGATGTCTTCGAGTCGTCCCTCGGTTTCGGTTTCTAGGATCCAGTCGATTTTTTGGAAGGGCTTAGAAGTTAGGATTTCTTTTAGTCCGGCGTAGCCGATGTACCCCTTGTCTATGTGTTCATGCCGATCCTGTTTACCGCCAAGGTCTATTTTTGAATCGTTAACATGGGTTAACTTAAGCCACTCAAGGCCGATAATTTTATCAAATTGCGCCAGGACATTTTTTGCTCCGTCGGCTGTTCTAAAATCGTAGCCAGAAGCAAAAGCGTGGCAGGTATCAAAACAAATACCTCCAAAACCAGGAGATTTTTTTACCAATGTCATCATTTGAGCAACTTCTTCAAACGTATCACCTAAGACACTCCCCGCTCCCGCGGATATTTCAATTAAAAGCTTAGTGGTTCCGGTATAGCCGTCCAAAATCTTTTCGAGTCCGTTTTTTGCTTTTTCTATCCCCTCCTCTCGGCTTTGCCCACTGTGGGATCCGGGATGGAACATGACATAGTTTGTTCCAAGCATACTTCCCCGTTCCAGTTCGTCCCGGATGACTTTTATGGAGCCATGGCGGATGCGGTTGTTTAGCGATGCGAGGTTTATGTAGTACGGAGCATGGATTACAAAACTCTTTATTTCGTTCTCTTTCATGGCTGTATGAAAGCTTGAAATCAACGCGGGTGTGAGTTCTGGCGCTGGACCACCTTGAGGCGAACGGGTAAAACATTGAAATGTCTCACATCCTTCTTCTTTAGCTCTTCCGGGGGCATTTTGTATGCCGCCGGCAATTGAAACATGGGCTCCTATGAAGTTCTTGTTATCTGCCATGGAGTTACTTTATCAATATTTAGGCTGGAATTCCATTATGGTCTTAAGCAACTTCTACGTTTGGAAAATGTTTTATTTTTGCTGTCTTGCGAATCATGTCAAAAACAACCGTTATGACATCTACTCTCCATTCGGTTTCAAGACCGATATGTTTTGAGGATAAATATGTTTTTGCCGTCCTGACCACCTTGTGAAGTTTGGTGTTCCCCGCCCTCAATTCCGGTTCAAACCCAGGTAGATCCTCTCGGTTGGCTTTAACCTCAATAAAAGCAATTACATCTTTATCCTTAGCAACGATGTCTATTTCACCCCACGGCTTTCGAAAATTGCGGTCTAATATGGAAAATCCCCTCTTTTTTAGGAACTCTTCAGCCAGATTCTCTGCTAGCCTGCCCAATTCGGAGGTACTCATTATATACAGTAAAGCACCCTGTGCCCGAGGAACCAAATATTGACACGTTCTACAATACAACGTCTAATGCAACTGTTGAGTTGTGTGTTTGACTTTTGGCCAACCGGCATGATAAAATTACTCTTGTAATTCTCCTCAACAGAGAATTTTTCCTTGTAAATGGCCATTTAAGCCTTGACGGCAATGTCTATTTACTAACCCCAAAACCTATTAGTAATCGCATTCTCCAAATCTTGTCCGCAGGCATTGATGCGTTCAAGAATAGCAGTATAGGTATAAAAGTTATTCAAAAATCCAGAAATGGGCGTTTTGAGCTTACGGCCATAATCTTTATGGCCGTTGTCGTTCTTGTGATGCGTGGAACGGCTGGTGAGGGCCAGGCCAGCATTTTGGGATCTCTGGTTAAGGATTACATTGAAGAATCTTCCGCGTCCATTGGTGGGGCTATTAGAGAGTCACGAGTAATGGATGTTAACAGCCTTATTGATCAGAATTCTTCAGTACCCGGACAAGGAGGGGCGGCTATTCTAAGTGTTACACCTCTGGGAGCAGCTACTATCCAAGAAAATTCAATCGTTGCCTATGCCCCGCCGGCTGAAGATTATATTTTAACGACCGGTTCACCCCGGAGTGGCGTGCTTGAATACACCGTCCAGGCCGGTGACTTGATGTCATTTATCGCCAGCGATTATGGAGTTAGCGTTAACTCAATCTTGTGGGCCAACGGGCTTAAAAATGCCGACAGCATCAGTCCGGGCCAGGTTTTAAAGATTCCTCCTGTTACCGGGGTTGTACACATAGTTAAAAAGGGAGACACCATTACTACAATTGCTAAAAAATATGCGGGTAGCGAAGAAAGAATAGTTGAATTTAATGTGCTTCCGAAGGATGGGAAATTAGAAGTGGGGGATGAAATCATAATTCCTGACGGAAAAATTCAGTCCTCACAAACATCTATAGCCTCCGCTAAATCTTCAAACAGCTCAAATTCAAAGCCATTTTCGTACCTTCCGGATTTGGGATCATTTTTTATGCTCCCAACGAGTGGTTTTAACTGGGGTAAAATCCATGGCCGCAACGGTGTAGACATTGCAAACAGCTGTGGAACTGCGATTTACGCCGCTTCCGATGGAGTTGTTACAACCGCAGACGATACTGGCTATAACGGTGGATTCGGTAAATATATAAAGATATCGCACAGCAATGGAACGGAGACAGTTTATGCCCACGCCAGTAAGTTAAAGGTGGTGGCGGGGGAGAATGTTTCAAAAGGACAGACCATAGCTCTTATGGGTACAACCGGCAGATCTACCGGTTGTCACCTGCATTTTGAAGTGCACGGTGCTAAAAATCCTCTTGCCAGACAGTAAAAGCTACAATATCCAAATAAAAACCGGCAATTATGCCGGTTTTTATGTTTCCCGCGAAACAATTACGAAAGCTCCGTAAGCGACTGTTCGTTTAGGCGTAAGTTTATAGCTTCTGCAACGTGTTTTTGTTGAATATCACTAGATCCATCAAGGTCGGCAACGGTGCGGGCAAGTTTTTTGATTTTGTGATAAGAGCGAAGAGAAAGAGATTTCAATTCTACGACCCTTTGAAGCATTTTTTCTGCGTCTGATTCTATAAAACAAAATTTATCTATATTTTTATGCCCGATCTCACTATTTGTTAGGAGGGCAGTATTTAAAAACCTTTTCCTCTGGATTTCACGAGCATTTCGTATTGATTCTGATAGCGAATGAATGTCTTCACCATCCTGCCCAATTTTATTCATATTTGTTTCGCGCGAAACATTTATCTGAATATCCATCCTGTCTAACAAGGGGCCAGATATCCTTTTTCTATATTTTAGGACTTGAAAAGGGGAGCAAGAACAGGATAATTTATGGTCACCGTAGTTTCCACACGGGCAGGGATTCATTGCGGCTACAAGGGTAAATTTAGCAGGTAATGTTATAGAACCGGAGGCTCTTGAAACAGTAACAACCCCATCTTCCATCGGTTGCCGCAGAGATTCCAATACATTTCTGGGGAATTCAGGTAATTCGTCTAGAAATAAGACCCCTCTGTGCGCAAGGCTTATCTCGCCCGGTTTTGGCCAGGTTCCACCACCAACTATCGCTGGGGGAGATGTGGTGTGGTGGGGATTTCTAAAGGGTCTTGAAACAAGCATGCCTTTTTCAAAAAGTCCGACGGAACTGTAAATCTTTGCAACCTCTATTGACTCTTCATATGAGAGGGGAGGGAGAATACCGGCGAAGGCCTTTGCTAGAAGCGTTTTACCGGCTCCTGGCGGGCCATACATTAAAATATTGTGTCCACCTGCTGCTGCGATACAAAGTGCCCGCTTAGCGGCTTCCTGGCCCTTTATAAACTTAAAAGGATTTTCTGTCTTACCATAGCCAGCTGTTCCCCCATTTAATTTAAAAGGCTGTATTCTTCTTGTACCATCAAGGTGTGCTACCACATCTTTGATTTTTCCAACGGGAACGATTGATATTCCATCAACAAGCGCGGCCTCTTCTGCATTTTGAGCGGGGATTATGATTTCTTTAAAATTTAGCTTTTTAGCCAATATAGCCATGGCCAGGACCCCGTTTGTGGCTTTCAGGGATCCATCTAAAGAAAGCTCTCCCGCAAAGAGTATATTCTTCGGATCAAATTTTATCTGTCCCGTCTCATAAAGGTATCCGATAGCTATAGGGAGGTCGTAGGATGGACCTTCCTTTTTCAGGTCCGCAGGCGCCAAATTGACGATAATCTTCTTGTTTTTTGAGCTTGGTGCTACGAAGCCGCTATTACGGATTGAAGACCCGATTCTATCTTTAGATTCCTGAACAGCCTTATCGGGGAGACCGACGATGGTTAAAGAGTGTATGCCGGGTGTTGAATCAACCTCAACATCAACTTTTTGTGCTTCAATCCCTTGAATTGCGGCTGATAAGATGCTGACCGACATGCATTTATGGGTTATTTCCTAATTCAGATTCTATTTCTTTAAGTTTTTGATTGATTTCTTCAAGCCTTTTCTCTAGTGTCGCCTCTAACGCGACATTGATGTCCATTTCAACGGCTTCATTTATGGTTTCGTCGTAGTCAGCACCAGCCTCTCCCTTAGGTGTTGCGGGCTCAAAATCACCTGGAATTGCGGGGTTTTCTTTACCAGCCCCGTCCTTTAATTGATTGATTATTAAATCTCTCTCGCTTATTAGTTCGTTTGTCAGTTTTTTGAGTTCGTTTTTATTCATATCTTTATAATACGGCCAGCCTGGTTTTTTGCCAACAAAAAAGAGGACACCGTACGCCCCGAATTTGATGATACTTCTAATGGGCAGGTGCCCCCTTTGAAAAGAGGAACACTACTGACTATGATTGCCAGCGACCCACGGAACAGCTCGCGTCGAGCCGCCAGTAGCCACAGGTGTGAAAGGAGCTACTTATAATGATACGCCCGATGGTGTCGGTGTCAATAAAAATATGTTGATAAGGTGTCACCATTTGCGACACCATCAGAGACACCATCATCACCATGGATTTTACCAGGTTTTTATGATGTTTTTGTACGTTGTGGTTAATTCAAATTTATCAAGGTGTCTGTCCAATTTTTATTTAATAGACACCATATCCACAAATTAAAAACGAGCAACACCTGGTGTCGCTCGTTTTTAGGACGTCACTATCGGAGTATATCAATCACTTTATAGATTCCCTCTCTTGAATTTGCCAGAACAAAATATGCTCGGTTGTTAATTGCTGAAACGATTGAGTAATCCGTTGTTCTGTCCGGGAAAGAATAGTTTTTGTAACGGATGGGAGAACCAGCATAAGAGTTATCTAAAAATGTTTGACTGGCCACCTTACTCTTTGTGTACCCAAACAATGAGACGAGCTGGTCAGTCATTGTGGTTTCCCAGATTCTTGTTATCTCTGTCGCCTTGGCGGTGTCTATTACCTGGGTTACAAAAATCAATCTTGGCTGGCCGGTGGTTGCTTGGCTGACGGCTCCAGATGAATTGAACATTTCGCGCTGGCCATAGACCAGGATAATATATTCGTTACCCAAAGTTTGTTTCAGTTCAATCGGGTAGGTAATCTGTAGGCGATCCATTAAGTCGGTGAGATTTAACTCGCCCCCGCCCTTAGATACGCTGGTTATTGTAAGCCGTTTGATTTCATCAGGAATTATTGAAATTTGATTAACCTGGTTTTTGAACTCTTCGGGAAGGTTTGTGGTGGCGGAGAGATTGATTGAAGCGCTTGAAAGTTCCCCAAACATTGTTTGTAGGGTTATGGCTGGTGTTGGGGTTGGTGTCCTTGTTGTGCTTGGTGTCGGAGTAGTGGCGATTTCTCCTGTTCCGCGGTTTAACAGCCAGACAATTGCGGCCACCAGAATTAGCCCAATCCCCAGTAGGGCAAACAGGCGCCATTTACTTACACCAGTAGGTCCTTTCGGAACCGAAATAAACGGGGCTTGTTCCTTTACCTGTTGCTGTTTAACTACTGGAGGAGCAAATGGCGGCGTAATGTTTGGCATTTGCGGGCGGGATTCTTCCGCCGCTTTTATTGGCGGTATTGTTATTCTGGGTATTGGTGCAGGGATCGGTTTAGGCGACGGGAACCCTATTGATGGAACCGGCATGCTTGGCGCCACCAGTCTTGGTGCTGTGGGGATGGCCGGTTTAGGAGCGCTTTCTTGAATAAATTGTCTTGGAGCCGGGGCGGGACTCGTAATTACCTTTTCTATTTCACTACCAGCCGGCTTCTGGCCTGTCTTTAAGTTAGCGATATCTTCGGACATCGTGCGGATACTGGTTTTGTATGACGTTGGTTGTTGAGATTGAGCGGGTGCTGGAGAAACCGGCTGTATCGGTTCCGGCTTAGGCACCGGTGCGGCGCTTGGAGCAAACTTAAGATCTACATTTCCCATTGGTTGCGGCGGTGGCGGAGTGTTTGGATTTGCAAACTGACTCCTGGGTTGTGGTTGGTTGCCTGGCGACAATGGTGCGCCAAACGGCAAGGAAGATGATGGTCTTTGGTTCGGATCGTCCATAGGTATTAGTTGTAACGGATGACGGGGGAGTGTTGCGCAATCCCTTGTAGGTCCGCTTCAACTCGTGTAAGTGATACTTGGATTCTATCACACCACGGTAGTAATGATATACACAGCCCGGCAGATGCCGGGCTGTGGAATATTTTTTTAGTTATTTTTAGTGAGATCGCTGTGGCCTGTCTCTCCTGCTGGGTCCAGTTTTTCCGTCCGGACCGAGCATTGATAATGAGATTTTTCCATCATCGCCGATAGATTTAATCCAAACGTGTACTCTTTGACCCTCTTTTACAACATCTGACGGGTGAGCGACTCGCTCATTGCTCATCTCGCTGACGTGAACCATACCATCGCGACCCGGAGCAATTTCAACGAATGCGCCGAAATCTTTTATGGCTACCACCGTGCCGTCCATTTCCTCGCCCGCTTCCGGTTCATAGGTAACTTCTTTGATAAGTTTCATGGTCTGCTCCATACTTTCCGGCGTGCCGGCGGTTACAAATACCGAGCCATCATCGTCAATGTCTATCTGGGCACCGGTTTGTTCAATGATTCCGTTGATTATCTTGCCACCAGGGCCGATGAGGGCGCCGATTTTGGCTGGGTTAATCTTGAATATTTGTACGCGCGGGGCGTTTGGAGAAAGTTCGGCTCGTGGTGCAGAGATTGTCTTAGCCATAATATCCAAAATCTCCAAGCGTGCTTTTTTGGCTTGCTCAAGGGTTTCGCGGACTATCTGTGGAGTTATACCGTCAATTTTCACATCCATCTGCATCGCAGTTACACCTTCGCGAGTGCCGGCAACTTTTAAGTCCATGTCGCCGTGATGATCTTCAGGCCCCTGAATGTCGGTGAGAATTTTATATTTTTCACCCTTTTCATCCAACATCAGACCCATAGCAATGCCAGCTGCCGGCGCTAAGATGGGCACCCCGCCATCCATGAGCGCAAGTGATGATCCGCAGACTGACGCTTGAGAGGAAGAACCGTTGGAACCCAAAATTTCGGAGACTATGCGAATGGTGTAGGGGAAAGTATCGCGAGAAGGGATGATAGGAAGAAGCGCGCGTTCTGCCAAAGCGCCATGTCCGATTTCGCGGCGGCCAGGTGCGCCAATACGCCCGGTTTCACCGACTGAATACGGGGGAAAATTATAATGGTGCATGAATCCTTTCTTGGTTAAGTTAATTTCCATGCTCTCCATCCATTGCTCCTGTCCAGGGGAACCCAGCGTCAGAATACTTAAGGCCTGCGTATCACCGCGCATAAAGAGCCCATTGCCGTGTGTGAGGGGAATAACACCCACCTCGGAGCTGATAGCGCGTAGCTGGTCTAGTTTGCGGCCGTCAACTCGGCGCTCCTTTTCAAGTACATTGCGGTGAACGACATTGTTAATGCAGTCTTCAAAAACCCCATCAGCCGAAGCTTTCTTTGCGGCCAGTTCCGGGCTATCAGCATACTTCTCTTCCAGGAATGCCATGAGTTCCTCCTTCACCTTCTCCTGACCTGCATAATGTTCCGCTTTCGTTGCAGTGAAAATGGCGGTTTCAAGTTTTGGTTCTGAAAACTCGCGAATCTCTTTCATGAGTTCCTCATCAAGCTCGGACATTGCGAGTTCTGTTTTTACTTTACCAACTTCTTTGGTAATGGCGATCTGTAGGTCATTCAATTCTTTGAGGGCTTTAAAACCAAGTTCAATGGCGTCGCCCATGACGTTTTCGGGGACAATTTTTGCTCCCGCCTCAATCATGTTTATACGTTCAGAAGTTCCGGATACGATAATATCCAGATCGCTTTCAGCGCGCTCGGCATAGGTTGGATTGATGACGAACGCGCCATTGATGCGTCCAACGCGTACGCTGGATACCGGCCCGCTGTAGGGGATATCAGAAACCATAAGCGCCGTTGAAACGGCAAAAACTGCCGGCATGTCAGCATCGTTTATCTTGTCAAAAGTCAGCACTGTGGCTACGCACTGTAGTTCGTTTCGGACTCGCTGGTTGAAGCGGGGGCGGATAGAGCGGTCAATTACGCGTCCGGTTAGAATTGCCTCGTCGGTGGGGCGGCCCTCACGCTTGAGCCATTTGGAATCTTTAATTTTTCCGGCGGCATAATAACGCTCTTCAAAATCAACCGACAAAGGAAAGTAATCCTTGGGTGTTACATTACCCAATACTGCGGTAGCCAATATGGTTGTTTCGCCGTACTGAACAACTACCGATCCGTTCGCTTGCTGTGCTAACTTACCCACTTTTACAGTGAGCGGTTTGCCCGCAATGGTTGCGGAGTATATTTTTTCAGACATTCCGAATAAACAGCCTGATTCGTGAGTTCACTCTAAGTCTTAGCCTCTTTGCGAGGGGCTTGGATCTAGATTGAACCCGTGAATGATTCGTCAGACCGCCAATGAACTGCTACGCCGAGCAGTATGTCACAGAAACCGATAAAAATCAAGAGCTTTGTTGCGACTTATTCTTCGGACGACTCATCGCGGGGTGGCATGAATGTTCCGCCGCCGCCGTTTGATGGCACTCTTTCAGAGCGATTTGATTTACCGCTTCGGTGGATGCGCATGATAGTTTTCTTGCGCTCATCAATATCTATAAAGTTATCTGCTGCTTCCACGAGGCGCGCGCTCGTGCTCCGGCGGAAGGCAACTACCTCAACAATAACTCCTGCCGATTTGAGGTATTCAACCAACGGCTCGTAATCCCCGTCTCCGGACACAATAACCACCGCGTCCAGTTGGCGGGCGAGTCGGATTGCATCAACAGTGAGGCCGACATCCCAATCTCCTTTTTTGGTGCCGCCGGCAAATATCTGGAGGTCTTTGGATTTTAATTCAAAGCCGAACTTTTCTAGCGCGTCAAAAAACGCGCGCTCTTCTTCGGTGTCCGACCTAACGACATATGCTAGTGCTCTGACGAGCTCTCGCCCGGCGGTGGCGATTTTAAGCAATTCTCCAAAATTCACTCTGGCTCCATAAAGGTTTTTAGCCGAGTGATACATGTTTGCAACGTCAACAAAAACCCCAATTCTGTGGTTTTTGCGTTGCGGAACGGTAAGTTTGTCCAAACGAGGTAAAAGTATGAAAGAAGGCGCCGCCGCGCTGTGGGGGCGGCGTAATCTTCAAAAACTTTTGTAAAGCCCTCCTTCGCTTTTAAAGCTTCGGAAGGGTAATAACGGACTATTTCTTTAGTCCGAGCGCTTTAACGGTTTTTTCGTACCGCTTAGGGTCCTGGCGCTTTAAGTAGTCCAGGAGGCGCTTGCGCTTAGCGACCATTTTTAACAAGCCGACTCGAGAGTCACGATCCTTACCATGCTTATTAAAATGCTTAACGAGCTTATCAATCTTCGCAGAGAAAAGGGCAACCTGGCTCTCGGGAGAACCCGTATCCTTCTCGTGCATGCGGTGATTTTCTAAAACTTTTACTTTCTGTTTTGCGGTCAGCATTGTTTGTCACTGTACAGCCAG
>ERZ1292623.4956-Hain-H51-01um-R1-4956-length-10754-cov-13_pt1 | contig 10754 bp, 9 predicted proteins | sample MGYA00564398_ERZ1292623 | MGnify/ENA primary metagenome ERZ1292623 (study PRJEB36523, sample SAMEA6512633) | groundwater metagenome | collected 2019-01-07 | study: AquaDiva: Metagenomics assemblies of 32 groundwater samples
GAGCATAACTGCTCTGCGGGGGCCTGTGACGAAGTGGTGTTAGCCACTCTTAGTGACACTGAACACGGATCTTGGCGCAGTTACGATTGAGGGCGGCTTCACACCGATTCCCCCTGGGATCTATAAGATTCTTGTGCCGCCAAATCCACACGACAAGAATATGACCGAATTCTATAGAACACAGGTCGAACCCAGTCTGCGCTCAGATCAGGTATGGTTTCCGATCGAATTTGGGGATAACAGCAGATTCATCCACCTTGGAAATATATCAGAAGGATGTGTTACGGTCATGGATTTGAATAAGTGGAACGCGATCTACAAGGCTTTGATTAGCCATCGTACGCCAGACGGGCGCTATGTGGGTAAATTGACGGTGCAAAAATGATGATGAAAATTATATTCATACTCGTCGGATTGATGATTTCCGGTATCACGTCTGCCGGTGAAGATGCTTTGCCGCCAATTCAAGATTTGCAAGAAATAAAGAGATCCGCAGATGAATTTTTGAAAGAAGAAAACAAACGCCAAAAAACGGAATTCACTACTGCGCGTGTCAATCCAAAGATAATAGTTGAGCAATGCGCTACTTCTCTTGAATCAGATTGGGCTCCATCGGACGGTGGACTAGCCAGAAAAAGCGTTCAAGTCGTCTGTAAATCGACATTGCACAACAAAAAAGTGTGGCGTGTTTTGGTGCCAATTGTGGCGCCAATCACACCCAAGAATTAGAGTGAAATCCTAGGCATCAGGAATACTTGGCTACCGCGTAAAGTGACTCACACCACTTGGTCAGAGCCCACCGCAAAGCAGTTGTGCTCGTTGCCCTCATGGCACGACGTCCCGTAGGCAAAGAACTGTGGCGACAGTTACAACCCCTGATCCCTGCCTTGGTTCCTTCTGTCAAAGGCAGCGCGCAAGCTCGCAGTTAGCGATGAGGTCCCCCGCAATGGCATCTTGTTTGTGCCGCAAACAGGAATTCCCTGGGAAGACTTTTCCCAATCCCTTGAGCACGGCAGCGGCAAGACTTGTTGGCGGCGCTTGCGCGACTGGAATACCGCAGGCGTCTGGGAGTAGTCGTGCCAAGCCATGCTGACTCTCATACGTGAACATGACCAGATCGATTGGAGCTAGGTGACACCATCGTTTCCACAGCGTTTAAGGTCTTTCTATAGTAATCTGCCAAGAGAAGTGCACTGGATATTCTCCAATCTTTAGATGTGCGGTCCCAGGAAGTCATGGTGCATTCTTCAGCCAGGAGCAGGAGAAAGCACTATGGCAATCCGCCTGCATGGCAGCGCCCGCACAACGCCACGTACCCGCGCAGAGCTCCAGCTAGCGACCGGTTCCCATCGGTCCTTGGCCCAGCTCTACGGCATCAACCCCAAGACCGTGGCCAAGTGGCGTGCGCGCACCTCGGTGCTCAATGAGCCCATGGGTCCTCGGGGCAGAGCAAGCCAGCAAGAGCAAGAGCACTTGGCGATTGCGTTGCGCAAGCAAGGGCATCTGTCGCTGGACGATCTCATGGGACAACTCCTGGAGACAGCACCCAAGCTCAGCCGTAGCGCCTTGCATCGATGCCTGCAGCGTCACGGAATCAGCCGACAACCCGCAACACACCTGCCACGAAGGCACGGAAAGTTTGAAGAAACGACGCTGGGCTTCGTGCACATCGACAGCGTTGAAATGAAGATCTCCAGTGGCAGACAGTACATGTTTGGCGCCATAGATCGCGTCACAAAATTCACGCATGTCGCGTTCTTTGACAGGGCCACGAAAGCCAACGCAGCGCAGTTCCTTCGGCAGGTGCTTGTAGCCTTTTCGTACCGCATACATACCGTCCTGACGGACAACGGCATGGCCTTTACAGGGCAAGAGCGCTTCAGAGGCGGCGTCACCGATACATGCATCGGTCACATCTTTGAACGCATCTGCAAGTTCAATGGCGTCGATAAAAGGCACACCAAGCCATATCACCCCTGGACGAACGGCATGGTCGAGCGCATGAACCGGACCATCAAGGAATCCACGATCAAGGCCTACGAGTACGAAGGACTGGAGCAGCTACAGGAACATGTCCAGGCCTTCGTTCAAAGCTACAACTTCGGCAAGCACTTGAAGGCGCTCAGGTGGAACACACCATTCCGGGCGATTTGCGAGGCATGGGAAAAAGATCCAAGCCGCTTTAGACTTCATCCGTACCATCTCACAGTGGGATTGAACATCTAAGTTTCTAATTTCGAAAACGTTGTTTCGTTTCTCAAGGGATAGGGCGACCACCAATTACAGATTCTAAGAAACGCTTCACTTCGGAATGCACTTCCGCTGGACGCATCTCACGGATAACCGCCGCAGAAGTTAACGACACTCCAAATTCGTCTTGAACCCAGCGAAAAAGAGCAGACAAGAGTGCCTTCCCGGATGCTAAGGTCAGTCGTCCCTCCGCGCTCGTCCATTTTGTATCGATGACAACACGTGCTGCACGATTTGCGCCAGCACCACCAAGCCCGCGCTCGTCCGATAAAATTTCTGCGGCTAGTCCATCGAATATTTCATCATATCTCTCCTGAGCAAGGAGATCAATTTTCTGCGCAATCTCTGCTTCGGTGGGGGGGACTATACGGCGTGCGCCCCTATTAGCGATTAATCGCTGAATAACGCTTGGCACCAAAAGATAGTTTTCTATCTCCTTTTTTTCCCAGATGTGAAGATTGATCTGGTTGCGTGCTGCTTGCGTGCGTCGGCTGGCTTTCTGCGATTCTGTGTGATAATCAGAGTCCAGTATACAGTAGAGTGAAATATGTTCGCCGCCTGCATTCTGCAGCAACATCGCAGATCCAACGGCGTATTGCCATCCGCCCCAACCGCCAATCGCCAGACTTGGTATGGCCGCCAAGCCTTCACTATCTAGTGGAAAGAGCGCGTCATAGAAATCCGACAGATAACGGAAGTCCTTGCCCTCGATAAGCAAACATCGACGAGCGTGCCAGAGTTTGGCAAGTTGAAGATTCTGAGCGCTTCCAAGCTGCTCCAACACACGTTGCGCAGCAGGCATCGATGTCGCGAAGCGGGATGTCTCTTGCGATCTATCTATGACGAGTAGGTCATCTGCCTCAGTTTCTGACATTATTTCCACCGAGTGAGTCGTCACAATTACCTGTGGATGTGATGTTCTGAGATGTCGTATAAGCCGCCTTTGAAGATCAGGATGCATATAGACATCAGGTTCATCTAGAGTGACAGTCGAGGATTCTTCTACTCGTGCTAGGAACCACATGGTCTGGAGCCACATCTGCAACCCGTGTCCCATCGTTGATAGCTCAGAGACGTAATCTTCATTTCTAACAAGGAGTTGGAGCTCTCTGCCTCTTGCCGCTCCTGCTCCGGTGAGTTCTTCAATTCGCAATCCTCTCCACGTTTGCTCTGCCAGAGCTTGAAGGCGGGGAAAGCGATCGCTCAGCAGGTTTAACTGGTTTCGGAAGTGCGCAGGAGAGAGAACCGACGACAGATTACGCCTTACATAGCCGGGATCAAGAATGATTTCACTCCGCTGCACCGGGGCAACCTGAGGCATGATCTCGACACGTGGCAGAAAACCTTCAGGTGCGGAAGCTCGATTGCGAATGATGCGCCCGTCTGCATCGATAAGCACCACATGAAGTTTGCCTGCCGGTCCAATGTAGATTTTTGTCGAACTACCATTGGAAAAGGTTGCGGTTACGACAGCAGGGGGTTCCCCATATCTGTGGAACAAATTTTGGACATTGAACTCCATTCCGTCGATCGATGGACTTAGACCAACCTCCCTGGCTGGGATGTCTGCCCAATCAGGGGCGCTTCGAAACGCTAGAGTCCTATACCTAGCGGTGACTATCGATACCAATCGCAGCGCGTCTACCAATGTGGATTTTCCTGCATTGTTCCGACCAACAATTATGGTGCAAGGACGAAATGGAACTATATGGTCGTTGAAACAGCGGAAGTTTTGAAGTCGTAGCTGAACTAGCATGAGATATTTGCTGTAATATGACGTAATGCGTCATGCTGAAAATTTTTGAATAAAATGAACTGCCGAAAATGAAGGTTGGCCGCTCTCGGCGAACAGAATCTGTCGCCGATTGATTTATTGCGGTTGTCTCTGCGGCGAAAAATTACGTCAACTCATCGGTATCTGTAGTCGTTCGAAGAATGCGCGGTTGCGCTTCTTTGCGTCGCTCAGGATCTTGTCGTAGGACACGATTTCTATGTAGCAGCCCGCCGACTGGTGATATCTGAAGTAACCTTCGTTGTCAGGTGTCTTCACGAAGTCGTGGTTGTCGGCTATAGCCTTGATTCGCGGCGTCAGGCTGCAGAGAATGTAGGCATAGAACGGAATAGATCCGACATTGATGGTCTTGCCGTCCTTGTCTTTGGCCGTACCTTCTTTGATTTTGCGGACGTAGCGAAGAACCTGCTCCACTGGATTCTCATCCTTCACCGGGTATTCGTTGCGCTCGGGCCTCTTGAACTCGACGATGACCACCGACTGGTACGGGCTCTTGGTCTCAGAGAAGGCCCGTGCCGTATTGAAGACGGCCAAGTCTGGCTCATCGCCGCCTGTTGCATTTACAGCCTTCAGACTCCTCATCGGTAGATCGGACGCCAAGTAGGAGTGATAGGCGAGTCGCTCGTCAACGACCCACAGGTTCTGTCGCGAAAACTCGACGTCCTCTGAATCCGCCTGCATCGGATAGATGAGGCTGTGCACGAGGTCCTCGCGTGCGTAGGCGCCGGAATCCTGCACCTTCAACGCGGTATCCAGCATCTCAAGTATGGTGCGACGATGCACAACGTACTTGGCAAGGGCTGCCTTGCCAAGTTCGTTCTCCTCGTCTAGATACTGCTTGTAGAGGGCTGTGTATTCAGGCGATCCGGCCGCGGCGTCGATCGGCACCTTATTTATTTCAGCCGCCCGCTGCCGGTGCTCAAGCTCTATGTCCTTCTGGGCTTTGTAGAGCTCAACGTCGAGTTGATCCCGCGAGATGTTGGCGGGGATGCGTTCTAGCCTTTCACGATAGCGCTCCTGGAGCTGGAAGCGGTACTGCGGCGCGTCTTGCTGAATGAAGTCCTCGATGACTTGGCGCTTCTCCTCACGCAACTGGTTCATGTATGGCTCGGCAACCTGCTTGAGCGCCTGGACGACTTCGCCATCGAGTTCCTCGCGGGTCATCTCCTCAGGAAAATTGAGATCCGACTCTTGCATAAACATGAAAGCTGTTCGTTCCGAACTCACCTTGGCATCAAGGTATGCACCGGCTACGTAAGTTCGGAAGACAAATTGCTCGCCCTGATCATCGACCAGACGACCCTGCAGGTCTGGGATTGCCTTGCTGGCCTTCCACTCCAGTACCTCACGCTGGTTTGCGCAGTAGGAGATGGTGTGATTTTTGACCGCGCTCGATTGGTAGCGCAGCACGGTCACCTTGAAGTCGTGTCCTTTAAGCTTGAAACTCACCTCTCGAGCCCGCTCCTTCGCTTCCTCGGCAAAGATATGATTCAAGCTGCATGACTGGCCATCGGCGTCGTGAAGGGTGATTTGAGGACATTGGCCGCCTACAAAGTGAATAAGCAGGTGGTCAATCACCTTGTGAGCAATGGTTTCCAACGACTTGGGAAAGTGCTTCTCGTAATCGGCCCGCAAGCCGGCCAGCTTCACCGATGTCTTGCGTTCCTCGCTCTCGGCATCGTTGACTTCCTCGCCTTCAACCCCCTCCGTCGTAACGACGAACCGGAAAGTCCGACGCATCCAGTTGCCGTCGTCTTGCGGATAGGTGCTATCAATGGCAGCTTCGCGGAACACCTTCAGCCAAGTGAAGCGTCCGATGCCCTTATTGCCGCGAGTAACCTTTCGGGTTGAGTCGGACAGGAAGAAGGCGCGGACGTTGCCGTCGTTGAAGCCGGCACCGTTATCGACTACGGTGACGTCCCGAATAGCGGACAGTGTCGTCTCTTCGTTGCCGGCCAAAGCCACTTGCCGTGCATCACGCTCTAAGTAGACGTCAATGCGGCCATCTGATATGCCAGCGTCTTCGATGGCTTCAATTGAGTTCACCAAGCACTCAAACAGCGGGATGAGCGGCTGGGTGACGGGCAACTGGAGGTTGCGAATCCGTCCGACGATGTCCACCTGCATGGCTGGCCTCCCCCGTTATCGAGACTTGTAATCGATTGCTGCCGGCATGTTGCCACAATAGTTGGTAAATCTTAGCTAGATGATCAGCATATCTCGCCTTATCGGCAGAATCTACCTCCAAGTGAAATAGCCCCCTGATTCCCCGGCCCCGTCCTATCGCTTATCTTTGAAGATAGGAACAGGACTGTGCATATGACTAGGCATACGGAGTCAATCGAGGTAGTCGTGAAGGACCAGCGCCGCAGGCGCTGGTCTCTCGCAGAGAAGGCGGCGCTGGTGCGCCGAACCTACGAACCAGGCATGAGCGTGTCATTGGTCGCTCGGCAGGAAGGCGTTTCGGCTGGACTGCTGTTCCAGTGGCGCAAGCTCGAACGCCAGGGGGCTTTGACCGCCGTCTCCGCTGGCGAGGCAGTCGTGCCCGCATCCGAACTGGCGGCTGCCCGCGCGGAAATCGCCAAGCTGCAGCGCGTGCTCGGCAAGAAAACCTTGGAGAACGAAATCCTCAAGGAAGCCGTGGAGTACGCCGCAGAAAAAAAGTGGATTGCGCGCTCGCCCTTGTTGCCCGGGGACGACCAGTGAAGACGGTCTGCAGGACGATGGGGCTGGCGCGCTCGCATGTGCGCGAGCTGCTTGGGCGCGGTGAAGACTGGACCGATGGCCGCAGCCATCGCACACCCAGCGACGATGCCGGGCTGCTCGCCGAACTGCGCCAGGAAATTGCCGACTTGCCCAGCTATGGCTACCGACGTGCCTGTGCCTTGGTGAACCGCCAGCGTGCGGCACGGGGCGCCCCGAGGGTCAACGCCAAACGCGTCTATCGCGTCATGGCACAAGCCGCTTTGCTGCTGCCCAAGGCGCCTCGCCGCCGCCAGTCCGCACGCACGCATGAGGGCCGTGTTGCGGTCTCGCGCAGCGACCTTCGATGGTGCTCCGATGGTCTGGAAATCAAGTGCGATTCAGGGCAGACCGTGACAGCCGCCTTCGCCAAGGACTGCTGCGACCGTGAGGTGCTGGCTTGGCGTGCATGGGAGGGCAAGGGACTGCCAGGCAAGCCGGTTCGCGAGATGCTCATCGAGGCCGTCGAACGCCGATTCGGCTCGGTCGAAGCGGTCCCGCAGGGCCAGGAGTTGGAGTTCCTCAGTGACAACGGCGGTGCCTACATCGCCGCCGAAACGAGTGCACTGGCACGCGCGCTGGGCCTGAAGCCCATCAACACACCCGTCTGCAGCCCGCAGAGCAACGGCATGGCCGAGAGCTTCGTCAACACCTTCAAGCGCGACTATGTGGCGCGCATGGACCTGCGTGACGCGCAGAGGGTGCTGGCGCAATTGCCAGCAGCCTTCGAGCACTTCAACGAGGTACATCCGCATTCTTCGCTGAAAATGCGTTCGCCTCGGGAGTTCAGGCGGCAACAGGCTGCAGGGGCTGACCAAGTGCTTTATTGCGAATAGGGTGGGGTCGGGAATACGGGGGCAACATCATTTCTTCATCGCCTCGTAGTCCGTTCGTGGCCGGCAACAATCCTTCACTAGATACCGATTTCACTTCTTTCTACTCGCCTATCTACCTCACCCACCACATCCCCCGGGGCAACCCCCAACACCTTGCACAGCTTGAAAACAGACCGAAGGCTCGGACATTTGCTACCAAGCTCCAACTGGCTGATGTAGTTGCGCGCCAGCCCGGCCTCGGCGGCAAGGGTCTCCTGGGACAGTGCACGCTCATTTCGTAGCTCACGCAACAGGCTTCCAAAGGCTTTATCAAGTTCTGTCATATTTGCTCACTAAAGTGAGCAAAGCTTCCCGGTTTGCGTGCAGACAGTCTTCCACCTATAGTTGGAGTTTTGTAAAGCGACGACGACACTCCCAACAGGTGGGCGTCGCATTTGCCCAGTGATCTTGGGCGCTGAGCAACTCTCGACAGGAGCGCAGATGGAGCAGCAAGCCTTAGCCACCACACCCCCACCCAAACTCGAAGACCTCGCCATAGACGCCGTCCTGCACATGGGCGCTGCGTTGGATGTGCTGGACCTGCACGCTCGCCACAAGGTCACGGCCATCAATTGCGTGTGCCGCGATCTGCTGCGCATCTACTACGTGAAGGCCGATCAGGCGCAGTCGCTGGAGCCGCAGGACAAGGAACTGGTGGGCCTGCTGCACGACACGGCGGTGAACCTGGGCTATGCCATTGAGGTGGTGGAGCATCTCAATGGCGATGAGGCCGATGACCCCATTCTTTATGCCGTGAGCTATCTGCTCAGGGCGGCGAAGCGGTTTGCGGATGAGGGGGTGTCGGTAGCGTTGGCCTGAAGGGCGCTGCAGGCGCGGATGGCCTGCGGACATGGCGGGGAGAAAGACCAAAAAGGCGAAAAATGGGCGAAAAAAAGCGCGCCTCATGTTGAAGCGCGCTGCCGGTTGGGGCCGTGGGTCAGTCCTTCTTGGCCCGGATGACTTCGCCGCCCACGGCGTCGATCTTGACTTCCATGAGCGTGCCGTTGGCCTGCAGCACTTCGACCTGGTAGCTGGTCTGGCCCCAGTGGGAGTCCAGTTCCGCGCTGACGGGCGTGCCCGGGGTGTGGCGGGTGGCGGCCTGGATGGCCTGCTCAATGGTGGACTTGGCCTTTTCCAGGCGCTGGCGGTCCTTGCGCTTGGCGGCGCCGTCGTTCTTGTGCTGGGCGGCCTGGCCGGTGATGGCGTTGACCCAGACTTCCACGCTGTCTCCGCCCGGGGTGATGACCTCGATTTCGTAGCGCGGGCCCATGCCGTCGCCGTCGTCCAGCTGGGCTTCGATGGCCTTGCCGGGCACGGCCTGGGTGGCGCGGGTGATGGCCTGCTCCAGCGGGATCTTGGCCTGGCTGGTGATGGTCTGCCATTCGGCCACCGACTTGGCTGCGGCGGGCAGGGCGGCGGTGGCGCAGGTCAGGGCCAGGGCGATAGAGAGGGCGGCAGTGCGTGCGAACGGGGCAGGCTTCATGGGTGTGGGCTCCTTCCGGGAATGGGGTTGGACAAGACAACGGTCGGGGCCATTGTCTCCACCGTCCCGGAGAGCGGTTGTCGGAGGGGGCGCCCTTTGCCCCCTCCGGTGTGCTGCGGTTTGATTCAGCGCAAGCTCTGCGCTCAGAGGCCCAGCACCTTGGCCACGTAGTCGGCGTCCTTGTCGCCCCGGCCCGAGAGGTTGATGAGGATGTGCTGGTCCTTGGGCAGGCCGGGCGCCACGCGCATCGCCCAGGCCACGGCGTGGGCGCTTTCCAGGGCGGGGATGATGCCTTCCACGCGCGACAGCTGCATGAAAGCGTCCAGGCATTCCTTGTCGGTGACGGATTCGTACTGCACGCGGCCCAGGTCCTTGAGGTAGCTGTGCTGCGGGCCCACGCCCGGATAGTCCAGGCCCGAGGCAATGCTGTGCACGGCAGCGGGCGTGCCGTCTGCATTTTCCAGCACGTAGCACTTCATGCCGTGGATTTCGCCGGGCTTGCCCATGCTGAGGGTGGCTGCGTGGCGGCCGGGCTTGTCCGTGCCTTCGCCCGAGGGCTCCACGCCGACGAGCTTGACCGAGGCATCGCCCAGGAAGGCCGTGAAGATGCCCATGGCGTTGGAGCCGCCGCCCACGCAGGCGGCCACGTGGTCGGGCAGCTTGCCGTGCTTGGCCTGGAATTGCTCGCGCGCCTCGCGGCCGATGATGCTCTGGAAGTCGCGCACCATCATCGGGAACGGGTGGGGGCCGACCACGGAGCCGATGGCGTAGATGTAGTCGGTGGGGTTGGTGAGGTATTCCTCGAAGGCGCTGTCCACGGCCTCCTTGAGCGTGGCCGCGCCGCGCGTGACGGGCACGAGCTTGCAGCCCAGGATGCGCATCTTGGTGACGTTGGGGTGTTCTTTCTCGATGTCCACCTGGCCCATGTGGATCTCGCAGGGAATGCCCACCAGTGCGCAGGCCGTGGCCAGGGCCACGCCGTGCTGGCCGGCGCCGGTTTCTGCGATGACCTTCTTCTTGCCCATGAACTTGGCCAGCAGGGCCTCGCCCAGGCAGTGGTTGATCTTGTGGGCGCCGGTGTGGTTGAGGTCTTCGCGCTTGAGGTGGATCTGTGCGCCGCCGAGCTGCTCCGACAGGCGCCGCGCGTGGAAGATGGGGCTGGGGCGGCCCACGTAGTCGGCGAAGAGTTGGGCCAGTTCCTGCTGGAAGTCTTGGCGTTTGGTGATTTCGGCGTAGGCGGTGTTGATGTCGTCCATGGCCTGCTTGAGGTGGGGCGGGACCAACTGGCCGCCGTAGGGGCCGAAGTAGCCTTCTGCTGTGGGCATGGGGGAGAAGGTGGGGGGGATAGTGGTCATGGATGTTGGCGGGTGTTCTGTGGAATGGCGGATGGTGGCGGTGGCAGCTTACGTAGGGCTGCCATGGGTCTGAAGAGAGAAAACCCCGGTCGGGGTTTCTTGTTTTTGACCCTGCCGGGTGGTTGTTTTTCGAGGCCGGGTTTCGGCCCGGCGGCCGACCGACTTTCTTGCCGCGCGGCAATAAAGTAGGCAAAGAAACGCGCCGGTACGACTCACACTCATAGGTGACACATCAGTACAAGGACATGGGTAACAGA